>Ga0126335_1000417_pt1 | contig 20380 bp, 2 predicted proteins | sample OlaspJWI45metaG_FD_108409 | JGI IMG/M metagenome (GOLD analysis project Ga0126335, IMG submission 108409) | Marine gutless worms symbiont microbial communities from Oahu, Hawaii - Olavius sp. 1 OAHU.JWI-45 metaG | ecosystem: Host-associated > Annelida > Digestive system > Unclassified | place... | reverse complement strand
CGGTTCCCATCTGACGTCAACAGTCAGCAACGTAGTCTGTTCCCTCAGCGGCAAGACGTCTCTTTCTCTGCAAACAGCTTAAATTTTATGATCTCAAACAAATATGCCACAACAGCTGTTAACTGACAGTTAATAATATGCCAACAGCTTATTTAACTTCAATTCTCATCACATTTTTGTGCTCAGTTGCATTCAGCTCAGCTGCTGAATACAGCATGATGATAACGACGAATATGAGAAAAATCCTTCTTACGCAATACTGTACAATAAACCCAAATCTTATGCCACATTTGGCCGCAGCCGCCATGTTATGATGTCAGTATACACCATCGTTTAATAAGCGATTTTAGCAAAGCACCTGCAGCATTCCCCAACGCCGGTAAGACCTGGCGGGATACCGGCTAATGCATGGGCCCGCGGTAGGTTGGGACATACCAATGTCGGGGGCGGGGGGATGAACGTGATTGCGTACGTCAATAACATTGCATTCTCGCGAAAAGTTAGCGCGAGCTCCGGGAGAAGAGAGATATGCCAAAAAATGACTCGTGTTTTCTGCACCCTATAGGGTATTAAGAAATGTAATTTAGTGCACTCATACCGTTGCGTGCTAGGCTGAGGGTGTGTAATCAGGCCAGAGGCGGGCACTTTGAACATCTGCTGAAGCTGTTTTGCAGTTGCTTGTTCATGTTTTTTATTTAGGTGTTTTATTTGCATGTAAAAGCTGGCAATAATGATGATTTCATTGTTTACGTGACGTTTAACTGGCGTTGTTTACAACCAGTGTATGCTACATTTGAGCAGGCACTGTACAGATACCCTTTGAGAGAGATTCATGAATTCACGTCGTTATATGTCTGCCAAAAATTAATTTCAGTGTAAAAAGTTTTGGCAAAGTTATTGCAACAAAGTTTTTTTGGCGACATTGTAGGCTATTATGCTTCGATGCGCTAATTAACACCCATCTTTTTCTGTCTGCGGGCCTATATTTGCATTATGCAATATGTAACGTTTCAGGAAGTAATTCAAAACGCCGAAGATGCAGGAGCCACAAAAGTTACGTTTCTTATTGATCATACGACGTATGGAAAGAACGCAGAATTGCTCTATGATCCGTGTCTCGCAGACCATCAGGTAGCTACTGAAGTCACGTGGCACTGGCCTAGCAGAGTTGTCCTAGCACCCATAGGGAGAATTACTTGTTTACTTGGAAAATTGTAGTTTATTTTGTATGATATTGTATAATAGTCATATTGAGAAAAATATTTTTTGAACATGCATTAAACTTGCTCTAACTCCAAGCGTAAACTACACAAAATGTTGTTTGACGGTCAGCCTCTGCCCGGACCCGCCGGAAGAGCTCACTACTTCAGATCCCCTAGCCGTGGCCGGAGAGGGCTGAGAATAAAGAAAAGTAGGGGACTGGAAAGGGAAAGGAAGGAGAAAAGAGAAGGGAGAAAGGGAAAGAGTAAAGGAGGAGGGATGTGCTGTGCGCACCTTTAAAAATCGGCGCCACTGAGCAGCAGTTAACTGCGCATAGCTTACAGTTGTCACATGCTGCACGGTAGGCTGCAGCACAACCGTGGGCGAGCGTGTAAGCGCCAAATGTTTCGTGGGCGTCGCGTCACGGATGCTTTCGCACTGCGCGCGGTACCGGTTGTCCGCGACGTATTAGGTTCGCTTGAAACCACCGTACGGTACCGCACAAGGTCGCAGACACAATGCAGACATATACCTATAGGCTATATGCAGAGCATACGCAATTGAACGCATGTGTCCATCATCATCATCGAGTGGTTCAGTCATCTAGGAGTATAGCTGTTCCTCAATACGATGCCAGCGGGAACGGCTATGTGCAATACGCCAGGCCGAGGAGGTCCGTAACATAGCCATAACTACATTTATTTAAACATCAGCGGCAAAGGGCGGAAGCCACTTACATGCCTGTAAAATCACTACATTCATAGGTCCGGATGCGTGGATCATAAACGAGTTAATAAATGATGATATTACTTAGCAATAGGCCCTAATTGATATTTTTGGCTATGTGATAGACTGGTGATGTAGATTAATGATTGTATTTTATAAAATTTTCCTGTTTATGAGGTTTAGTAGATGATTAATTTTGATAAATGCTTGATTTTTGTGCAAAAGTGTCCAGTCACGTTTTACAAATCGCAGTTTTGTCTTTTCCTTCTGCCGCACACTTTGCGTTGCTGGCAGGCGGCTTAGGGAAATCGAATTATTAAAGTTTTTTGTTCCTTACAAGTTAGCGGATTTTCGTAAGCAGTAGCGGAATTTCGTAAGCATCGCAAAAATCCCATAGAAATATGTACGGAATAATCACATAAAATTTTGTTCAGAAATATCAAGTCATTTTAAGAAACTGTATTTTTTGTTTTTTTTTTTGACGCAGCCATTATCAAAAACATTTAGCTTGTGGTAGTGGTTGTATCCTCGTACGAAACATGTTAAATAGGCTTACCGCAGTAACCACCATTCAAGACTGTGCTGGCAAAGCAGGTATTGTTGAAGCGGTGTGTATGTGTGTTTGTGTGTCCATCATCCGTACTAAGCTGAAAAAAACTGATGGTCAGAAATTGATGTAGCATATGTGTTATATGTAGGCATATGTCTTATTGCTAACCGTAAAAGTGCTTGAATTTTGGTGACATTTGATTTTGATCAGCGTTCTTGGGAGCTATTTTGAATGTCTTGACTAGCAATTTCATTCTGGCGTGGATGTACATCTTCACAATATCTAGGCGACTTTCGAGGTTCAAGACCAAGGGGTCAATGTTAAGCAGCGAAAAAGTTAATAGTATCTCAGTTAATGTTGTACACATTGAAAAACAGATTTTTAGAAATACGCCAGTATTGCTACCAATGCCTCATCTCTGTCTCTTTCTGTGTGAGTGCTTCAAATTATTGTGGTATAGGGTCCGGCACTTTACGTGTATAATGATGCCGTTCTCTCGGATGCCGACTGGAAAGGAATTCGCATGTTACACGAGAGCATTAAAGAAGATGATCCAATGAAAGTTGGACGATTTGGATTAGGATTCAAATCGGTCTTTCACATGACAGGTTAGAATGTTGTCACCCAATATAACAGTCCTGTTTTATAATAGGCCTAATCTGATCAGTGATGTTGGTCTGGTGTTAGAAGTAATATTAATAGAACTGCTCTTGTTATGGTACTGTGTAACATTTTGAGGTCCGTTAGATTGGGTTTTGTCAATGGACCCTCTCGCTACGCCAAGGGGGTTGCCTTGTGTATATTCAATGTAACACGGTAGAGTAGTCCTGGTGGGACTGAAGCTTGATCTCGATGACCAATTAACTGGCTTTCTTCTGATTGTGTCATCTGACCTGCAAAGACTATCCTTGAAATGACCAATACAAATAATGTGTAGAGCGGGACGTTAAACCTTAACTCGATCACTCAGTATTTTGTTTAATGGAGCTAGGCCTATAAATTGCAATCTTGATTTTACGCAATTATCGGTGGCGTAGCTACCGCCCCCGCAGACCCGCAATGCGGGGGGGGGCGAAGGGTCAAGGGGGCTTTTCACCGCTTTGAGAAAAAAACTGTAGCACTAATTAATAGCAACACAGATCATTTAATTCTTATACAAACGTATGCAGCCTGCAGGTGCATAACTACTGGCCTTTATACTTACCCTGCAATGCTTGGAGGCGAACCCAGGTGGGCTCATAAATGATTCCTTAGAACAGTGTGAGCTCGAGAGGCAGCTTATTTAGCAGTAGATAAGCTAGAAGCTAGACAGTTGCCTATGGTGGCAAGCTTTTAATTAACAATGCAAAAGTAGGTTTATGCAAGAGCACAAACTTTGCGTTTTGATTTTAATGGACTTTTTGATGCGCACGAAAAACTAAAATCATTGCTTTAAATACGCTTCCTAGGCAAAATTATTACAAAAATGCTTTTGCGGCCTGGGTTTCACCCCGGACCTCCTTGGAAGCTTAATTACTGCTAGCTAGATTTAATTAAGCCACATAGCAGCCTGCAGGAAAGGAATGGAAAAAAAGAAAGGAAAAAACCCATGGCCACTGCAGCTTTGTCCAAACCTTTGAATCCTGACTGGCAACACCTCTGGATAATCACACCACATGAAATAATGTTGACATTATGCCTATGCATATATTTAAACGCAATAACTTTGCAGAAAACTTCGCCAGTGGAGGCGGCCCTCGAATGGGGGCCCATAATTTGAAGCTACGCCACTGGCATTAATGGCGCAGAAAGTCATAGTTTGTCATACCAGGCATATACTTTATTAATTGGAGCCACAGAGCACTGGCAACGTTTTATCGTGTCGTTCGCTTTCCAAGCCACAAATAAATTAAAAGTTATAATTTTATGTGTATATTTTTTGATACACATGATTCTGGTTACAGATCTTCCAAGCATTTTCAGCGGTGAAGGAATTGCTTTCATCGATCCACATATGCGCTATTTCAAAAAAGAAATTCATGGAAGAAAAACATGTGACCCAACATCGACCTATATGTGGCATCTAGAAAAAAAGAAAGATGAAATTGCCAAGTTCTCACATCAGTTTGACCCGTACTTGCAACAGTTGTTTGGCATAACTCGAGACACTTTTACACAGAGTGGTGGTTTCTGCGGAACACTCTTTCGCTTTCCATTTCGAAGACGTGAAATGCTGGAAAATCCCAGCCTATTGTCAGCAACTGTATACGATGACGAGAAGATAAAGACACTTGTGCAATCTTTGGTGGCAGATGGTAATCACATGCTATTGTTTCTCAACAACATTGAAAACATCGAAGTCTATGAGCAGCATCCCCTTAGTCAGCCTAAAAGATTGCTGAAGGTCTGTGTTGCTCCAGATTACTTAGAAGTCATCAAGGCACGGCGGCAGGAATTTCTGGAAAACGTTCGTCGACGTCGAAGCATCAAATGTGAAGTCGGCGACGAATCCATTAACACTACACACCCTCTTGCGATTCAGATATCAGATGAAACTGAAAGAAAACGTTCGGAAACAACTTACTGGCTCGTGTCAAAGTATTACGCTGCAGAAAGTGAATGCAAATCAGTAGCAACAGGCACAGAGTTAGGCTACTTGCCACTCGTTGGAGTTGCCGTGAAATTAGACACTGGACAAGACAAGATAGACATCTGCCAGAAAGATCCGGAGGGACACATATTTTGTTTCTTGCCTTTGCCATTAGAGAAGGAAAGCCCAACAGGACTCCGCGTCCATGTGAATGGTTGTTTTGCCGTAGACCAAAACAGAAGACATATTAAATGGCCTACAGCAGATCACACAGGACCAGTAACAGATCCTGCACTCATATGGAACCAGTTTCTGGTCACTGCTCTCCTGCCAAAGACGATGACGCAGCTGACAACATTTCTCATACAACTGCAACAGAAGAAAGAAACTGCAGTGAATTTACTGCCTGAAGCACTAAAATATGAACTGGACGAAATGACAAAGCACAGTCCGGAGTATTTTGCAAGGCTCGTGTATGCGATTATTCCTGACATCAATATTGTCACGCATCAGTGGAGAACTTTAGTTGATGCATTTGCCAAAGAAATGACCAGCAGCAGGCGGCAGTTCTTTTATACGCCTTCGCAGGCTGGGCGATGGTTGCACTGGGAAGATGCAACGTTTCATGTTTTGACGAACAATGATGATGAAAGTCGTCTCCTGCGAACAATACTTTACACTGACAACAGAAATCTTGCATGCGTTCCAGACTATGTGCTGAAGCTTCTGCCACAAAAGGCGGTACGCATCACTGTGTACAAAATCTGTGAGAGCCTGCTGAACGTGCAGAGTGAATTGATGCTAACTGACAGTAATCGCATTGAATTACTTCAATACGTCATGGCAAACCTTAGGCTTCCTCATGACGTGAGATATCTGTGTGGTTTGAAGCTGCTTCCACTTGCCGATGGTACGTGGACAGAGTTTGAAACAAATTTACCAAACATTGACAAGGTGTACGTTGGTTCAAAGGATCACCCAAGTCTCCTACTGGCCGGCCTTGAAAGGCGTTTTCTCAACGTCGAAGTTGTACCAAGATCTTGCAAGGAGCTTGCAAAGCAGAGTAATATTGCTCGCATTAATTATCTGTTTTTATGGCATTTTAACGTTCTAAGCAAAACATATTATACAGCTTTAAATCAATTGCTTACAGTAGCCTTTGCACACCATGTACTTGCGAATGTACTTTTAATTACAGCAGAGGATTTTGTGCTCAGGTTTTGACATTCTTCTTCAGTAATAATCTTCAAAAACTACAGTATATGATTTAAATTCCGTGATAGGGTTTACAGTTTGTTGTAGTATCGTACGGACTAAAGATACTGACATTTTTACAGTTTTGATAACTAAATGCATGTATACATTTATTGCGAAATTATACTGGTCATTTGACGACTGATCATGACAGTTCTAGCTGCACTTATATTGTTGTCATCAATTGTTTGTAGATTTAACGCAGCTGACAAATCTCGATTCTGAAGCAGTCAAAAATTTGATGCCGAAACTTTTTGCACAGTGGAATTGCCAATCAGAAATTGGCAAGAGTGAGGCACCGTGGATCGATCAGAAGTGGATGACATTGCTGTGGCAATACTTGCGTACTCATTTTGATACAACACTTCACAAGATGGAAGATTTACACATTCTTCCGCTTGCTTCAGACTGTTCAAGTTTGCTGAAACTAAGCAAACAGTTGGCAGTAGTTTCGAGAACAAACCCAACTGGACCTGCATTGTCAAGTGAACTGGTCACTGTCTGTGACAAACTTGGAATTTACATAATCAATGATATTTTGCCAGACTTGTATAAACATCCACAATTTTTTGACAATTATGCCTTTCTACCAAATGCGAAAGGAATGCTTCAAGCCATGGCTCGATTGCTCTCAACAAAAAGCGAAGCTTACGTGGCCGAGAAGCTTCTAGAATGTACGGACAAAGTTCGTTTTTGTCTGAGAAATTTTCTTGCAAAAGACATCAATTCGTTGAATCTTTTGGAATCAGACAGACAGTTATTGCGCATTCTGCCAATATTTGTGACGGTGAATGGAAGCGGTAGAGAAAAAGAACGACCCGTGTCACTCGCAAAAGTGAACATTGCTGCACCGAGTCTGCGTGAAGGAAAGATACCGGTACCAAGTCCAAAGGTTCTGTTGAATCTCGAAGACGAGAGCTCAAAGCAGCTAGCTGCAGTTTGTGGTGTGAAGCAGAAATCAGTGGTCGATATTGTCGCGGAAGTATATTTCCCAGGAGTGAAAAACGGCTGGTATTCATCGGAAGAAGTGGCAACATTTATGAAGTATTTTTGTGAGAATTTTAAACAATTTCAGCCAAATTACTGCAACATTGAACAGTTTGGAAGAGACATTATGTTCGTACAGAAAGCAGATGGCACTTACGTCAAACCATGCGACGTGTTTAATGAAGAAGAGAAATTAATGGCTCATCTCTTCAGCAGTCAGGCAGCATTTCCAACAGGCGAATTTTCAAAACCAAAATACAGAGATGCGCTAATAGCCATGGGTTTGCGAAACTCGTCTTCAGTCACGGCGACAGAAATGCATGAAATAGCCATCAATTTTTCTTCTGACAAATTGCCTGCAGATGAAAGGAAAAAGGTTGCAGATGCTTTTAACCAGCTGTTAAACATACGTTCAGAGCTGTTAGATCAGCCGATTGACAGCCGATTGCATGCATCTCTCCGAGATAAGCTAAGGGGATTACCGTGTATTCCAATAATGTGCAAACGTGTGGATTTACAGATTCGCAGTTATCCACAATCACTGGCATTTTACGGCGAGAATGTGGCTAGTGAATTTGCTACACCAGATGAAGTTAAAGCTGCAAAGTATGCTCATCTCGTTGGCTCTGTTCGACCACTAGTTAATGTGCAAGATCTTGCGAGGTTGGCAAAGATCTACGGCTGGAACAATGAACCAGACATCCAGGACGTCAAACAGCATCTTATGACTACCATCGACTGTTACAACTGTCAGCAAAAGGTTCAGTTTCTAAACGTCATCATTTCCATTTATCGTTTTTTGAGTGACATTTTGAGAAAACACAAAAGTGATATGAAATCTTTTGTTACTGCCATGGCAGAAACTAAGTGGATATGGAATGGTGAAAGTTTTTCTTACTCGACACAAGTAGTACTGGACAAAGAATCAATTGACCTGAAACCTTTCAGGTTTACACTTCCATCTGAACTTTCTCAGTTTAAAGACCTGTGGACTGAGTGTGGTTTAAGAAGAACAAGTGATCTTACCGAAGTACTGCAAGCAGTAAGTGACGCACACGAACGTGAGAACGACTTTGAGAAGGAGACAGTTGATCGCCACATTCAACTTTGTGTTAATATTCTTAATTTGTTTGTAAGGCAAAAAAGCAAGAATTTTGAATCTGTGCTTGTTCCAGTCAATACGAAGAGTGGCAAGTTGCAGATGAAACCAGCTACGGAATGTACCTACATTGACAAAGAGTGGTATAAGCATGAGTTTGACATAGAGGACTTAAAGGCTGACGTCTTTTTGATTCATGAATTAGTACCGCTCAAAACTGCAGAAGAGTTAAACATTCCAAGTCTTATTAGTCGGACGCTAGGAGTTGAGGAGTTAGACATCGGTTTCGGGCAATCGGAACGGCTGACTACACGACTGAATACAATTGTGCGAGATTACACTGATGAGCTAACAGTACTGAAGGAGTTGATTCAGAATGCAGACGATGCTGGCGCTACTGAAGTTTGCTTCTTGTATGACGAACGATGCAATGAAAATGCGAGGAGCATCCTTCTTGATCCAGGAATGAAAGATCTCCAGGGGCCAGCATTATGGACTTATAACAACGCTGTTTTTACAGACAGTGATTTCGACAACATTGTCAAACTAAGTGGTGCTGCCAAGAAAAAAGACGGCCAAAAAATTGGTCGTTTTGGTCTTGGTTTCAATGCAGTCTATCACCTTACTGACGTCCCGTCATTTATTAGTCGTGGAAATATTGTATTCTTTGACCCACACACGAATTATCTGGGACATGTCATAACAAACAAAAGCAAACCTGGCATCAAGTTGAATCTGGAAACTCATCAACATAAGATCCAGGGTTTGACAGACCAGTTCAAACCATACAACGGCCTGTTTGGCTGCGACATCAGCAAAGACTCGACAATGAAATCGTATGAAGGAACTCTGTTCAGATTTCCTTTGCGTACAGAAGAACAAGCAAGAAAGAGCGAGATCAGTAAACAACGATACAGTGACGCGAAGATGATGGAGTTATTAAGGCTCTTGAAGACCAATGCACATCATATGCTTCTGTACACTCAAAGTGTGCAGCTGATAAAAGTGTTTCACCTGACAGCAGCAGCAACGTCGGCACAAGAAATGACGTTATGGTTGTCAGTACAAAGACATGTCGTGAAAGTGATGCGAAATGTTACTTCACCTCCGCATATGTTGCCAAAGGATACAAGAAAGTTGCCGACAGACACTGCACTTCCAAATATTCTACAACATTGTAGTACATTGATGAAAAGCTACAACGAAAATTGTAGGTCAGTGGAGAGAAGTCCTTTCTGTGAATTTTCTGCTATATATAACGTTGAAGTAAAATATGGCAGTGAAGCACACACAAAATTTGCTGACTCAGTCTCGACAGATTCAGACAGCTATTGGCTTGTCGTTTCATGCAGTGGAAGAAATAAATCATTAGAGTTGGCTCGCGAAGATTCTTCTCTAATTCCAGTCGGAGGTGTTGCAGCTCAGCTTGAAAAAGTCGACGACTCAAGTTTTACAGCAGTGGGATTTGGCTTGAATTCAGTTGGCATTGTATACTGTTTCTTGCCACTACATGCAATCGAATTCAAAAATTTGCCAGTACACATTAACGGTTTTTTTGATGTTGATTCTAACAGAACTCGTCTGTATGCGAGAGCTGCTATGGATAAAGAAGACAAGCGAGCAATCTGGAATGAGGCATTGATCTGTGATACAGTGTGTCAAGCGTACTGTATTCTACTACAAGACTTGACTAGATGTTCACCGACGACATCATACAATATCTGGCCAACAGCTAAATCTCTGAAAGAGATTCCTAACTTGGAAGCACATTTGTATCAGTCTCTGTATCATCGCATTTGCACAGATGAAAACTGTGCCATCGTCAAAGCTGATAAAGGTTGGGTGTCTCTAAACAAATGTAGACTACTCGACCCAGACTTCAGAAAAGACGAAATTGCTGATCTTGCATTGCATGTACTGAAAGTGACTACAAGAACCGACATAATTGTTGACATTCCTGAAGCAGTTGTGAAAACTGCACTTGAAGTTGAATCGTGTAAGAATGTCATGCAGCAAAAGTTTGTTAACAAGCTAACATTTTTCAAAGACTGGTTCTTTCCAAATGTCAGAAAAGTCGACGCAGTAACAAGAAATAAGTTGGTACTGAGTTGTTTGTTTGACGAGAAGTTGAACTACTTGCTGAGAGACATTGATTGTATTCCCGTGTCTCCTGACGGTGAAGAACTTAAGACCATATCAGAACTAGTACACCCAGAATGCAAACTTGCAGAACTTTACGACGCTGACGAAGGACACTTTCCTCTGTGGAAGTCAGGCGTTGCTGACGACGATGAAAAAATGCGTCGCCGCATTTACGATGCACTAGTGAAACTTGGGATGAAGAAGCATGATATATCGTGGGAAACAATAGCAGACAGATGCATGGTTGTCCAGTCAAATCCAGGCACAGCTGCAAAAAGAACCAAAGTCTTACTCTATTTGATGCAGTCCAAATTGACGAGAAAGCTAAATCCTCTTCAACCTGCACTGATCACAATCTGTCACGCAAAGTTTTTGCCAGCGATGGAGCAGCCGAGAAATTTTCCGATAAAATGGAAAGGCGACGATAATGTACTCATCTCAAGCAAAGAAGGATACTTGTCTGACAAAACGAACCTAGTGTGTTGTTCGTATCCTGTGATTGACGAGCAGTATTTTGACACGAAGGACGTCAAAGATATGCTTGGATTGCTTCAAAAACAAGTAAAGTTGTCGACTGTTGTTAACCAAATGCGTGAACTGCAGGTAGCAACAACAGCAAAACATCTCATAGAAAATCAAGATGCCGTGGATATGTTTAGTCAGGTGTACAACGCAGTGTTTTCGTTTCTGAACAAAGCTGTAAATAAACTAAACAGTCAGGACAAAGCTGTGCTTGGTCAACTCTCGGACACCAAATGTGTGTTGGTAGAAGGAACATTGTTAATGTTACCAGGCAGATGTGCACTGACATCAGCAGACAGCGGTTTGTCAATGCTGCCATATCTTGCTGTGGTTCCATCAACAGCAGCCATGCAGTATAGAGAAGTGTATAGAGCTATAGGAGTAAAAGAGAGTTTCACTTTGGCAGATTATGTGTGGCTGTTACAAGAAGTTCAAGAACAAAGCCAAGGTCGCAAACTAAATGCGAATGAACTGAAGCTTGTTATTAACATCATTAATCAATGTGTGCATACGGAATGTCAAAAGTCACATCCAGTGTCTATACCAATGGAAAATCTGCCAGTGCCAAACGCAGCAGACTGCCTCTGTCCGGCAAGTTCCTTAAGCTACAACAACTGTCCGTGGCTAATAACACCAGAAGATACTGACTGTTGCAATCAAAACATTACGTATCCAGCTACTGTATCCATTGGAATTAAGACTATTCGCCAGGAAGTCATGAAACGGCACCGACTGGCATTGCCATTTGGACAGAAAAAACGTCTAGTAAAGCGAATCAAGCGCATTATCGAAAGCTATCCTTTTAATGAAAACATCTTAAAGGAGATGCTACAGAATGCTGACGATGCTGGTGCAACTACGATACACTTTATTCGTGACATACGGTCACTAAAGACTGAGAAGGTTTTTGATGACACCTGGAAGGCAATTCAAGGACCAGCGCTGTGTGTGTACAATAACAGATCGTTCACTGAAAAACATCTCAAAGGCATTCAGTCATTGGGAGAAGGCAGTAAGTCAGATGATCCAGTTAAAACTGGACAGTACGGTGTCGGCTTCAACTGTGTGTATCACTTAACAGATGTACCTACGTTTCTCACAACAGTTGACGGTCGAGGCACTGTACTTTGTGCTTTCGATCCAAACTGTAATTACGTACCAGGTGCTGATTCACAAGATCCTGGCGGCATGTTCCAAGTGACTGAGAATCTAAAGAAAAATTTTTGTGACGTGTTTAGTGGCTATTTTCTCGAAGAGTACGATACGTCACATAATGGCACGATGTTCAGGTTGCCTCTTCGCACAAACGATATGGCCAGACATTCCGAAATCTCAAACAAGTCAGTCACTGTCGAAGACATTCAGCAGTCACTTATCGAAAAATTCAGACAAGACATGTATGAAGCTTTACTCTTCGTAAACTCTGTCGAAGAAATCCGTTTACGAGATGTGGTGGTTGAATCCATAGATAACGTACAGCTGCAAGATGTATGTAGTGTACGTGTGCGACTTACTGAAGCTGCCAAGGCACAAAGGAATTTTCTTCATTCAAAGATGAAGAGAGCAGCAACGAAGTTAAAAAAGCGAAAGCAAAAATTATGTGAGGTTGAGATGACAGAAGTGGTGTACGAACTGACTACCGAAGACAGCGATAAGAAACAAGACGTGTGGCAGATAGTGCAAAGATTAGGCTTTGAGGATGCTGCATCTATTCCAAAGATTGTTTCTGATGCATATCACAGTGGCGATCTGGGTCTTCTTCCAGTCGGTGGTGTTGCATATCTCAAGCAGTCATACACCAGTACAACAGCCAAATCGAAAAGGTTGTTCTGTTTTCTGCCACTACCAGTGCAGTTGTCACAGCTGCCAGTGCATGTCAACGGTCATTTTGTTCTCAACAGTGAAAGTCGTCGAGGTCTCTGGACCGAGGAGCACAAAACATTTAAATCTGAATGGAATCGATGCGTCATGGAAGGCATTGTTGCTCCCGCCTATTGTACTCTTATTCGTGTATTGAAGAATTGCCTAATAAACAGTGATTCTGGTTGCAGTGGTGATGAGAACAAAGCGATAATCGAACTTAACAAATTTCATTCAGTTTTTCCAGAAATTGCCAAAAGTACTGTGACGTACGAAACCAGCTTGGCAACTGCAGTGTACAAATATATTGGCACCGAGAATCTGGACGTACTTCCACTGCTCACACCAGCAAAACAGATACGCGATGTGAAGTGGATAGGTCCACTTGGTCAATTGCCAAATAAGAAAGTGTATATTGATGATTTGGAATCACAGATGAAGATATCAGAATCTATGAACCAATTTTCGCGGACAATCTTTCGCAGTTCTGGAGCAATTGGAATCCAGACAGCAGCAACTGATAAGGAGCAAACAAAAGCTGTCTCCATGCAGTCCAACTCTGCTAGACTGATCACACAAGCTCTGATGCGGTGTGGATTTTTATTATTTGCCTGCCCAATACGATTGTGTAAAAACTTCGAGAAGGCAGACGTTTGTGTACGAAGAATAAAGCCAGAAGTTGTGCTGGATTTTTTCGCATCATACAACGAGCATGCAACTCAGTGCAAACTTGGGAGTGTTCCGTGTAAGCTCAGTGAAACGCCACTGAAAGAAATTGAATTTGTTGAGGCGTTACTAAAGTACTGTAGCAGAGTAACAGATTGCAAGCAGAGACTCCACGGTCTGCCACTTTTGGTGACGAAGTCTCTAACGTTGACATCATTCAACAGTCAAGATCGAAAGTATGTAACTGATTTCAGTGATGTAGCACCAAATGCTCCAGACATGTTTGTACATTTGAATATATCCAATGTGCTACAGCTTAACTCCATGGAAGATACTCACGTGTGCCAAAATTTTGATGTTGCTGAGTTTTGTAAGCTACTGCCAGCAATATTAAACGAAAGGGACTACTATGGCAACAAGAAATCTGTGCACATCACCAAACTTCAGGAGCTGTTACGAGAACATAATTACGATACCAGATGGCTTGCCAAAGTGTGGTCATTCTTTGCTTCATTCGTTTTATACAGTACGTCGACAGTTCAGCCGGACAAAGCAAACACAGAGACAATCTTGATGCCAGTAGTTGACTGGTGTTTGCTTCCTGTATCTTGCGAACATCGCGATATGCTTGTTCCAATTTGTCAGTCATCTGCTGTACTCAACTTGACAGATGAAACTCCAAACGAGTTCGTTCATATTTTGAAAAAACTTGGAGTTGCTGAGCTAAATTGGAAATACATCGACAAAACACCTGACCAAGAGTATTTCATGAAATCACTGCTTGGACACATTCAACAACCAGAGTGCATTGTACTGGCATTCAAGCACCTTCTTCACCAGAGCACGTTAGAAGGTGTACTGAGTACGGACAAAGGCTTGCGACTCTTGGCTTATTTCTCAGAACATGTTGCTAATTTACGCAATGACAGCGACACTAAAGACGTCATTTCACAACTGCCGTTTTTTGTTTCCGTGTACGACAAACAAGTTTCAATAAACAGAACAAGTAGTTACGTTTTGCCTTCACTGCCTGGCAATGGCATGGAAATATGGAGAGAACAGCTAGACGTCACATTTCTTAAACAGGAGTCAAGTATTGAGTTATTAATCGGATATCTTGAATGCAAATGTCTCACAGTCGTCGAAGCATACACCACGTTCATATTTCCTCATTTCGACAAACTGTCTATTACTGATCAGGCAGTACACATTGCTTTTGTCAAAGACCATCTCAGAGACCTCAAGCATCTCAGAGACTTCAAGCTGAATAGCAAAGCACAACATAAAGAAATAACTGCTTTAACAAAAGCAACGAAATCGTTAGCGTTTTTGCCGTCGCAGCAGACAGACGGTAGTCTTGTCACAGCATCAAACTATTACGATATCTATCATAAGGTATTCAGAGCAATGTTGCCAAAAACCATGTTTCCACCACCTCCGTATTGTGAGCTGGATTGGAGAGAATTTTTGTTGGACTGTGGCATAATTCACGAGGTAACAGAAGACATGTTCGTTAAATTTGCCACATATGTGGAAAGCAGAGCAGCAGAAGAAGTGAATGACACAGTCTGTGAGCAATCCGAGATACTGCTGAGACATTTCTTGCAGCAAAACAGCTTTCACTCAGTGCCATTTCTTGACAGAATCAAAACAATCTCTTTCATACAAGCGCACAAAGTTGGTGAGCATTTGGAAAGTCTTCATCCACAACATGGAATTCGCGATGCTAAAGGTCGGTTGCAATTCATATGCTTGCAACATTCCGTACTATATGTTAACAAAAAACTAATTTGGACGACAAAAAATATATTGCCGCAGTATGTCAACGAATATGAAGTGAAAGCTGACAAAGATCGTCAAAAGAGGTTTGTTAACTTGATGCAACACTTGCAAGTGGTTGTACAACCATCAGCAGACGATGTTGCTCAACACGTCAAACAGTTGTGTACGTCTGTCATTGAGGAGGCTACTCATGGCTTGCACAACAAAAGGATTGCTGAGACATTGGAAGACACACTTAAATGTGCCTACACTTTTATGAAACAGCAGTTACCGTTACCAAAGACTGTCGCGTCTCTTTTATCTGACACACCATTTGTCTATGATACTGACAGCTGCAGGCTGCTTCGGCCGTCGAGCTTTGCAACGGATATTTTGGAAAGTCACGAAATCAGACCGTACCTAAACAAATTTCCGTTGCCACTTGGTGAGTTTATCAACCTATTTGTACAGGTGGGAACTACAAAAACACCCACCGTGTGTCAGTATGCAGGCGTGCTCGAAGCTATCCATGATAAAACTGGACAGCACAAATTGCTTCCAGATAAATCGAAAGCCGTTAGCACAGCTCTCAAAGGCATGCTTGAGGTAATGCTTCATGACAAGCAAGAACCATTACCACTACCAGAACGCATTTATTTTCCGAGCAGGTCAAATGACTTACGGTTGTCCTCAGACGTTGTATATGTTGACAATGAAAGCCTCCTCACAAGACTAAATCAGTTTCAGAAACCACTTCTTGTCGATTTGAAGTCTGTTTGTGATTTGACTAACGAAGAAGACGTTAAAATAATTCTGAAAAAACTGCCACTTGTCCAGCAGCCGAAATTTCTATCAAGTATGGTGAAAGAATGCCTAGATGAAGGCTGTGAAGACACTGATTCGGACATTGCAAATGAACTTAGAAACAGGCTGATGTCTGCAGAATTCAAAAATGGAGTGCAGCGCATTGCAAGAGACTGCCTAGCTAAAGAGAGCATGACACAAGAAAACATAAAACAAACAATTCAGAAAATTTGTAGCCAGATGCAAAGAATTCGTATAATAGGAAAAAGCGAAATAAAAACATTTCTGAAATACGAAGGCGAAAGAATTCCAAACAGTGAAACGTCTCTTCCGTTCTATCATGAATGCACAGCTGAGAACGGTAATACCGTTTTGCAGATATATGTTCAACGCAATCATCCTAATGCTAGTATGTTGCACAGTTTGCACCTTTACGTTGCCAAAGTAATCAATGAAAGTGCTGAAAATCGTTTACATTCACGTTTATACATACTTCCATTGATCATAGGCTACCACCCGCTGCAGAAAATTGACGAAGTCTTGACCGACCACGAAATCATGAAGCTGAATGCTGCGATAAAGCATTTACTACCGCCTATTGGTAGCTATGTGCCTGAGCAAAAGGTTGTCTTTTTGGTCCAGAATGTATTCATGTTTGAAGTTGGATGGTTGGTGGCGTTGGAAGTGGACGATCCATTAGATCGCGGCGAACGAGGCGCCGCGAAATACAAACTTGTGGAAATCTTGGAGCGTCTTCGCGCTGACAGTGGCGAGTCTACAATGGCAGATAGGTACAGGGTGAGAGTTTCTACAGATGGCGAAGAACAAATTGTTGACGCTAGTTTGCTCTACGCTTTCAGCAGGGATGGAGTGTCACCCGATAGGATGGAGCAGGATGATGAGGATGAAGAGGCTGCTCGTGACACTATGATCGTTCTTAAGCCACCAGGATCAACAGATGAACCACCATCAGAACCTGAAGTACCGTCAGATTATAAAAGCATCATCAGCAAGTTAAAAAAGCAGCTGAAAGAAGCATGGACGTTACCAGAAGAACAGCGTCGTAGAATTGTAAAACGGCTGAAGTTTGAATGGCATCCAGACAAACATCCACCGAAGAGGAAAAATCTCGTAACGAAAGTGTTTCAGATGCTTCAGAACTTAGTTGCACTGCTAGAGCAAGGAAGGTCAATCGACGACGTTGACGAAGACGAAGCTGCAACTCATGCATCAAGGGCCAGGAATGCGTACGGCGACTTTATGGGCGAACGGGCTAGAAGTTACCGTCGGCAACAGAATTACAGGAGAGGCGCTAACGATTCTTACGATTTCAGACGATCCAGACGTGGCCAGTTTAGGCCTACAAACTCGAGTTATCATGATGAATATGCCGATTTCTTTACAAATTTTCATCCTCCACCCAATCAACAACCTGCTGACGCCGAGCGATGGATGCGACAAGCCAACTACGACTTGGAGGCTGCTAACAACGAAGAAGCGCCGGAATGGGCGTGCTACAAATGCTACCAAGTAATACATTTTAAAACCTACGTCAATAAGCTTATAAATGTTTTCAACATTTATCCTATAAATCTATCGGCGGCAGATAGGCGCAGACGCAGACAAGTATAGGCCTACGCAGCTGTTTTCTTCGAACACGGTGTGTGGACTAATTTTTCCACGTTTTTACAAAATTACATCTACGACTGAATCAGTCGCAGCGTATAGGGTTGTGGCTTTGATAATCAGGGATGGGCACGAGACGTTAAAGCCCGAGACCGAGACGTTGGCCTCACCAGCCGAGACGAGACGTTTGTAGGTCACGAGACGTTCCAAGACGTTAAAATAGGCTTACACGTTATAATGATTGCAGACGTAAACTTATTTTCACGTCCATTAATAATAATAATAATAATATAATGTTAACTTACAAGGTACTATAACATGGAGTCTACTTCGAGGGCGCCATGCCATAAATAGCGACTACTGATCTGACTCATTTTATTAATGCGGCTTGCACAATTTGGTCAAAAATGACGTCTTGGGCACGAGACGTAAATAGCCGAGACCGAGACGAGACTTTGATGCGTCTCGAGACCGTTTCGAGACCGAGACGTCGAGACCGAGACCACATCCCTGTTGATAATACCTGAACTTGCAGCAGAAAGTTGTAATGTGCACTGTACAGGCCGCAGAGAAGGCACTACGAGCAGCACACTTGTCGCGCGACCGTAACCGCATGCCGCCTTACCGTACAACCGACCTGTCGCAGCTTACAACGGGCCTCAACGACGCTGATCTATCAACTGCTGTGACATGGCTGACTGCACTGCTGAACGACGCCGACTACCTGTGCTACCCGCATCGCCATACGTCACCACTCGTTCCACACGACGTTATCAGCGACACAACCAGGCTGTCTGCCATTCAGATCACTACACACCTGCTGCAACTTTGTCAGCAGTTTACTGACCGACAGTAACTAGTACTACCGTTAACTGCTAACTTCTCGAGACCAAATCTACGAAACACTGATTTCTCGTACAATGTCGAAAAAAATGTTATTATTCCGATCTATTCGTGGCAGTCTCTTCACGAAATACAATTTTATTTAAACAGTTACTTGACATTACGATGCGATATTAATAGTTTTATTACCGTTTTACCTAATATATCATTTGTATTCAGATTTATAAACTGTTGTAGAACTATCACATTGCTGTTGTTGTACAATAATGACTACTGTTGACTACTGTCACACAAAATTTGGAGTCTTCAGCCAATCTTGAGCGTCGAGACATGTAATGGGTCCAAAATGGGCCAAATTTTCCCCAACTCTCTTCCCATCGCTGTGGGGGATCAGGACCTCCGTCTAACACAACGTTCCTTGGGCCCAAGAATGTTCATCCCAAACGGGATCTTGATCCATTCAGCCGTTTTGTGCACACTAAAGCCGAGTTAAGCCGCGTGAGAAACAGAGTGATGGACAGATACCGCGATCATTGGTAACAACATCCTGCATCTCATGCATTCAACTGCTTCATAATCTAAAGCCAGTATGGTATTCTACACTGACCAGAGTTTTCGTTATTAGAGACGAAAGAATAATAAGAATACCAGCGAGAAACAAAGTCAAAGTTTCACTGACCGTAAAATCAACATATTTGAGCTTTGGCTTTGGAAATTCAAAACACAAAATATGAAGCAGACACAAACTGCAACTGAGCAACGACGAACTTGCTTTATGCTGTTAATTACAAGACTGAAAGTAAGTAAATAAATGTGATTTCTGAGACAAATCCTGCCAGACAATCGACTGCATCAGCACCAGCAACCAAAACTGAGTAAGAAATAAAAACATGCACAAAAACAAACAAATAACTAACAACAAAACAATGAGATGCTACAAAACCTCTGTTTGGTTGTCAGGAAACGAAGTAACAACCCAAAGGATCTACAGGGGGCATCATTAAAAACATGCTAAATGAACATGAAATTCACAGTGATGTAGTGCTCGAGTCTAACAGCGTCATCGAGTCGGACTCGAGTCCATATTTTTAGGACTCGGCTCTACATGGTTAATGAAAAAAGTAATCCCCTACGTAATCCACCTTAAATTCTTAAGGCTTCTTAATGCTTTCAAAGCTGGAAAGAGTATGAAATTTGCAACAAACGCTACGTAATATTCCCACCGCACCTTAATTATGTTGCTGCATTACCTTGAGAAGTAAAGAAGTTAAAACTTATAACAAATTAAAAAAGACACAACTTAAAAATCGTACTCACACGTGACAAAAAATATAACATTTCATGTCATATATAGCTAAATAGATATTAATACTGTCATAACAATCGCTCAAGTGTCTACATTTGCTTGCATACATGCTCTAGAATGCCTACGCCCCTCGTCAATTGCATTGTTGTAATGTGGTGGTCCATGCCAAGCCAAATGTTCAGTAAGTATTGCTCCACTTCATCAATTTTATGTACGCATGACTGATAAACGTGCTGTTAGATGACATCGGGCTGGCTCGGTGGCCGAGTGGTTAGCGTGCCGGACTCAGGCTCGGAAGAGCACGGGTTCGAATCGCAGTCGCGACGCTGTCGAGTAGCAGTTTTAGGCAAAACTGTTTACACCCATTGTGCCTAGGTCAACTCAGCCTTGCATCCCTTCGGGGTCGCTAAATCGAGTACCAGCTTCGGCTGGGGTAAAGGCGGGAAAGTCACCTCTGCCGGGTGG
>Ga0126335_1000416_pt1 | contig 20433 bp, 14 predicted proteins | sample OlaspJWI45metaG_FD_108409 | JGI IMG/M metagenome (GOLD analysis project Ga0126335, IMG submission 108409) | Marine gutless worms symbiont microbial communities from Oahu, Hawaii - Olavius sp. 1 OAHU.JWI-45 metaG | ecosystem: Host-associated > Annelida > Digestive system > Unclassified | place... | reverse complement strand
CTCAAGTCTCTTGCATCGGCTGACGAATGACTCTAGCTTAGCGCAGTCGGCGGCAGAGCACGCGCCAGACCACGATGGTGCGCAGTAGGTCAACTTCGCGATGACGGTAGCACGAAAGACATCATGTAGCGAAGTGACTGGGATGCCGTGACTGCGCAAGATCCGTAATGAGTATAGCAGACTGTTGCATGACGCCAGTATGTTGGACACGTGGTCGGTCGCTGTAAGCTGGTCATTTACAATCACTCCGAGGACTCTTAGGCTGCTGACTCATTCGATGTCGAGACAAGGCGAAGGCAGTTGAACTTACTTTCCACGCTTGCCTCGTGCAGTGATTCTCCTTCGATTTGCTGCAGTTTAGCATCAGATTGTTTCCAGCCGCCCATGTCTGGATATGATCTATTTCGGCAACTCGAGTAGGAGGCCGGTACAATTAAGTACGTGTCGTCGGCGAACTTGACAATTCGATTTCCATTCGTTACGGGATGGAGGTCTGCAGCCGTGATGATGTACGACACCGGGCCAAGACCGGAACCCTGAATGATGCTGGTCGTAATGGCTGCAACAGATGAACTTTGACCAGCATATCGAGTACAGTGCTGTCGATCTCGGAAGAAATCATCGATCCAATTGTATATATTGTCAGGAAGCTCCAGACTCGCCATCTTAGTCATCAGTGTGTAGTGCCTGACCGTGTCAAATGCCTTCGAGAAGTCGAACGCGTTAACCGGCCACCGTTAACTATCACACTATACTATTAGTATACTATTTACAGCATGTGATCTGCCTTTGCCATCTAGTCACCATACCCGGCGCCTACGAATAGCATACTGCTACACACGGCGCGTAACAAAGTTCTACTCACTTACTTACTTTGCTAACAAGACAGCCATGCAGACCAGCTATCCAGATGCTCATACCGCTTTCGCGACTCTCGAGTTTATTTAGTGATAGTGCGACGCCAGTCTGTTCTGCGGCAATCACTGTCTTACAAGCGCCGGTATCTTCGGCAAAATAATGGAACATAAAATTCGACATTTCAACCACGATTCACATGTCAACATTGCACCATCCGGAAACAGAAATGGTTTGAAATAAGAATAAGAAAGTGGTTATAGTTCCGAGCGTCGGAAGTCTAGTTCGAGTTCGGACGTTATTTTTCAGTTTCCACAGTCACTTACATATCAGCCTATTGGGTGCTTGTACGGCCGCACCTGTCGGAAGTTTCCCATTTTGTGTTAGTTGGGGTGAAGTTTTGGTAATTTTTTCTAAATTTTTATGGTTATGGTTACGGTTTAAAGGCTCCACTACGCTGTCAGCTAAATGTCTCTCTGCTTCAATGGAAACGCCAATGCTTTTCTTTCTGTTTCTAGTTGGACATTTGGTAATGGCCACTTTGCTATATTATACAGCAGCCAGCCACGTACTGTCCCATCAAGCTCTGCGCTGTCAGACCAAGATGTCTCTCGACCGGTTCGGCAGTTGGCAGACAAATCTTGGCCAGATCAGATCAGACAGATCAGTGCTTAGACACTAGACATTGATTTAGTAGTTTCGGTACGTAATATTTGTGTATATTTGGTCTATTTTTGTTTTATTGTGTGTATGGTAGCCAGCGTTGATGGGCTGAAGCTCTTTCTGGCAACCAGCCTTTTTGGCAAATAAATTTTCTTCTTCTTCTTCTTCTTGGAAGCATCGTCCCGGTCGTCTTCTGACCAAAACGTACCGATCCTAAGATATGTAGGGATCGCAAAACTTAAAAGTAAGTCACGTGACACAGGCGCGGACCCGCATATGACCTACTGTTCGGCTTCAGCCCTTCTGGAGATACGAGGAGTGTCCCAAAATTGAGAATTAGGTCACGTAACCCTGCCCGACCCCATATGACGTATTTTTCCATAGTTCTCATCAGTCGTTAGAGCCCCCACCGCACTATACGTACGCAAAATTTCAATTTGTAACGTCAGCCGTTTCGGAGATACTATAGGGGCAGTGATATTTGGCTTAAGCAAAAGTAAGTAGAGTCCCAAAATTCATAATTATGTCACGTGACCCCGACCCCTATGCCTACTTTTGCATAGTTCTCGTTAAGGCCCCCATCCCTCTGTATGCAGCTTCAGTCGTTCGGGAGATATAAGGTAAAGGTAAAGGTAAGAGTATAGCAGTTTGTGAAACTTCACCACACCGCTACGGGAAATCACTTACCATATGGGATTACACAGTGTTACCTGCCACCCGGCAGAGGTAACTTTCTCGCCTTTACCCCAGCCGAAGCTGGTACTCGATTTAGCGACCCCGAAGGGATGCAAGGCTGAGTTGACCTAGGCACAATGGGTGTGAACAGTTTGCTACTGCTATCGACAGCGTCGCGACTGCGATTCGAACCCGTGCTCTTCCGATCATGAGTCCGGTACGCTAACCACTCGGCCACCGATTGAGCCACCCTCTCGGTCTAGGCCACCGAGCCACCCATATATGACGGTGCCCCAAAATTTAAAAGTGGGCTCCTTTTCCTTTGCTATAGGGAGACCAGGACCCACGTTTGACACAATGTTTCATGGGTCGCCAGGGGTGTTCACCAGAACAGCATCTTAATCTGTTCAGCCATTATGGCTAAACAGATCAAGATAGTGTTTGGGGATGAGCCATATTTGCACAGTAAAGCCGAGGTGAGCCGCGTGACAGACAGACTGACAGATAGACACCGCGAACATCGGTAACAATAGTCAGCAACTCAGCATCTCACGCATTCGATGCAGCCTAAAAATGGAAGTGATGTCATTCGGAACTTAAGTTATAATGTCATAACTGTTGAGCTGTTGAGTCGTAGACGGTATAGTATCTCTGCCCAAAAATTCTTTTTGTTAAATATTCATTGAATGTTTATGTTTATGTTTACGTATATTACGTATTTAGGTTTTTCGTGGCCTACTTATTATATGTAGGCAATAACGCGTAATATCGGAAGAAAAGATGTCAGTTCGATTGCAACAGTTATTTCGTCTCTGCCAATCTGTTTGTGTAAGCAGTCGTATTTCTTCCTGTCCACATCTGTCACAGCATTGGACATTTCAGTCCTGTCGTTTGAAGTCCTCGTCCTCATTCATCCTTGGACAGTCTGAAGTGTTGCTTCAAGATGGTATTGAGATTCAGGAGCTACCGTGGGTGATACGGCGTCTTGACCCGCGAGAGTTCCCATTTAGTAAGAGTTGCACAGCAGATGGACGGAAATATGTGTGTGGAGTAAAGGATGAACAGTTTGTTCAGCAACTGCAGGAATGTGTCACCATCTATGAGGTATGTCTTCAGTCATAAGTCATTTGTACGTTCATTGGTTATTGAATAAGAGCTAGGAATCTTTTCATGTTGTGTGTTTATTATTCTTTGGTTGGATCATGATTCTGATTGACATGTATGTATTCAAGATGAACATTTATCTTCATCTTCCGTAATATGTGTGACCTCATAGAGAGGACGGTAATCTTCAGAATGGCGGTCCCAAGTTACAAAAACACAAAAGATATTATATTATTTTGTTACGTTGTTATTTTGGTTAGGGTAGCCTATAGGTTTAAGAGTTAGGGTTAGGTTTAGTGTTAGGCCGTTGTATACTGACACACGGAATTACATACACTGCAGCAGTCCACTGGGTGACAGTCCAGTCATCCTCAAGTCATCTTGTTTGAACTCGTTAGGGTTTAGGTTAAGGTTACGGTTTTGTTAGGATTAGGACTAGGCTTACAGTAAGGATTAGGGTGAGGTTTAGTGTTAGAGCATTGGGTTAGGACCAGGGTTAGGTTAGCCTTGTAGACAAGTTGACGGTAAACCAGTCCAGTAGATAATTTGGGACTGCTGTTCTGAGGATTACTGAGAGGACTAACGCACAGCAGCAGCCTGTAGAAAATTCTGCATCTGAAATTTTCAGACCGTTATTGCTTTAGTTTTAGGCAGCTTAGCTATGTGCTTTGAAGGTAAAATAGCTTGGAGAAAAGTGGTTAGTGGTTTCATTAGGATATTTACTGGTTACATGTGATGACTGTGGTCTTCAGTTAGACAAAAGCAGAAAATAGTGGAAGTACTAATGGTGATGGCATATTTGTGACGTCCCAGTAATTTGCTAACTGTGCAGGTATTGCGGCTGTTGGAAGTTCCCGGTGAGAAGGTGACAGCATCGTCAGCAGCGTTTGCCCTCCAGCGACTGAGTCAGCTGTGTTCGGCTACGGGAAGCGATGACATGGACTCGTTTGTTCGCAAGGCGGTTCTACATGAGCTGTGTGAAACTATTGTCCAGGGACTGTCTCAGCTCACGAATAATACCATTGTCTCACTTGCTGGTCATGCTGCGCTTGCATCATCTGGTTATGATGTGGGCTTCATTCAGCAAGTCAACAATGAAGTTAGTAGCATCGTAACAGTTTCAGAATTTGTTGCTGTATTGTACCTATAATGTCACATGCGTTCTTATATATTGTAACAATTTATGTGTAGTATGTTTGTTTAGATTCTTGTGAGTTTTGTTATCTGTACCAGTGCAGTCCAACCCTGTGCAAGCTCTGGTGTAGTAAGATAGGCTTGCTCTATTTCCTAGCAAGTAAGTAAGTAGGTAAGTAAGTAAAACGTGAATTTATATAGCGCATGTCATTTAAAAACTTCTAATGCGCTGGTCACATTAGTGACAGCTGTGTTATATACCAGACTAAGTATTCAGTATTGTGGAATATAATAATGAAATGCTTGCTGAGGGGCATTGCTGTGGTCTATGCAGCATTTGAGGCCATATTATTATGTTGTCTTCCATTTTAATAATGAAAATGACTCTGTAATAGACAGCTGTGTAATATACCAGACCAAGTGTACTATTGTCTACTAAGTTCATAATTTATGCTGAGTATGTTGTGGTGCTGATGTGAACTATAGGTTGAAAAGCGAGTAGGTGATTCGATGTTCTCTATGTTTGACCTCTGTTCTCTGATTCGTGTCTTATCTCTTGGAGCTCGAGGTGATATCCAGGTGACCAGGAACCTCTGGATTCATCTTGGGTCACGATACAAGGAGATTGATGCCTCGAACATTGCCCACGTTTATTGCGTCATGCGTTACATCACTCCAGATGTTCATTATCTCTGGAAATTTGTGGAGAAACAGCTGCAGGTGACATATTTCTAATTTGGAGTTTTTTCTTTTATGATAAAGTTTGCTTAATTTTTTAATGTGCTTGTAGAAGACTGTCATTGAGGGAATTTTGTGTAATATAAATTGTGATCATAGAGGACGATGTTCCAGGCAGCGATTATTTATAAGACAAGTTTTTTCCAGGCATTAGTTTAACTGCTATCAAAACAGTGTATTTATTGCTGTGTGTTAAGAAATGCTGGTGGAAGCTGAATGGTGATGATGTCGCAAGCATTGCATCCCGTGTTGCGATTGCTGGTCGTCAGTCGACGGCTGTTCTCACAGCGCTTGGCCGATGGCTGAACACAAACGTTGCATCAGTGAATGACTTCCAGTTGAGACTGTTACTTGCTGCACATGGTGACTTTGGCATCATCTCAGGCCACGCCTCTTTCATCTTTTCACTCGAGAGATACGTCTCAGCTCGCATTGGCAGCATGGATCGTACGACCGTTGCCATGTGCGTGGATTTTTTTCGACGTCAACGTTGGTTGTCCACACGGGTCCTTGATGCTGTTGCACGTGAGTACCAGTCAGTGGTGTGTTGGATCTCATCATAGTACCATGACGCTTGGTGAAATCCTGAACATTCACTCCCCTTTTTGACAATTTTCCAGATATCTGCCTCTTTGCATAGCCGGCCTTAATTTTAACTGCACCACTATTCGTAACCCTAATCCTAGGCATTTGTCTGAAGGGACAGTAGTTTCGGGCAAATATTGAACACTCCATTGATGCTGTCAAAGTTTTGTAGCATGTAGATAAAAAAGTTGTTGTCGCCATTGACCATTGTACTCTCTACTATACTGTATTTTTAGTTATCGTCATTGTTGTCATTAGTATTCTTGCATTGTTACTGGTATACTGGTATTTGCATGTGTATCCATCTTGTTTTGTAGATGATTTCGAGACCAATGCAGATCGTTATGAACCTCATGAGTTACTTTACACTCTGAGAGCATATGGTCAACTTAACTATGTTCCGCCAAATTCAAGCGCCTTTTTCGCTGAAGTCGAGCGAATTCTGTTGTCAGAGTTTGCTGAATATGATGCCACATCAGTGCTAGAGATGCTGGTTTCATTTGTTTACATTGAAAGGTTTCCAATCAACTTTCTCGGACATGTTTTTTCGCCACAGTTCCTTGTTCAGATTCAAGGTCAGTATTTTGCAACGTTGTCGAAAGAAAGATTTTTCATTCGAGAGCTGTTATGACCTTAAACTCAAGCCTAATCCTAACTTTAACCCTTGCCCTAATCCTAATCCTAACCCCAACACTAACCCTAACCTTAACCCGAGCGTTTTCTAACGAGCTTACTTGGGGATGAATTGACCTGAGGACGAGTTGACTGCCACCTGCTTGAAAAGCCAAAACATGATATCAACCGTTAAACTGGTTTTTGCATTAATAGGTTTATGTCTGTTACAAACTATAGAATACTGATATGTTTTGGGTTTTGTGTCGACCAGTTGTGCTTGATGCTAGTTTGAGTACATCTTGCTGTTAAAATTCAATGTGGTGAATTTCAGATGCTGTGAATAATATTGCTAGTCTTCAGATGGATTACAGATGAATGACATGCACAATTATATGCTGTGGCTTGTAGGCATTCGTGATGCAACAGTCCAGGAACGAGCATTCTGTTATCTATACCAGCTTCAGGCAGCCGCATGCCTGGAATTCATTCACCGAAGTTATCTGCACATTGTTGAAGATGAGTTGCCAAATCTGCCATTCGCTTGGCTTGGTAACTACATCTTGTATCATATCATATGGAATGTGTCTGTTTACAAAAAGCACCAAGGTTAAAATACATGTGGTGATAGTGGCATGGAATAAGAATGTTGAATTACAAATTATTTGCTAAAACAGTCAACAACTCACAGATTTAGTGACATATTTCTGGAACTGACTTCTGCTCTCTCTGATGTCACTATGGAGAGCAGTAAGTTGTCGTAGATGTGGCTCATCTGCTAGGCACGCTCAGCTCTATTCATGACACCTTGTCATTCCTGTCAGAACTTTGAATTGCGAGTTATTGTTGGAGTTGTTTGTTTAACAGGCTATTTTAGGTGATCTGCATAGACCTTGGCAGCTCATGCAAAGTTTTCTTGAAAATATTTGGAGATGTTATTGTTAGGCTGCATCAAATGCATGAGATGCAGACTGTTGTTACTGATGGTTGTTTTTGCTTTTCGTTGGTTTATCTGCCATGTGGCTCAACTCGGCTTCACTACAGTGCAAAAACAGTCAAACCGATCAAGATGTTGTTCGGATGAACACTCTTGGGGGCCCTTTGAACATTGTGTCAGATGGGGGTCCTGATCCCCCCACAGAGAGGGGGAGGGGGATTCAGTGCCTCTTGTTAGAACTCAAGATTAAACATGGCATAAGCAAAAGTGCTTCTGGGACACGGTACACAATATACTAAAGTTCAGGAAGAGATTTTGTGAATAGAAATGTTATTAATTGTCTTTTGAAGGAGTCCAGGGAAGTAGCTGTAGTGACACTGGTTGGAAGACTGTTCCATGCATGAGCAGCTGTCACATCGAAATATCAGTGACTGGCAAGATTCCAGATGCCCAACCATGACGAAGTTGATTATGGATCTTGAGATGTCTTTCTTGGAACTGATTTGCTCAGTCTTAGTTTTGATGACTTTGAATCGTGCTTTTGGTCTTGTGCACATTGTCACTCTAGAATACTGATGTGTAAATGTACACAGACTGTCAGGACAGTGCACTACTGATTACTTTTGGTGATTTTTGAACGGTAATTTTGGCTATGCTATACCTCTTTATGGCCACTATGTTGAAAAATGCTGTATGTAGTAGGCCTACCCATCATAGTTAAAGTGAAAGTTGATTAAACTAGTTCTGATGCTGTATTTGAACTGAGGGACTTTCTAGCATTATTTGTTGTTGATGTATAATGTTTGACAGATGGAAGGCATTCTCGGTTTCACAGGCACGTTGGTCAAGCACTTTACCAACTAGTTGGAGAGGATTGTGTTAATGCATTGCAGAGGCCACAGCATATGGCTCATTTCGTTGGTTAGCCAGCCACTGTGTTACTAATTATGAGTTAGGTTTTTGTTGATTATTCACCACACTGCAGAAATATTTTGTACTTGCTTGCATCATCATGAACTTGAGTTAAACAGACCTGTCATCTCTTGGTTTTTTGTTCATATTGCAACTACATACGACACGTTTGTAAGGAAATGAGAAATTACATGCCGTCTTTTGTAATGTGGTGTAGAGTTTTTAGCGAAGTTCAAGTTTATATGAGCATTTGTAGGTAAATGAAACATTTCTGGCAGAACAGTGCATTTATGTTGTATTTCACCGATGATATTTATTGTCTTGCTTACACTGCTAATTAAATTTTGTTTCCAGTAGTTAAATTTAAAATGCATTGTGCATGTATTGCATATATTATGCATTGTGTTCTATACATATTTAAAATGTTGTGATTTTTATGCACTTTAATTTAACTGCGGAATGTTTTGCAGTGTCGTGTTTTTAAATGGTACAGTTTATTGCAAGCATTTTTGATGCATTAGGTTTTTAAAACTGTAGATTTTGAAGTATTCGTTGGCAAGTCAAATACTCCTGTGGCAGTGAACACACGTAAAGATTGTTCGAAAAAGTAAGTACTAACAGTGTTGGATGTAAAAGTTTTTCTCACGTGTAGTGATGCCTTTGGAATGAATTTATGGATTTTTTAAATGTATTTTTAACCTTTGAACTAAACAGTGTCACTGTATCATAGTGAGTCACTATTGTGCCTGCAAGAAGAAATGGAACCTGGCAGCCACTGATTTGTATCCCTGTGGAGAGATCCAAACGATGTCCCATATTGATCTTCTTCAGATCTCTTTTTTTCTTAAGAAGCAGCATTTAAGATGAATGTTGATTTATTCCTGGTGTTGTTTTGTGAAAATTGTATTGTAGACCATGTGCGGAAAAAAATGGAACCAATACCAACAGTGTTTCAGGCATAACTTTGACAAACATAAATATGTAGTTGTAATTTTTGCATGGAAGTCATCAAGGTAATGCGAAAACAAACTAATGCAACAAATGTCCGCTGCACCTAAACAGTGTCACCACTTTACCCTGTGAATTAAACGATTGTCATGCTTTAAAATGTGCAACCTTATCACTGACAACTGGAAGAAAATTAGACCGGAATATCAACTGTTCAACTTGACTAGTGAACAAAGGCTTCATAGGCCGCTGTTATCGCAAAACTCAGTGTCATTAAAAGCAGTGCTTGAAATGACTACTGCCCACCCTGACACGAGCTGAAAGACGGCGACGCCACTGACACACGGCTGCAGCAATGATGGCTTGATGCAGCTTGGCCCACTCGGTTCTGATTCTGATGCAATGTTTAAGGTCGTCGAGATCAGTGATGCATGTTTTGAACACCTTCTCTTGCAGTATGCTCCACACGCTGTAGTCAACCGGGTTTAAATCTGGCGAATTTGGAAGCCACAGTTGCAGCGAAATGAACTCTGGCATTTTTCTTTCTAGGAACTCTACGGTAGCGCGAGCATTTTGATGACGAAAATGTAACGTCATCACTACTTTGTGTGTGCAAGTAATGGCGGTACTTTTTATAATTTTTCAGTTACCTTAATATCAAAATGAATTGTGCCAGAGATTATGAAAATTTGTTGAACTGTCAAAGTTATGCCCAAAATACTAGTGGTTAAATTTTTTCCCAGACTTGGTATATATGCAACATCTATCACAAAATTGATATGGTTAAATCGTGACTGGCACTGATTAAATTTATTTTGCCATTTTAGCTTTACCACTATGGCCTGGATTCTGTTTCCGGTTATGTCAAATACTGCATCAGGATTAATGGTGTGTATAATAAAAAGACTGTTAATCTACAATATTAGATTGGACTGACATTTTCCAAAAGCATTCAGTGGTGAAACTAACCTTTTCTCTCTGTTGTGTGATTTTATTCTCTTGGAAATATTCATTATTGTGTATGGCCTTATTAGAGAAATGGTCTGCTGTCATGTGCTTAGTGCACAGCTCTCTGTAACTGATGTTTAGCATCTTAAAAGACTGTTTACTTACTTACATTTGTATTATGATGTTAGGATAGCATTGCTGTTGCTGATGCCAGAGCAATACTGCATAAATGTGCCTCAGTTGCTCGGTGAATATGCAATGAAACTTCGTCATATGCAGAAAGTCGGCTACGAAGTTGTGACTGTGAGTGCTCGTTTGACGTCTGTAGCTTACAGAAGATGACGCGTTTAGCAACAGTATAACCCATTAGGAAACTTAAACTCCGGCGCTCGCCCGGAGAGTGGTGCTCATTGGAAGCGGCTGTTTCAACATCCTCCCGCCGCCATTTTTAACTATGTAATGTAATGTAATGTAAATTTGTAGAGCGCGTAGTCATAAAAAAATCTCGCACGCGCTAAACACTATGGAGCCGACGCTGTTGTGTAAACAGAACTGTCTTTAAATGCCGTCGGAAGCAGGCATCGCTGATTGTCAGTTCCGTGAATGCAACAGGAAGACTGTTCCACGCTGTGGGACCTGCAACAGAAAATGATCGACGGCCGTATGTGGTCAGTCTGTAACGTGGGACCACAAGTGTGTTCTGTTGAGCAGACCGAAGACGCTGCCGTGACACAATATCACTTCGCTCAAACCACACTATTATTTCAGATTTCTAACACTAAAAAAGAAGACTTTGACTGGTATTATTACAAATTTCACGTTATAGAACAATACATTCAATTTGTCTACTATTTACCTCTCGATTCTGCAGTGCACTAATTACTGTTGTGATACGACAGTAACCCACGCCCAGTTATTCCTTTGTCGCGAATTGGCTGTTTTGTTTCGGCTGTTGCGGAGTTTTAGATACACACAATTGGCTGTTTTGCCGATCTTCGGCAGCAACTAACTCTGTCAATCCTGGCTAATTTTCAAAATGGAGACCCACAAAAGACGTCAAATACCGACGACGAACACGTGTGCAAATTTCAGCCTCAGAGGCTTTCGCAACAAGAAAAATTTCACGCTTTTTCGTAGTTTTTGTGAGTACTTCCATCACGCTGAGAAACTACTTCCGTCACGTTTCTAAGCTACACACTAGTCAGCAGCAGCAACCACATACAAAACATAAAACATACAAATAGTATGCGCACACACGTGCGATCTTACTATGGCCACAGCCGGAAGGGCCTTCGGCCCGGACCGGGGTATTACTGTTATTGAGTTTGTTTTTATTAATTTTAGTTTTATTTATTTTGTTACTCAATTTTGGTTGTGATTAGCACATCGAGCAGTCAGTTCTGTTCGTCCTTCTCTGTTGCGTGCCTTTGTATAGACCTATTCCTATGCCGTGTCCACCAGTTCAGTGTTTCTCCAGACTTTGTCTTTTTAGGTTTATTTTTTATCAAGGACTCAGGAGTCAGGAAAGTGCCTCTTTTGCTTTTCTGCGGTCTTCCATGCATTGCACATGACCAAACCAACGTATCAGTGCCTGGCAGGTGATAAGTAAAACTTTTATTTCTCTTGTATTGTATTGCATGTGTGCTTGTCGATTTTGCAGGTGGATTACATAACGTTCATGTCCCGTTGTCGTACTGATGTCGACAGATTGCGATACCTGCACTCGCTGCTCTGTTCTCATTGCACTGTTACAAATTCTTTGTTGCCTTTATTTGGACCAGTTAGTGTGGAGCTTGATACAGCTGACACTGGTGGTGAAACGGCTCCATATATCAGCCGTTGATAAGTGCATTGGTCGCAGCTGGATCACTGAAAAAGCTATTAGCCATCTTGATGTCTCCACGTCGAAGCAGAAGAAAGTGTAGAAGCAATCAGTTGATATGATCAAGTGATACGGGTAGAGGTGGCACATTGTTACACTTGAAGCCTTGCCATTGCACCATACTTATTGGCTCATTCTCCTTTCCTTCTTTCCATGTTCTATTTCTTTACAAAGTAGTTTTGTGGTTTTTGAAGGTCCCAGAGTGGGAGAGTTTCGGTACATTTTGGTGAGATAAAACTACCACCAGTTTGGGCTTTTGGTGGGAACAATATTTCTGTGCTTTCATTCTGAAATTCTGACTATCACTTGCTGTGGACGCTAGCTCAGACAAAAACAAATGACTAAAATAATCTAAAGGTGGCCACATTAAATGTGGCTCCATCTGGCAAACAAGTCAGAACAGTTGTATTTTGATATGATGCAAATGGGCAAAATTTTCCTCCACTCCTCCCATGTCCACATGGCGATTGGTGCCCCCATCTACCCCATCTAATACAATGTGCCTTGGGGCCCCCAAGAGTCTCCAACCCAAACAGAACGTTGATCCGTTCAGTCGTTTTTGCACAGTGCAGCTGCGTGACATACAGACAAACACACCACACTACAGGATCATTGGTTGCAATATTCCACATCTCGTGCATTCAGTTCGGGCTGAAAGCACCTTAAGTTTTTTTTCAAAAAACCATGGGGCTCCTGTCTACCCTTGCTACCCTTGTTTTATTATGAGTGTTATGCCACTTGTCACATTTGTATAAGTAACTGCACTGTTTCAGATAGCACTTGTTGATAGAGACCTGTCCATATGACTGTAGCGCTGAATGACTGCAGACGCAATAATGTTCGGTTTTATTGATGTCTGTCAATTACTGTTTTACCATTAACAACATCATGTATCTTATATCAAGTGCTTTGACTTGGTGCACTTTTGATACAGTGTTACTAGATGTTATCATGTTGCTGCTAAAATGATGAGACTTAATCAAACCAGTAGCTAATTTTGTACATATAAGAAAACATCTAACAGTGAAAGCTTTCTGTGTAATACAGTACATCCAAATGTCGTTATATTTTAATGTTGTATTATGCTAGGAATGCAAATCTATGAGCCAGTTGTATGAATGTCACTTAAGTGACGTAAATGTGTACCGGTTGTCTTCAGGTAGTTAAGAAGTATTTAAGTTAATCTTGTTGCATAACAGTAACTCTTGACATAATGACTGTACGTGTATAATTGTATTACGACAGTTATTTTATGCATTTTTGATGTCAAAACTTTCCAACTGGTGAATATTTCCCCAAAATCTGTAATTTTCATTCTGCATTTTTGATGAATACAACTTAATAATTTAGATTTTAATTGCTGTTTTTGAAGTGACAACTTACGAATACAACGTCAGTTTGTGCATTCATTACGATATATTGTCCTCAAGTAATACAGTACATGTATACAAAGTGTATATAGCCGAGCTGCAAATAATGCAAATTGAGCAATGCACACATCAAGTCACATTCAGTATCACAACGCAACACAAATCATACGTAAGCACTGCTACAAACAGTACTGCGTCTGAGCTGGGAAATATATGCAGTACAGTTCAAGTAGTAGGCCTATTGTTTAGCAGTATCGACACGGCGAAGTAGTAACTACAAAAGCAGCATTCAATGTGCAAAATACAACAGTTTACATTTGCAGATGTATCAAACTTTGGTGTCAAAAGCTGCAACAATACACACAATCGAGTGTTAACTGAATGAACACGGATACTTTGAGCTGGATGACGGAGTTAGGCACGCGCTGAGGGGCCACAAGTGGAAGTTAAAGGTGAACCGAAGAAGGCTGTAACTGGGGAAGTGTTCTTTCAGTCTGAGCGTGTTCAGCTTATGAAATAAGCTTCCAGCATACGTTGTTGCTTTTTCACTCAACTCGTTTAAGAAAAGATTGGACGAGTGGTTCACAGAATAACATGGAATTTTGATCTCAGCTTCTATCCACGAAGTTACAACCACTAAGCTTACTCTCAGAATGCTATGCATTTTATTAAACTTCTCCGTCACCACTAGGCTACATAGCATGACTAACGTTCAAATTTCACATATAGGCCTTAATATCCCTTATAATGTAGAAATATAGGCTATTACTGCTGTATATAGCAGTACCGTATATTCAAAGTGCAGAGTGTTTGCTTTCAACAGTGTCGTGTGTTACAAAAGTACTGCAATGCACTGGTATGTGGGTGCATCACAATAACTATCAGTTGTTAATTACAGTAATACAGTACACATATAGTTCGTCATTGGTACATATTTTGCAGTACGGTTGAGTATGCCAACACGCCGTCCTCGGCTGATCAATGTGCCGTCAGCGGATACAGTACATTGTTCAAGTCTGCCTCCGCAGTGTTCTCAGATATGTAGTTGATCGGTGACCATCGGACAGGACTTTGGCTCAGTCGCCATCCTCTTCCTCATACCAAGGCAGACCTTGGCGTCGATGTCAAGACTGCGGTCCTTGGTCTGAATGTCGTGCTCCAGGGCAGCCCGGGCCTTGCGCAGACGCACCAGCGCTTCTTCCGCTTCGCGTAGTTTCGCTTCCAGTGTACGAATTGACTCATGCAGATCATCGATTTCCTTTTGTAGTCTGTAACACAGTCAACACGTCCACTCGACACATTTCAGCGATTTCACACCCGGGCAACCATACCTTACTGCTTTAGAATTTTGCACAAAGAACTTCGCGATAGAAAACCGAAAAATCATTACATGCGCATAAATAGAAAACAAGTGGTCAAAGTGATTTGACAAAGGCTGCACTGAATGACCCCGCGCACACGGCACGCGCCGTCGCCGATTTTAGCCGCGTGAGAGACGGACGGACATATTGACGGACAGACAGACCACCGCGAACATCGGTAAGAATAGTCTGCATCTCATGCATTCGAAGCAGCCTAATATAGAAAAACCAAAGTGGCCATTTCGGTTGAGGCAGCTATAGGCTAATTCATTGAGAACGGTCCTTGATTCAAAGAGGATATGAGGATGAGACGAAGAATGTCTAATGTAGGATGGATAACTGCAACGTTTGCAGTGGATTAAAAATAATCAGCTAGAATTTTGGCCTGGCTATACCATGAAACTGAACATTGGTCACCATTTAGAACAGCACAAAAATGTAACGACAAGCGGACAGGGTTCATCGTGAATTATCTTGCGATTTACGTTGTATAGCCTCACTGGCTCAGTGGACTAGTCCATGAAAAAGCCCACCCGGTTGTCTCTGATGGGTTCGTGTTTCGTTGTATCGGTGAAGATTTCAAACAAAAACCAGCTTTTTCGTTGTTACAGAACATCAAGACTAACCCCATCATAGCCGGATCTTTGCAGAGTTCCACATCAACGCGTCTCGTTCTCTCTTCCAGTCGTGTCTGGGCAACCTTCAGAGGAGCCTCTTTGTCGTGCAGAGCCTTGCGAAGACAAGCCACTGTACGCTCCATCTCCTTAATCTCGCCAGTTGTCTGAAATGCCACAATCAATTATAACTGAAGTCGTCCAACATGCACATGTTACATTGCCAGCAAGTAAGGGCTGAACATTAGTGAGAAGCTGTTGAAAGTAGAAACCTTATTTTGGCATATTTTGTTAACGGTGAGAGAGGGTAAAGTGTTAACGTCTCGCAAACAGGTCAGGTTAATAAGTCACTTATGAAACGATTCTTTCCAACTTATCAACAGCACTGTTAGGGCCTCTACAACCAGGCCCTACTACTAACTGGTAGGCCCAAACAGTTAAAACATAGGCTACATATACAACAAACAAAAATGTTTAGTGCTAAAATGAATCACTCGTGGCACAGAGGTGTACGGCCTTGTGGATATGTAGGCCTATGCAAGATCAGTTTCAGTGGAACAAACTTTATGACTTCTCAAGATCAAGATCAAGACTATGAAGTTCTAGACCTAGATCACAACTCTGGGAGTCCCAAAACTGGGCAAGATAGATGTGGAGGCCGACTCTCTGATGTCTGGGGAAGTGGTACTGCAAGCTCGCCAGACTAGTGAAATTAACGCGGGCTAAAGATTTGTATTTGCTTCTACTTAAGACCACATTCTACTATTTTCGCTAGCAGGCGCAGGGATTTTCGCGACAGGTTAGTGACAGGTCTGCGACAAGTTCGCGACTTGCTAACGTCTCTTCTATACAGTGCATGATCACTGCGCGAGTCTGTATACCTTCTGCAAATGAGCGGTGAGTTTTGAGTTGGCGTCCCTGGTCTGCTGTACGCGGGCGTTGAACGAGTTGTTGACGCAGTTGAACTGGTTCCACATGTCGGTGTTACACGCCTTCATTAGTGAGTCCATCTCGCCTCGCAGTTTCACCGACAACTCGCGCTGTTGTCGAGCTCTTTCCAGATTCTCCTGGGTGAAGTGTTGCCAGCTGGCCGGCACCGACATACTGCAGATTACATAGACACACGACTTAGTAGTAAAGTGGGCAAAGGTAACGGTAAGGGCTACGTGATAATAACTGACCAGCTCTGTGCGCTCTTGAAGGGTGTTATTCTGCAGAGCTTATGAACCACTATACATAGCGCTTCAGTGACAGTTTAGGCTGCAAGGACTGCTGTGCGAACACACATTCATTACTTATTTACTTACTTATAAAACAAGGGCTCAGGCATGGCACGCGTTGTCAAGGAATCACACAGTTCTACCTGCCATCCACGTTTTTATCTACAAATGCAATGAACCATAGGCCTACCAGTACCTGAACTTGCCTTCCCAGTCGAAGCTGGTACTCGCTTACCGACCCCGGAGGGATGGAAGACTGAGTTGGCCTAGGCACCACAACGGTGAGCAAACAGTCTGCAGTAACAGCCTATTACTTCATAGCAAGTAGGTTAGATATCACACAGTAAACTGCTCCTATTTAATTTTTCTAGTAATACGTCAAACGACAGCAACACAGAGTATTAATTTACGTGTCCCTCCGTCGAGGCCACCGTCCGTCAGCACTCTGTTTACATTTACAGACATTGCGCTGGCCGGCCAACCCTCGCACGTTATGACGCCACCTAGTGAATGCTGTTGAAACGTATTACCAGCCTGTGCAGCAGCTGTCTTTGCAGCGCAAATAATTCACACAAAACTGACTACAGCTTTTATGTGTAGTATAGGCCTACTAAAATGTATCAAGTGTCACGATAGACACAATTAAATGTCCATCATAAACCTATGTTTGCACACAAACAACACAAATGTAAATACACGGACTTGACCGAGGTTACTGGAAATTCGACTCTAGATAATCGCTTCCCAAGTAGTAGGCCTAAACCTAAGCTTAGGACGGTTGTCCAGGGGCGAACGTCTGGTTAACAAGTCGGATAAAAATACACAGCAGAGAGAGGCAGACTAACGTGTTGTCGAATGCTTCAATGCCCGGGAAGTGTCCGATGCCCGTCGAGCCGTTGTGCAATTGATGCATTCTCTCATCAATGTTCTGTGAATGCTGCTTGTTACGAGCATCCATGTCACAGGCGTGCTGAGCCGCACGGGTCGCCCTGTATTACAAACCGTCATCAACACCTTTTACCGTTCACTTTCACAAGACATTAGCTACGGACAATTCAAGCGAAAACTGAAAACATTTCTGTTTGGGCGGTAACTGACCACGGCGCATTGTGACTGTTCTGTTTTCTGTGTGCGTTAGAAATACTCTTACTTACTTACTTACATGTTGGCGGCGTGGTGTAATCGTTAACAGCGTTGGTACGAACGAAGTTAATCAACATCGGGCCCGGTTAGTACTTGGGTGGGTGACCGTCTTCGGACGGGTAAGCCATCTTAGGTATGTAACTAGCAAATTAGGTCGACTCGCCTTCCATTCCTGCGGGGTCAGTAAAATGGAAAAATGGGGAACATCTTCAGCCGAGAAGGCAAAAGCGTGATTCATACCGTTCGAGGATAAACAGCGCAGGTAACACTGTGTGATCCCTTACAGCGTGTGCCATACCTCAGCGTTTCTGTGACGAGGTGGCTTCATAAAAACGCGCTATAACAAGTGTCAGTTACCTTTACATTTTCTACCTTTGCTTGTAGTATAATTCTGCGGTTTTCTGCCTTTTTCGTGTTGCAGACAGCCAATGTCAATGCAGTGCCAATGTAAACTTTTATAGCACATTATCGTACAAACCTCCAATGTGTCATAGCGGAACCCGAGTCACAATAAATGTTCTCAGGCTGTCACGCTTGAAGACAATATGCCTGTTCGAGCAGATTGCATTGCACACGGAACACATTAGAGACTTTTGGTCTTTTTTACTTCTGAGATCATTCAGTGGTGCCTCAGTTTGACGAAATTTTCACGAATTAAACGTCTTGTACTGTGCAGGCTGTAGGCCACATTGAGCAAAACGTGCTGCTTGCACTTTCTAGCGAAGCCCCAGTCTGAGCTATGACCCCAAACTATTACTATAAACTACGCTTATATTCAAAAGCTGTAGACAACCATAACTCGCTGAAATTATATGCAATCAGCATTAATTCTGTTTGATGATAACTTACTTCTGTTGAGCCGACGCCTTCTCCAGCATTTTTCTCATCTTTTCCTGACATCGTTTAATTGTTTCCACCTCCTGCAAAGGGAAATTCGTCACCCATTAATTCGTCACCCATCATATAAGTTTTATACAAAAATCTACCAAACAAAATTACAAAACAATACTAGAAGCGGGATGAACGTCCAGGCACCTTTAGACAATGTCCACTGATGCTACCGTATTTTCGGTGAATAAAGATTTATATATTAATTTTTCTCAACAATTATGACAATAATAGGTCTTCTAATAATATTAATTAACGTTTTTAGCTCAGCTGCATTCTGCAGTCTACTCCTAATCACAGAGACGTGTCTGTCTGCTAATTAGTGCGTCGCACATCGTAACGACTGTAGGCCTATACAGCGTGGCCCAAAAAACTACACATTTCCATTTGCTTGATGTTAAATTGATATAGCTTTGTGAAATCTCAACCGAATTTTATATTTTTTTGGCTGAGAAAAAGACATATTGAACATTGCTTGTAAACTGATCAGTACAATTTTGTGTGATTGACACTATTTAGTTGTTTGCCAACATAATTCATGAACAAATTTCATCTTGAGACAGCACAGAAAACAGACAATATTATTTCTACAAGGTAGTGTAGAAACGCGCAATAAATGCTGTGCACAGTATATGCATTGTTTTGTTGGGAAACTATTCAGGTGTAAGTTTGCCAAAAATTATAAAATTCGGTAGAGATTTCACAAAGCTATATCAATTCAACATCAAGCAAATGGAAATGTGCAGGTTTTTTGGGCCACCCTGTAAATTTATAGAGACTTGTAATCTTGCACGCAGAGACCTAACGAGCTTTGATCAGAAACCAAAACTAGGTCGCCCTAGCCTACTTAAGCCAGCTGAGCGTCACTGACCATTGGTGACTTCCTGTATTCTCGGTATCTGACAGCGACGTAGGCCTAAATAACAGGCCCAGTAGGCAGCGAAGCAACAGAGCTATAGGACTTGGCTGACCGCTGACGTACAGTAGGCCTACCTTGATAAGAGCGAGTTCAACATCATCACGAACACGGTCCACCCCAGTCCTGTTTTCTCTTTGAGTAAGACAGTCTTCTGCGACGGACAGTGGCGACGACGTCTCGTGCAGTAGAAGCTCCAGTGCTCGAATAAACTCCTGAACAACCAACCATACATATCAGCTGCGCTTTAATTCGTGTGTCCGTCCGTCCGATCTCACACGCCATGGCGCCATCTGGTGAATTCAGTTAAAACTTGCTACCAGACTATGCAGCTGCCTTCTTATATATCACATTTTATCAGAGATAAGCAAACTCGATACAATATGATTATTGACTGCATGACAAACAAGAAATTTGGCTAACGCGTCATATTATCTGAAAGTATAGTCTTTGGGTTACATTTTTGTGGCAGTAGCTTTAGCCAATTTGACGCAGTAGGCTCTGAAACCTACCGTTTTCGGCGAAAAAAACACGACAGAACGGCACAACGGGCCACAACGCCATTCAAGGTCATTGAAGGTCACCAATTTCTGTACCAATAGAAAGCCCATATTCGACTTCATATTACTGAATAATACTAACTTACATTCTATCTATCTCACACCGTTTCTAAAATATTGCAGATTAATTGTCAAGTTTTCGCTGTCGACAGGCTGGGTAAGCCTATTTATCACATTTGTTTGGAGTGAAGCCCTGAACTCCCGACTACGAAAATTGGCGTAAAGAATCCTCGAACATCAGAGAAAAAACGCATTTCGATATTTTCAACCGTTTAGGCGTAGACTTACTCCACTACATGTAGTGTGAGGGACGAACATAGAGACGGAAAGATGGCAATGGTGGCCAGGGGTGCACGCAGAGGGGGGGG
>Ga0126335_1000415_pt1 | contig 20464 bp, 14 predicted proteins | sample OlaspJWI45metaG_FD_108409 | JGI IMG/M metagenome (GOLD analysis project Ga0126335, IMG submission 108409) | Marine gutless worms symbiont microbial communities from Oahu, Hawaii - Olavius sp. 1 OAHU.JWI-45 metaG | ecosystem: Host-associated > Annelida > Digestive system > Unclassified | place... | reverse complement strand
TTAGCATACAAGGTAGTTGAGTGACCGGCCTTAAAACCAAATTGGTGATTCTCAACATCACTGTCAGACTTAATATATGCCTCCAATGTAGCCTCAAACAGTTTCGATATAGATTGGGATATGTCAATGGCTCTATAGTTGTTAATGTCTGATAAATCTCCAGACTTGTTTTTGACAAGGGGTATTATTACTGACCGCATAAATCCAGAGGGAAGAAAACCAAAATTAATAAACATATTGAACAATATAGCCAGATGAACATCGAGTCTGTTACTGCCATAGAGGATGGCTTCCATAGCCATATCATCAGGACCAGTAGCTTTTTGAAGTTTTTGCTGTGTGCAAGCAGAAATGATATCAAAAACAAAAATATAGGTTTTATGAGATTGATACATCATGTTAGCTGATATCCGTTCATTAAACAATAACTCGGAGCACTGATCACTAACAGAGTTGTACATACATTCGAAATGTGAACGCCATCTTTCAGCAATAGCGTCTGGTCCAGTACAACCATCCACAACATGAGCAAAATTTACAGCTTTAGAGTTACTGCACTGACGAACAGGATTCCAAAATTTATTATAATCGTTCGTAGCCATAGAGCAGGTAAGCGCATCAGCACGATGTCTTCATGCTGTTTACAATATCGCACTGCTAATTTGAAACTGGCCCTTGTCCTCTCCATGGCACCGTAGTTATTCGACGACAACTCCAGCAAGGACACGCTGCAAAGTGACTGCAGAATGATTCCAGTGATAGTAGTTTGCAGAGTACCGAATTTCGTGTCCGACTGAATAGCTGCAGCCATACGATTTGATGAAATGTCATAGCTGCTCGTATTTAATACACTATCCCTTAACACGGTCGGCAGACTGACTCTGTCACTCACTGTACAAGCTTTATTCCGACTCATACTTATCGCTAATTCCGCATGGGCACGACAATGTCGAAATGTCTGACTAAAATTTATTCTACATCACAATCGGACGCCAACGGCAGCAAAAATACACAGTGGGCCAAATCAAATGGGGCCACGCATTTCAGCTAATAACTCTATGTCTGCAATCATTTGCTTGGTAAAGTTGTCTCCGTGTTGATGCAGGACGCTAAACTCTAACGCTGCAGTTAGTTTACAACTTTATGTTACCTTTCATGGATTTAAATTTTGGTGTAAATTTTGAAAATGGTAACTTTGTCGTATGTTATTGCTATGTTAACAAATAGCCTCTGCAACTAATAAGCGTTTGAGTGTCTAGGCCTACTAACATGTCTTTCGAAATCATCGACCAATATAGAACGAGTGTGACCTTGGTGATTAACGCTAGAATTTCGCTGCGGTTAATCGTCTTCTGATGGAGACAGTCACGACTGGACCAGCAGACCACAACGTGACAGGGACGCTTGTGACAGCCTCCAAACGTACGAGACGATGACTCATTCAATCTGTTGTGATGACGACATTGCGACCACAAACGCTCGTTTACAACCTTGAGCCGAATGAATGAATGAATGAACTGCGTTGCGTCTGCTGACGCCATGCACGCTACGCTGTTTGTGCAAAGCGCCAACTTGCACCGACCGTCTGAATATGCGCGACGCGCGATGACTATTTGGGGCGTCGACTGTCCACCACATAGCTCTGTGTGACCCTGTGTCAGTGTATACCTGTTACAGCATGGCACATAGGCAGAAGATGAGCCAGCAGTGCGCGATTATTGACGTCAAGGTGACGCCCTTGAACGAGGCCAGAATTTCTATAAAAGCCAGCTTTGACTGCTGAACAGCATCAACGTGAACTGAAACAGCTGTTAGTAAACTTGTAGAAGAAAACAGGAGATCGTTCTACTGCAGCACTGCTTATCGTAATCGGTAAGTTATGAGTGACTTTTGATGTTGGCTGACGTATATTGCAAACTATTTATAACGTATCTGTAATTTTCAGGAAAAGTTTTTAATCGTTGCAATTAAAACAAATCAGACTATTTCTAAAAACATTAATTTGTTTGATATTCTAATTTATTTCACATCTATTATTGTTTTACTTAATAATTGCATCAGTGAACGTACACAAAGCTGAATTACATGAATAAAAGTGAGCGAAATAAAAAAATAGTTGCATAAATGTATAAGTAAAAACTAAGCTGACTGAAAAATAAGCTTTTGTCCGGTCAATACATCGGTTTTAAGCTGTACGTAAGCCGCGCTTATGAAAACTGCAATAAGTTACCAAGTAAAGCACAGCCAAAAACCACACGAGATCACGCGAAGTCAGCTGCTTATAGCCTGGTAGTACGTTTAAGTGCATTCACTTGGCGTCGCCAATGCGCTGGCTGCAAATGTAAACAAAGTGCAGACGGACAGCGGACGGACAGACACACGAATTAATACCCTGTATTTCTATCTTACCGATTGCTACCAGCATTTGTTAAACGTCGGTTGCATTGTGCGTGTGTATACAAATGTGCGTATTACGCTGTCAACAGGACACGACGTTAGTGGTGACCTAGCACTATGAAGCCACATCTGACCATTGTACTTGCACTGCTGGTAGCAGTGGCAGTCAACGCCGCTCCGCCGCGCCGACCGGTGAGCACCGAATTTCTATGCCACACATAGATCTTTAATGTTTAATGTCAAAAACGTAAAATAGACATTTTGCCACAAAAGCTGAGTAGTGAGTAATTACGTAGGCCTATACACTAAGCCCCTGCCACACTTATCGCCGCCATGGATCCGAGTGTGGCAGGGACTTAGTCGTTAGTTTTCTTCAGCAGATTTTCGGAACCAGTCACGTACAAGTTTAGGAAGGCGAATGAGAAGGGCCTGGGAAGCCAATTATAGGTTTCTTGTTAGAAAATGACATATTCTGGTGGACGTGTTTTTAAGTTCTTTATGCCCGCATCATCAGTCATCACGGTGTCTAAACCTATAGGTCTGACTGACATAAGTTCAAGTAGTGTTTATTGTTCGCAAAGATTGACACAATTTGTCTGGTTTTAGCTATGTTTACGCTAGGACTATAACAATATCCGGCAAATGTCGATGTATTGTCCGTATCTCCGAAAGCCGTTTGGTAAAGTTTTCACTGTAATGCAACTGATTTCGCACAAGGTTATTGTAGCACTGCAATATTTGTAAGATGTGCAGTCAATCTATTTCAGAAAATAATACGCGCTTTTGTGCTATATTTTTCGATGACAGGCCAGACAGGGTGATCGAGGTGAACGAGAACGACCCGATGGAGGTCCCCCACCTCCAAGACCAGGACGCCCAGGTTTTCCTGGTCCTCCTGGTCCCCCAAGACCCGGAAACCCGGAATTTCCGAGACCCGACAATCACAATGATGACCCGCTAAACGGAGATCAAGATGCCGGACAACAGAGAGGTCACCCACACCCAGGGCAAGGCCGAGGACGTGATGACGACCGCAGACCGACGGATCACACAGCAGAACCTGAGGACCACACACGAAGCCCACTCGACCGTTCTGGTGAGAGACAGGAGCGCGACAGGCCTGAACGTAGAGGTGGCGAGAGACGCGTACGACGTGAAAGCCCTGACAGCGAAGTAGAAGACCACACAGGAGGCCCATTTGACCGTCCCAATGAACGTCCAGAACGTGAAAGACCTGAACATAGAGGCGGTGAATTCAGACGTAGAAGACCTGAGAGGGATCCGGAGAACCACACTGCAAGTCCCGACGACGACCACAAGGGTCGACATGACCATGGACGCAGACATCACCGTAGACCAGAGGACTACACCGTGGATCCGACTGAATCAGAAGACCACACTAGAGACCCAACTGACCGCCGTGATGGCAGGCCGGAGCGCGCAGAAAGACCTGGTGAGGATGAACGTCAACGTGGTGGTCATAGGCCCCCGCATCGTGGACCACCGCCACGTCAAGGTGGACGTCGCGTCTAGTCTATGACGCAGAATGCTTCTTATTGACTTATTGCTTGCATCATTTTATTATAATTACCTCTTTTGTGTTGTACCAGATAGCCAACCGGTATTTGTTAAGCTTCGTGGTGCTGTTTTCTGACATTTTAATTTTCATTGTGAAGCAGGCTCACAAAGGTGACATTTTACGAGCAGCGGGACTGCTCTGCGCATACATGTATTCGAGATCATATGTACGCTTATACTACAAGTGATTGGAATAGTACAGTACCAGGGTATTATATGCATGACCAATGATAACCTTTGTTGACTTTACTCAATGCTAATTACTATAAGTTCAGATCGTGATGTAACAAAATATCAGAAATATTCATGGGCTTCAGCATCGTCAACTAGAAAATAACAGTATAGGCCAGTAGGTCCAACATGCATTGTTTGACATCAGTTATACTGTTATTTTACATCAAACTGCAAATGATTTTATGTACCTGAAATATACTTAATGATTGAATTTAACGTTGTGAACTCATACTGAAGTATCATACATTGGACGAAGTAATTCACTGGTTGACTGGCTTGGTTTTCACACTGCACTAATGTGACTGAATACAAAGTTAAACTCTGCAGAAAGTAGTGAATTGGCTAGAAACTGGCTAATATCAAATAGGATACTACAAAAACCAAATTACTTATAGGTTATAAGCAGATGTGGTCTGGAAATTCTAATGTCTAACAGAGAAAGAGAAATCAGTATTACACAACTTTGTTGAAACTTAAGTAGCACAGAAATCTTAACCAGTGTTAAAACAATGAACACAGTTTCTAGCTCAAACAATTAACTGCATATAATCTTTGACCAACGTCATATCGACAACTTGTACGACGTCATTAACCGCCACAGATTAGCACAAAAGTCAATTAAATTAACTCAAACATACACTGAGAATTTGATAGACAATTGAAGTCGAGTGCGGGAAGTGGCAACAGAACAAGTTAAAAGTGTGGAGATAAAAAAACATAACATCATTCGTGACAGAACAACATACTGCTTGATGTAACACACTGACTTTATTACATCAGTACAGGAACGTGCAAAATGAGCAGCAAAAACATTAATTACCCAGAGTAAAATATGAACTCTTAAATAAGGCACAAGAAAAATATACGGTCCACACAACTGAATGACTCGTTGTTAACTGAAGAACACAGTACAAACTTACTGCACTACAAAGCATAACAAACCATTTAAGATGAGTCAGAGGACACACTGACAAGTCTGAGATGTAACTGATCGTCAATCATAATTTTTAAGCAGTACATCCACATTAGTCTGCACAGTTCAGGTAACTTGAACGCCTCAATACTAACAGAACACAACGTACTTCAGCAGCATGACCAGAGTGCCAACAGTTTCAATGTTTCTTACTACGTGAAAATTTGTCATAGTTGGCAAGACGTGCAGACTGTTGATAATTACGAACTAAGATTACACTGCATATACGTATTATGCATGTAACCTTACTTAACATCCGTTATGAATCCACAAAGATTGAACAAGCAAAGGATGGCCAAATCACATGGCTTTGAGCTATACAACTACAAGAGACATGAATAAACTGTTACAAAATAAGAATCCAACGATCTCGAAACATGAAGCGTAACTAGCCAACATACAAAGGTACCACGTGACAAAATTAAATAATTTCACATCTGCACGCAACAGCTTAATGAAATGTTAAATTAGCTGCAAAGAATGTCACAACTGAATAACTTTATCAGCTGTAAGATGATTTAGCTAAGTGTAAAGTTTCATTATAAAAATGGACGTACTGGTATGCATTACAGTTCACAGTAAGCAAGACGTAGTGTACACTTCACAGCTAGCAAGACTACAAATAGATTGCGATGTCCGTGAAGCAACACGTGAATGACAGTAATCAATTGTAATGTCAATGTGCAATGTCATATCTAGCAGCCGTTGGCTGCGTCACCGTTGCTGTCACCATTGATGACAACGGAGTCCTCATCTACATCATCCATGTCGGCCGACGACTTGTTCAGTTTGTTGTCACGCACACGTCGTGCACGGTTCTCCTGTACAAATGATAGAGCACAGTGAAAATGGGACACAGGGAGCAAATAAGTCATCAGTTAGCTGTTAACAGTGGCAGATCACTTCAGGCAAAACTACTTCTGGCGAGGTGATGTTTCACCATCTGCATCAAGTCAGCACGAAGGCAAAATAGCTTTCTTTTCTCACCACAAAAAGACAAGGAAATCAATGGCCTGCAGATATACCCACACCAGCACGGCCCTCAGTGACAGTTCATTATGTCAGTGCACTAGAAGTCCTCTTACTTACTTACTGCAAGATAGCAATGACTTCACTCACACCACTGTTCAGACTACAACGTTTGAATGCTTATGCCTACAAACATCATTTGTGATTCGTCTTCACAAACTATATCACATACACAAGCTCAAGGTTACAGGAGTAAAACATCAAAAAAACCACAGGGAAAAATCGTACATTACAAAATGCAAAGTTGCAAACACGTGGGAGGTCTGCATTCAAATGAAAAGGATTTTTTGTTTAGCATCATTTTACATTTGTATGCTAACTGTTGCTTCAAGTATGTAAAAAAGTAAGTAAGTAAGTAAAACGCGAATTTATATAGTGCATATCATTTTTAAAAAACCTCTAATGCGCTGGTCACATTAGTAGAGACTAAAAAGGATTGTCTTAAGAAACTGTGACAAGAAATTAACCACTACTATATTTTCTGACAAAATTCTGAGATGAAACATCATGATAACTTACATGATCTCTCAACCTGTTCATCAGCTGCTTTAACTGGTCTTCACGGTTCTTCAGACTGGTTTCCATCTTCTGGATCAGTTTTTCCTCTGTGGCTTTGCTAAACTTGCTGCTGGCATCAATCACCTCATCAATATGTTTTTGCTGCAAAATACAAAACACATTCTGAACCAAAATACAAAGTGGACACTAGAAGGAATCTGAATATACACTGGCCATACAGAATAACCAACAAGGAACTGTGGACGAAAATGAGCGACAACCAGTCTTAAAAATTCAAAGAAGAAAATGGATCGGACACACACTGAGACGAAACAATGACAACATTGCCATTACAAGTGCTACAGAGGCAGAGGACGACAGAGAAACGCTTAGACAAGTGACCTGGAGAGGGAAATGTGGACAGCAGGCTTCAGGTTTAGCTGGAGGAAGATGGAGACGGCAGCACAAGACAGAGCGAAGTGGAGCAACAATGCATAAATAAGTCAAGTCAGAAATACAGTAAACCAACTTTCCACTATCTGCCACTCTATGAGCCATGTGATGGCACCGAGATCTGAAGAGTTAGCCCATTCCATTTGCGGCACAGATGGTAACAAATGCACCCAAACCAAGTTTTAGTTTCAATAGGTTTAGTTTGTGTAAGTTGTATTTTACGTCATCCTGTCATAGTCTACCAGCATACAAAATTTCAAATTCCTTGCTGCCATGGACTGACAGAAATCACATCCAGAGAACTATATGCCAGTAGCTTGTAACATCATGGGCATGGCTTATCATAGACAGAGAGAAGAACAGAAATGACAACTGGGTTACATATTGTGTCTTTCGCCTTTACAGGCACTGATGCAAAAAAACTTTATGGGAGATCCCACAGTAAAAGCTTTATTTGTTTTTATTAGTTCTGATCACTGGTTAAATATGGATATTGCTGCCAACCAAACAACACACTTATCAGTCAACACAACATACATGTTCGCGAATACGTTCTTGTATGGACTGCAGCTGTGCCTCACGTTTCTCGCCCGTCGTTTCCATCTTGCGATCAATACGTTCTTTCAGGTCAGTGCTAAACTGCTCACTCATCTTACGCACCTCTTCAACACGCTGTGCCTGCAAACACAAGTGTCACGATAGCCTCCAACAAGTAAAGGCAGAAGACACTCGACACAGTACCCCTTTATGAAGCAATCTCATCACAGACACACTCAGGTATGGCAAGCATTGTCAAGGAATCACAGTTTACTTGCCACCCATGCATTTACCCACGAATCGAATGAACCATACCAAAGCTGGTCCTCACTTATCGACCCTGGTGGGTTGGAAAGCTGAGTTGGCGTAGCTGAGTAAGTAAAAAAGTACACAGCTGTAAGCAATACAAGCTGCCTCACGAGCGCTTCATATTAAAATTGTCATGCTGTTATTAAGTTATTAACAGAGGACGGTTTGTGCAGTAGTGGGCAGACTGTGGTGTAGCGATCAGACTACTTGAGAAACGTAAATCACTAACAGAACACTGTCACGTTTATTTGTAACATTCAATTTTTAGGCCACGTCAAATGCACGCGATGCAGACTATTGCGATCAATGATTCTATAGCATGGGCACCTGTCAGTCTGTCACGTGGGTAACCGTTCTCACTTGTTCGGCAGATGGCACGGTTTCGTTACTGTAGAAACCTCTTCTCATTTTGTAAACTTGCAACTGTTAGGTTGAACAGAATGCAATACAAAATACAAACGTGTAAGCTCAGACGGTCAAGCAATGCTTGGATCTGTGCCTTCTTCTTCTCCTGCATTGCGTCCATTTTCTCTTGCAACTTCTTTTCCGTCTCCTTTGAGAAAGATTCACTCAAGTCCACTGCACGCTGATTCGCCTCCTGCGCTCGTTCCTTCACTTTCAGTGCCGGCTGGAGGCGTGATGTTTCCAGCGACTAACAGACAAAATCACAAAACATGCCATGCCCGAGACAGTGAAAAACAGTTGTAGGAAAAAACTGAAAAATATTCAGATGAAAAATGATGTCTAGTGCTAGGCTTTAGCTGTGGATAACATTAATAAAGATTAATATGTAAGCTTAATTTAATTCACATACTTCACTGCAAACAGGATATGTGCTACAAGATGTTTACATATGGTTACATCTAGCTGAAATCTTCACTACACTACTAAGGCTACTTAGTTCCGACAGACAGAGAAATAACAATTATAGTATGACAGCTGCATAGTGCCATGTAAACAACTTAGTGGAAAAAATTACGTTGCCACCTAGCAGAGCCGCAGCATAAAGGTTGTCACCTGTCTCCGTTCTTCGGCATCTTTTAGCTTTTTCTCAATGAACTCCTGTGAAATGGAGCGTTCTTTGGTCGGCGTGCTCGAAGAAATTTGTGGCAAGTTGTCGGCTGATGCTGGTTTCAGAATAACATCAAAAGCCAAACCACCAGCTTTTGTTTTTGGGCTGTCTGTAATTTACAGCAGCCAACTTAACATAACAACATAACCCCACTAACGGAGTAAATATCGGGGCTACTGAATGAAAAATGTTACGGAGGCTGCAGAATTGCTATTTTAACTCCACCGAGTACAAATAGCATTTGTACTACTAGCTAAATATTGCACAGGACAAATGGCTGTGCATATATTGCAGAAATAAAGAAAGGAACAGCATACTCCAAATAAAATCTGGGTAAATCATCATTTGGTGACGGATAATCGCACTCCAGATGGGTGGCTCGGTGGCCGAGTGGTTAGCGTGCCTGACTCAGGCTGTCGAGTAGCAGGCAAACTGTTCATACCCATTGTGCCTAGGTCAACTCAGCCTTGCATCCCTTTGGGGTCGCTAAATAGAGTACCAGCTTTGGCTGGGGGCGGGAAAGTCACCTCTGCCGGGTGGCAGGTAACACTGTGTGATCCCATATGGTACGTGATTTCCCGTAGCGGTGTGGTGAAGTTTCACAAACTGCTATACTCTTACCTTTACCTTCCACCAACTTTCATTTTATGTGAATACAAGCATTACTTGTGCCAAAGTAACAATGCACAAATCCAGACAGACTTTTGTACACACTTAAGTAGCTGCATTTTGAACATGTATTAGACCCATCTGGCAAAAATCTGAAAAAAGACACTGCTACATAAAAACTCATGCGACTATTCACACCAATATAACACACGAGACGACAGATAACAAACGAAGCACAGCTGTATCGACACAAGCATGCAACACTACACACAATTCAGAAATATTCTAACACAAACACTAACAGCCAACCACATTATTAATGTAACAGCGTAATGTAAAATCTGTATACATTTGACTTTAGATTAACCTTTCTCAATTTGTGCCAGCATCTTATGACTACCAATGAAATTTATGGATATCAAAAGTGACAAATAAATTGCTGCAATAGATTACTGTCTTCATTTCACACATGCATGTTTAATAGTGAAGCTAGAAAAGTTACACTTCTCTCCAAAATTTTGGGGGCCACTAGTCCAAAAACTAGGGGTCGGATCCCAAAACAATTGCCAACAAAAAATGGTATGAATGTCCTCTATCCACATGCCAAGTTTGGCGAAGATCGGTTTATGCACGGCAACATGAGAACAAAAATGGAAGTTTTTGTCAAAATTGGTAAGTTTATGCACACCAAAACCAGTATATAGCATATAATTTCAGGCAAACTTTCCATGTCTTTGCAGGGGGCAAGGAATTTAGTTGTGCACCTGCATTATAGTTTTCAGCTTCGCCCCTAGCGGTGGCATGGCAAAGTGTCAAACTTGAAAGTGTGAATGTCTGCAATCTTATTTTTTTTTGCAGTTTTGGTGCACCCCATACGAAAGCAGCTAGCTATCTGTGCAGGATTATGCCAGTTTGCTGTGGGCTAGCCTTTTCTGCCGGTTTGCATTGCCTTCGTCAGCGATGCATTGCGTTTCTAGTTATAAAAGGGGTTAAATTTGACTGTCGGTTTGCACACACTCAACATGACCGCAGTGTTATTAATAGCGCCACGCTGCGGCATGGCTGTGACGCATAGCTGCACCTGTGGTACACGGAATGGCAAGACATGTACTGATGCTGATTGCTGACTTGTGAACAATAGCTGTATCAAAATAACTCATCACAAACAAAAGTTAAGAGACATTCCAAATACCAAAGGAACAACACACATACATGCCAACACCACAAAACCTCTATTCAACCACCATTGTTACCTTTCCAGACTACAACTGCTTCATAGGAATATGAATCACTCAGGTCACCGACAGCTGGCAGTTCCTCACTCCATTGGCATATATGCAGGCTGAGCCATTTGCAGACTTAACCAGCGAAACAATCAATAAATTATAACCAACTGAAGCAGTTTGACTCACCAAAGACAGACATCGAGATGTTATCACTGGATTCACACAGGCTATAAGCATAAAGAAAGAAGAAGAAATAATGAAAAGTTACTGCTACTAACGATGCTCATTCAACAAGTAAGAGTTACTGGTAGACTGGGTTGAGTCAAAAGTCGAACTGGGAACGACTGGGAAATAGATAAGCAACAATTTACAGACATTTAAACAAAATGTAAGAATGGCACTAAAGGTTACTCCAAAACAAAATTTTACGGTAGTTTACATCAACTTCTTACAGCTATAATAAAAGCCATCAGTGCTAAGAAAAAAGTAATTTTCCTTACCAACTGCCATCGTTCTTTACAGCTTCTTGTCAGTCTGACAACAGAGCAGAAATAATGACAATTATCAACAGCAAACAGAGTAATGGCGACCCAAGCTAAATTAGCTAATTCCGAAACTCTATACAATTAAGTAAAAAAAGCTGTGCATAAGCAGTTATTGTCAGCTAGCTTTAGTACTTCAGGGTGACCTAGTTTTTGGCTTATGATCAGGGCTGGTCGGTATGTCTCTGTATGCAACTCTACAAGTCTCGATGCCCAGCAACACCAAGGTCAACAAACGGACAGACACATGCGGTTCCAAAAGCCTTTATGGTCAGTTCAGCTAGGCCCTGCTAGGGTGTAGCCAGTTGCATAACAATTCACGTAGTAGGCAACCCTCAGATTCATCAACTTTCAGATTTAAAAAATACCTTCCCAATTTTCATGTCACTCCTTCCCCCATTTTAAGGCTCAAACATGTCTGTCTGCAACCATAAACTTTTTTCTAAACTATTGAACAAATTATGTATTTGTTCTTGTTGGCATATCACAGCTGACCCTGAACCCAGTTTGTACACAAGTCCATCACAGCTGGCTGCTAAATAGCAGACAAGAAACGACAATTTACTCAGTTACTGACAAGACTGCTTCACCATCAGCAAGCAAGCCATTGTTCAACACAATTCACACAGGCCACATGCAGCCAGCAGTCAACTAGCCGCACACACAATGTACTGCTACAAGCTGACAACTGTGTCACTGTGCTACTGACGTAGTGAAAGCATCGCTGGCACCGGCACTGCAGTCTGCAGCGCCCCATTGCTGCTGCTGCTGCTGCTGAGACTGCATAATGGCCAGCAAGCATCTACATCTATCAGCACCGGCCAGGCAGCGGACCGGCCGTATTGACAGATCAACGGAAGTATCTTTGGACGTCAGTCACTGCATAAGACACAGCAGCTGCACTGTGCGTTGCCACACACTGGTCAATTGGCTGCATTGTTACAGCAATGATGCTTTGCGCTAGAGCGACTACAAGCTTGGCCCACGTCACTCCCAAATCAGAACAGGAAGCTTTGCAGAACAACTCCCATACTAAACTGCTGCTTACACCCTTATAATTATTGTTTATTACGCCAAAATGGTACGCAATCAAATAAATCCTATTAGACATGCACACAAACTGCTAAAACTATACATTACCTACAATTATTAATCATATTAATAACTGCAGTGTAGTTAGAGAAACCAGTGGGAAAAACTAGTAACTTGGTCCCAACAGGCATTATATAATAAAATTGCCATTTAAAGTCATTCAAACTACCAATTTCATATATATTTATAACCCATTAGGAAACCTAAACTCCGGGTGCTAGCCCGGAGAGCGGAGCTCATTAGAACCAGCTGCTCCAACAGCCTCCCGCCATATTTAACTATCACTTTGCTCAAACCACACAAGACCATCGGTGTATTGTCAACATTTCCGAGAGTAAGCAAAATTTCGCAGGGGATTTTCCCCGGAATCATGTCTAGAATAACCACTGGAAACTGTAAGCTGACGACCTTAAATTGTACAATGTTAATGCAAAAATGTGTTAGCATTTTGAATATAGATAGGAAAAGTTGTATTCATTGATAGGGGAATAAATAATCACAAAGTGGTATTAGATAAATGAAGAAAAAATATTTACATACAACCTTGGTGAGACTTGAACCGACAGTCTTTGGCTCCGCAGGCAAATGCCTTATCCATTACGCCACAAGGCCAAACGTTATTGGTTTGCAAACATTACTGTTTAAATACCACAGCTACTCGCGGCCATTATTACAAATTATTATTACAAATGTCACATTATAGAACAATACATTCAATTTGTCTACTACTTAGCTGTCGATTCTGCAGTGCACTAATTACTGTTGTGATACGACATTAATCAACGCCGAATTATTCGCTCGTCGCGATAAAAGCAGAACCTATTTTTAGCCCGAACAATAACAGCGCTGCAGTTTCCGCTGTTAGTCCGCTTTGGACACAGAAAATTGGCTGTTTCGGCAGCATCTAACTCTGTCAATCGTGGCTAATTTTCAAAATGGTTACCAGGAAAAGACGTCAAATACCGACGACAAACGCGTGTCCAAATTTCAGCTTCAGAAGCATTCGAATAAAAAAATTTCGTTACCACTTCCGTCAGATTAAGTACAGACCAGTCAATGGTCAATTCAGGCGCGCAAACTTACTATGGCCGCAGCCGGCCGGGCCGAAGGCCCGGCCTGTGTCCAGTATAATGATAAAAAATGGAAAAGTCTTCATTTAAACCGACTCTAAAATTCATTAATTGGCAATGCTGTCCATCTCGAAAATATCCAAACACTTCTAACAAAGTATAATCACTAAAACTACATCTGTTCTACAGTGCTAAAATTCTGTTTTTTACTTCCGCTAGTAAAATGGGCCAGAATGTACTCAGTTTGGCCAATTAGCCTGAAAAGAACATCAAACTTTCATAACATTATAGGTCATTTCAGCAACAAGCCAGGTAACATAACCAACAATGTAAAAGCACCAAAGAAGCCAGCTGGAAGCCATGTTACAATAGATTGAAGGTAACCACCTCTAAGCACAGCGTAAGTGTGCATGACATGCTGCAATGACGTGGATACAACAATTAACACTTGCTACTATACATCAATACTCTAACCAATACAACAGTAGTTGTTGCACACCATTAGCTGCAATGTGAATCCTGTGGGCTGCAGTCTGCCACAACTGCAATTTATTGAATGCATTTGTCAGGACACCAAGTGTGACAGACTGACATGATCAGATCAGACTGCTTTAATATCCAGCTAACACCAGCATTACTCAGAAAACTGACTCACCTCAAGGCATACAATGGACTAACAGTTTTCAAAGCTTCAGCCAGCTGGCACACTTCGCTGCTCATCGGTAAACCCTACTCCATTCGTCCACATTCAGCCAAACTGCCCTTTCCCTTTGTATCAATCGAACAGCAAAGAAAGTTCCCGGTCTGCCAAATGCTTTCTGGTGCATTTTTAGCTTAAAATGACACATTTTACTGAATTAGTAGGTACTTACTTAAAAGTAAAGTGACTAACATCACAAACTTATATGCACTGAATTCGGAATATATCTTTGACATAAATGCAAAAATTTTGATAGCAATATTTATTAACAACGGAGTTATTAATCTGCAAATATCAACAACAAAATATACCAGTTTCTGTCACATTAATTAGTGCAGTCACAGGACAATGCTCTTGCCCATAGGACGCGTGAAAATCGTGCAACGGTTAACCTGTGAAACACCAGAGTTCATCGTTCCAACTCTCTGGGCGGCCAACAGACCTGACCTCGACCCGGTAGATTACCGGATATATGGGAACCTGCAGGAGCGTGTGTACCACAGCCGGATTCACAATGTCGCCCAGCTGAAATCGCATCTGATCGACAAGTGGGAAAATTTCAGTCAGATGTTCAATTGATCATCGACGCAGCAGTCAGGCAGTGGCATTCGCATCTTCGAGCTTGCAACTGAGCATGTGGAGAATATTTAAACAGACTTTAAATATGTTTGACTTTTGCCCTTGACTGTCACATGTCCAAACGTTGCTAATTAGTCCCACCAGAGAACTGCAATCTTGCAAATTTAAAAAAAATGTTTTTGCAATTTTGAAGTTTTTGCATGAGTGCACGTATTTTGGGTTTTGGAGAGCAATTTTCGCATTTTGGTTTTTTGTCTGTTGGGACAATTTTGGATACTTTTGTCAGTCTTGAATGGTCGTGGTAAGCCATGTCGGCAAGGCACGAGGCAAAGCTGATGACTGGTAGACGTGATGTGGGCGACAAGTACTAGCACGTACAGGGTGCTGTGTGTTACATATTTATAATTATCTACTAGTCCACGGCAAAAGAGAGAAGTTGCAGCAGTCAGAGCAAAGGCATCAGGTAATGAGTCGTGAATGCCCAATGAGGCGTAAGATACACGCATTGCTCATGTCAACCAGGCATACGCAACATGTTGAATTAGTTGTAGTTCTTAGTAATCTGCTGCAATTTTAGCCTGTCAAAAACGGATAATGTGTCAGAGGCGTCGGAACGATTTTAATATTGCGGGGGCAAACATTTTATGAGAGTAGGCCACAAACTTGCGCTTTACTGAAAATGACGTCAGTAATAACGTAATCACGGGTTTTAGAGACGTGCGACTCACTCTCGATCGTTACTCGATTCTCGAAATTCTCACTGGCGATGTATGTTTTGTTAATTTGTTTCATAGTATTCGACCCGTAGTAGTACCAACTGAGTGTGACGTTTTAGTTGTATGTAGGCAACATAACAACAAAGAGTGGAAGTTTAAGGAACAGCATGTAAAAATGTGAGAAAATATTGTGGGAGCGAAAAGATACTCTCACCCCTGTGCCCCCGCCGTTCCGACGCCTCTGTAATATATACAACACCATCTAGGCCCCTACAGACTTAGCATCAGTTCAGTGAGGCAAGAGCTGTCCATTAAGAAACTTGCAATTTGATAGTTTCAAATATTTGACAAAATCAAATTAATAAAAAATGGATTCACCTAGACCAAAGTGTCCCAACAGACAAAAAACCACTTCGCTTTCACTGTATATTTTTACCTAAACAAAATCCTGGCCAAATCTGTAAGCCACAACCGTAAAACATGCATGCAACTTCAGTGCAATTATAGCGCAATTTCCTATAAATTTTTGTGCAATTTTGGAATCTTTCTGTGCAATTTTCTGTTGGGACTAACCAATAGTAGACACTTCACGTTTCTAGCTGAGCTCGCTAAACTTGCTGTAACTTTTGCAGATGTTGGCAGACTTTACTAAAATTTGGTAATTTGTTTGCAAATAGTTTGCATTGTTGGTGCAAAATATGATAATTGTCAAACAGAGCTATAATAATGTACGCACTGGTTTACTTTTTTCCGGACACATTGTACTGTACATCAACTGTCAAATTACATGCTTCTTAAAAATTTGCGAAAACATACGCTCCACAAAATTACGATTTTCTGGCGAAACTAATTTGCAGGTGACCCACACAACAGCAAAAACAGTTTCAGTTTGTGTAAAATACAACTTCTTAGTACCAGCACTGCTGCGTCAGAGGTGGATGGCATTTTATCCATGTCATTGTTTTACAGGTGGGCCATTCTGTTTGGGCGCACAACGTCCAGGGGCATATGTCCTCAATTCACAGGTGACAACTAGACAAGTTGCCGATTTTGTTTCAGAAACCAACATCCAGTCATATGCATGTGATGCCGGAGGTGCCTTTTACTATCATTCAGCCTCGAGCGGAGGCTGTTTGTTTTACTACTGTCACGTTATTATTATTCTTTATTATAGAAAGCCCACATCTCTGGACTCACTGGACGGATATTCGTCATTCTTGTGTCATTCGATCGGAACTCGCTGCGAACTTTAGTTTCCATTTGAAAATCTGGCAGATGTGTCCCTAAAATTTACACGGGTCAAAAACTGCACAATTTTGAGCCGTTTTCCCACCATAGACCCGACTGGACGACTGCCACTTCAAAACATTGCAATTTTTTGGAACCTCAAAGTAAACTTGATCTGCGCAGATGATTGGGCTATTGTCCTGGTACAGATTGGTCCACCCAACTCTGAGATACTGTGGCTTAAAGGGTTCCACAAAAAGTCTGCTAACGGAAACTGCTAGATTAGGAAGCTAATTACTCTAAAAAAGCCACAAATGAAGCAATAGTGCCTGCAGGTGTAAGGTAGCTCAGTCTTTACTTTCTTCCTGCCAAATATCTCTATTGCCCGTTTAGGGTTAAATCCAAAATGGCGCATTCATCTGATGTACAGCGAAAATCTGGATAACAATCTGCTATATCTGGAACATGGTAGGATACATGTTAAGTTTATACTACTAAACTGTCTGTAGAACGTTGCATGGGCTTTAAATTAGTACTTAAATCAGTGACCTTGAAAAATCTTGAGTGGCATCATTGCTGTTTTCGTAGAAAACGGCAGGCTTTGGAGCTAACTATGCCAAACAGGCTTAAGATAAGCAATTAGTTTCAATCAGAAATGTAGATCAAAGACTCTAGTTTCTGACAATAACTTATGTCGATATTCACAGAACTCGTCGGGAATGAATGCGTTTAATAGAAGGACCTATGTGTCGAAAGAGTAGCTATTGGAGTGTAGCCACGTGTTTTTACAGTTGGCATCAGCATTGGTTGGATATCTATCAACGAATACCCAGAAAAAGCCAGATTAACAACATTAATTCAAAACCAGTTATTTTCACCAAACTTGGTGCATGCGTCGATAGCAAGGTCACGCAAGGTACGAAGCGGTGCAAATAATTTTTTTGAAAATCCAAGATGGCAGACAGCGGCTAATGTGAATTAGTTAACTCGCTATAGCTCATTTGCAGATAGTCCGATTTTGCTGACATTTTGCACGGTGACACAAAAGTTGGAGCCGGAAGTTTAATTTAGCCACTAATATGCATTCTTTTGAATTTCGTTTTGCGGTCACATCTCAGACACCAATCAAAATATTTTCACACAAACTAGGTGGCTACAAGCAAATGGATTTATTTGAGGAATAGCACAAAGAAAAACAGTGAAAACTGAATGGTCTGGCACCACCGTGTGGGCGAGTTCAAGAGAATGTGAGCAAGTTTGAGCGAATGCGTGCCAATGCGGGAAAGCAAGCGAGAGCGAGTAAGTAAGTAAAACATGAATTTATATAGCGCATATCATTTTTAAAAACCTCTAATGCGCTGGTCACATTAGTAGAGACTAAAAATGATTGTCTTGAGAAACTGTTCAAAACCGCACTCTGGATCTCTCAGCTCGCGCGGCAACGAATTCCAGACCGTCGGACCGGCAATTGAAAACGCCCGACGGCCGTATGTATTGAGTCGACAGCGAGGTACACTAAGCTGATGTCGGTTTACGGAACGCAGACGAAGCCGCGAAGTGACGTCAGAGGCAAAAGTAAGATGGTCAGCGAGGTACTGAGGTGCCAGACCGTGAAGACAGCGGTACATCACGACGCCCAGCTTATAGGTGACTGTCTCTGGCACGTCCAGCCAATGGAGTTCATTGTGCAGGAGTGTCGTCAGGCCGCGGTCGAACTTCCGTGTGTCACTGGCCACATGTGCGGCCGCGTTAAGCACTCATTGCAGCTTGTCAGCGACCGTCTTCGGCGCCCCTTCGAGTTCGAGGGACTGCGAGCCAACAAGCAGGCGAATGAATGCGAGCCAACAGGTGGACGAGCATGGGCAATCAAGTGTAAAAAAGTTCCGGCAAGCGCGTGCGAGTGCTAGAGAGTGTGAGTTCTATCAAGGGCGAGACAGTGCCGCGTGCGAGCCAGCAGGCAAGCAAGTGCGAGCATGGGCAAGCGAGTGTAAAGGAGTTCTGGAAAGCGCGAGCAAGTGCTAGTGTCAGCGAGTTCGAGCAAACGGGAGGGCAAGCAAGTAAGCGAGTTCTAGCTAGTAAGAGTGCAAAAGAGTGTGAGTTCTAGTGAGTTAGACGGTCTACAAGCCAACAGGTAGACGGGCGAGGGCGAGCGAGTGCAGAGTTCGGCGAGCGCGAGCGAGTTCTGGCAAGTTTGAGCGCAGCGCGAGGCAATACAACAGTAACTGCCAAATATCATAGTTAATTATACTATGCGGCCGCGGGCCGACGTATAGGCGGAGCATTACCGCCATTTCGCAAACGTAAACAAAACACCTCGACAACAAAAGACAACGGCATTCAACGAGAGTTAGAAAGAAAGTGCAAACATTAGCAACCATAACTACTACCAACGTTATGCTGCTATCATAATGTCACTCAAAAAATGATGCAAAACTATTCTTACAATTATAGGACGAAACAAGTGTCACCAACGAACAACTACACAGATCAAACGAGAGCGCAAAATCTGCAAGTGCGCGTCACGTGGGTTCTCAACAACCAATAGCGGCCAGTCGGCGCTAGATGTCGCTATGTCCGATCTATTTCTCATGCAGCTAATAACACTTTCCCTGATTGTAAGGCTGTGCTAAGTAGTCGAAACTACCTATTCTAAAATCCTATCGGTTGATATGTCAAATGCTAAACATCGGATTCGGATGCTCTGCTGGTCGCCATTATCCGTTGTTTCCATGAAAAACTAAAAATGTGCTATTTAAAATGGCTAAAAGTTTCCAGATTTTGATGTAAACAACATTTAATCACCTGCCACAGCTGTCCTCGACTGCTCGGGCCATAGTTCTGTACCCCATTACGAGTCGATAAGGTTATTGACTCACGAGGCCTTTTCTTGTTATTCCTCCACATTTTTTTATTTTTCTGAAAAACTGATTGCTTGTGACATTTTTCACACCTTCCATTATGCAATGTGATGTAATAGCAGAAGTCACTGACCAACTTTACTTTCACTCCAGCAGCCGAAACGATTGCACCATCGCGGTTCAGCGTTGAACTCGATCAAATAGGTCGCCGTGAACTGGTTTACGGCAATTGCGCGTTGCACCATTTTAGAATAACCTCGTTCAGCCTTGAACTCGGGTTTAAAGCTGAACCGCTGGTTTTGAGCGCTCAAAGCAAAGCAAAGGCAAAGCATGTGAAGTTTAGACGAAGACGCAGGCCGTAGCCTCTATATTCCCTCCAAATTACATAGAACATATTTACATATTATTAATCTAAATTATTAATAAAACTTATATTTCCTAATCCGGTTAATTCAGCCTTGTAGTTATTTTAAATAAGATCTTGATTGCTACAGAACTTGTCTAGCTTATTCATAAAGGAGGTAGTACTAGCAGAGAATACAGATTCTGGCAAACTGTTCCAAGTATTTATTATTCGTGTACAGAAGAAATATCAAGCGAACTTTGCTTTTACAAAAGAAAACAATGGCCAGGGGCGGATCCAAGAATTTTGGAAAGGGGGGGGGCGGTAAGGGGGTGAAGCCCCGAACCGAGAGCCGGCAGGAGGTCTGGGGGGCCTCCCGCAGAAAATTTTGAAAAAATTAGATGCGATTTCCTGCATCTGGC
>Ga0126335_1000414_pt1 | contig 20465 bp, 10 predicted proteins | sample OlaspJWI45metaG_FD_108409 | JGI IMG/M metagenome (GOLD analysis project Ga0126335, IMG submission 108409) | Marine gutless worms symbiont microbial communities from Oahu, Hawaii - Olavius sp. 1 OAHU.JWI-45 metaG | ecosystem: Host-associated > Annelida > Digestive system > Unclassified | place... | reverse complement strand
GTGGAGAACGTGGTTGGGATTGTACCTGGCCGAGAAGAATAGTTTATCGTCAGAATGCTCTCTTAGTTCGTCGAGAGTACTGAAGGAGCGTGGGAGATAACCGTACCGTATGGCCTTAACTATAATGGACTGGAGCCGGTTCCTTTCATCAGCTGTGAGATATACCGCCACCAAGCAGGGCTTGCGTACAGGAGTGGTGAAATCAGGGTTGCACGAGTAACGTCCCACAGTGCATTACCATTGAGCCCATTAGTGCGGACAGTTTTTAGAGCATAAAAACAACGAGCACTTTTGGTAAGAAGGACGAAGATATGATGGTGAAAAGTGAGGGTGTGGCTAACAGTTATACCAAGTATATTCATTTTATCCACCCGCTCGATACCATGGATGGCAATAGGATTAGGAAAATGCTTTCTCTTTCGCCGAAGGTGTACGATCATTTCCTGTGATTTGGTGTTGTTTAATTTTAAATTATTGGCTGTAGCCCAATCTGTTATGTGTTGGATTTCTAGAGAGTGCTTAACGTTGTTTGAGGAATTGACAACAAAAAGTTGATGATCGTTAACCCGTAGATGGCTTGAATGGTTGACGGTGTCGCTCGTTTAAGCGCATTATGTTTCTTCCGTTGAGGCCGTCTCTCGAGCGATGTAATCGTCAGCTATTTCGGTCAGTCTGCTACGTCAGCCGTAAATCTTGGCGTTGACGCATCTGCTTTGCGACTCGATCGAATGAGAAGCTTTCATCGCCATACTTACCCTACTTATCCCGGAAATAACTGGAAACGTATCTGTCTTACTTAGCGATAATTGGCATCTGACTAGGAGTATTTGACATACTTTAGTTGTTTGCCAGCGCTTTCAAGTACTTTCTGCGAGTCTGAAGTGTGGTTAGCCATGGTGAGTGTGAAAATAAATAGACCTAACTACTTTTATAGGCCTAGCAACCTGAGACAGAAAAGGGGAGGGGAGAATGGGAGAGATCGTAAATAAAAAAAATTAAGCCTTTCTTGGGTCACAGTCACGCTGAGCGGCACTGATCTTCGTATTTGTAGCCTTCAGCCGGACACCATGCAGCTTATGCCGGTGACACACGTGCAAGAAACTTGCATGTCTGTCATAGCAACTTGATATTTTTATTGTGCAAGTTTCTTGCACAGTCGTGCAAGTTTCTTGCACGAAATAGAACATGTTCTATTTGATGTTCTTGTACAAGAAACTTGTACAAGTTTTCTGTACAAGTTTCTTGCACGTCTGTCACCAGCATTACACTTCTTTGATAGAACGGATACGTACGAGGCCAGTGAATCAAATGCTGTGTCTGTTTGACATTATATTTTATATAAGACAAGATAAGTATTACCCACACTTTGTATAGCAGCAATAGGCTGATTAACTGAATAATTGTTCCTTTAAAAATAAAATACAAGCTGCTGCATATAAAAATACAAAAAATTAAAACTGTGTCGGAATTCGGCAGCGACGAAATCTTGCTATTTTCCCAAATCTGGCTGAAATCCGGTTTCGGGCGAAATTTTGGCCCGGTTTCCGGATTCAGCCAAATTCGTAAAAAAGTGTTGTTACCTGATATAGTGTCTCAGTTGATATTTCTGAATTACTGTATTTAAAACTGATTAAGGATTTAAAGAAACAGACGCCTGAATTGAGTAGCAGTTAAGATGTTTGTAACTGATCTGAGCATTGTGTTAGTTGCTAAATAAAGTTTCCGAGTGTGCTAGTTAATGTTTCACAGTTTTTTCCTTGTGATATTTTAACATAGATACAGATCCGGCTACTGCTGTGGTCGGATTTGGAAAGAGCAGATCAGGTAGAGCCCTCATAAATACATACAATCTGAAATAAGAAGATTATGCCAGCTAGTTATTGGCTTTAAACGATATATGATGTGAATTTTACGAAGATTGACTGTTATAATAATAGTTTTGTATTTGTTAGGAATTTTTTGACTAATAACTTTCTAACAAGTAACAACGTACGTGTGGAGAAGTGGCGTTTGGCTCGAGACTCGAGTTGAATGTCCGAGATAGGCCCTGTAGTTGATGTAATTAAATTTGTTTTTTTTTGGTTGAGAGTCGATGATGTTGATGATGAAGGTGATTTAAGTACTATTTGCGAAAAAACGTAGAGCTGCTGCTACGAGGGCAGATGAATATTTTAAGTCAGTAATACAGTAAACATTTCTTCACTCCTACTTGTACTGCTGCTGTTGTATGGCAATGGTGCTAAAGTAGGATTTTCTGCGTGACGCCAATGCAACAGATATTACATTGCCTGCATAGGTGTTCCCAAGTGTCGACTGAGCAAAGAAATTGAACCCTAATTTAGAGTTACTGGCTCACGCATCTTTCCGCTAGTTGAACTTAGCAGATGACGGTGTCAGTAGAATCTCGCGAAGAAGGCATCGGTGATCGTAAGTGACAAACCGAAATTATGTCTGAGCGTCGTCAGTACACATAGCGGAAATATTGGGGTTGCGGCATAGTCGAAGGCGGCAATATGCATTCAGGTAGTGCTGTCGGGTGATCTCCGTCTGTTTATGCACCGTGACCCATACGATTTGCTTTTAACTTTGTTAAAATATCACAAGAAAAAACTGCGAAACATTAACTAGTACACGCAAAAGCTTTGTTTAGCAACTAACCCAATGCTCACATCAGTCACAAACATCACAAAAGCTATTAAACTACTACCTCGTTATAAGGCATCTGTAACTTTTAATTGTCCTTAATCAGTTTTAATTTTACTTCAAAAATATCCGGCAACATTAAACTTTTTGCAAATCCGGAAATTCGTCCAAAATTTTGGCTAAAGCCGGATTTAGAAAAATGGCCGGATTTCTACCGGAGCCGGGGCTGAATTCCGTTAGAGCTCTACAAAATACTGTTGGCATCTTTTTTCTGCGACACGGTGTATGGCTTCGTTTACGCCTACGATATATATGCGCACGCTTACAGCAACGTAGGTCCGTGAAACTGAAACTATATTTTGTTGGACGTCTTTGGGACAGATTCATATTGACTCGAAACTCAATACAAATTACAGATGCAGACACTAAACACTCAACATCGTATGGTAGTGTAAACCGCCAAGAGAGCAACATAACGTGACGATCATCGTGTTGTTTGGTGACACATCTTGTGGCGTCGCTTAATCATTTGATTATCTTCGCGGATCAGTATTGAATCTTCCCCCAGTCACTCCTGGCTGCTGTCACTTATCATTTTCTGCGGCGTCATCCTCCATCGCCATCCATCCATCCTTTCTTCATTTCTAGACTATATCTACATCATTCTGCTTTCCAAAGCTACAAATAAAACATGATCGTTTCACGTTATTTCTGGGGCCTACTTTTCACCGCTTTTTTGCTGAAAAAACTTTATCAGCAACAATATTTTGTTTGTATTTTTCACAACTTTATTCACCAACGCATGTGGTAGATACACAAAGAACAACAAGGAAAAAATGAAAGTAGGCTAAGTATAGTAACAAGCAGTATACTGTTCGACGGTGGATAACTCACTACAGATCTTGTTCATAACTAATGAAAACAACATGTTATCAGAATATTTCAACTTGGATAGAAATCTTAACTTTCTATTATAAATCGCATCAGATCCCACACAGTTAAAGAACGACAAGCAATCATTGACAACTTCATTCGACTTCGTTACAAAGATTTTTCTAATGACACCATTTAAAACAAATTCTAACATTTCATTAACGATTTGCGATTTGTTAATGAAATCGTTAGAAATTCTATTAGAATATCGGTGAAAACAAAATAGTTTCTAACTCCAGATAAATGCTAACTTATAGATTATTACAGTAGATTGTATACTGTATAGTCTACGTAAGTCATCAGAACTGTGAAACATTTGATTGCATTTCTCGCATTCTTGGCTCTTCGTATATATTCGTTATAGTGGTTGATGATATATGACGTAGGGCTCTTGGTTAGAAGCGACTATAAGAGTGCTATGACTGCAGTTTATATTGATATTTACAAATGTCGGTGCTCCGGCCTGCGTTCCTTTAGCATGAGACCATGTGGCGTGTGATTAACTCTCAAGAAAACGGATCGTTTTAGACTGGCCGGAAGCCGCCGAGTACTGTACGGTCTTGTCCTCAGTGGGACGAGTGCGCGAGGTGGGCGCGGCAGTCCAGATTGGCGACGACGAATGACGAACGCACCCTGGAGGAATTGGTCCAGCTCAGAGCTGAGTTGTGCAGCCAACTTGACTCACAGTTATGTAACACTTAATAGGCGCCATGTTTTCTCCATGCTGATGAGAAATAGAGCCTTTCATTAGTTGCAATATGCCACATTGTTAGACCGAATCGAATGATATGGACTATTGCGATCAATGATAACGTAGCGTGGATGTCAGTCAGTCTGTGTCACGATGGCGACTGTTCTTATTCATTCGCCAGATACTGCAGATAGCGCCACTATGATGCGGCCGTTACTACATTACTGTAGCCACTTGTTAACTGTTTTAACCCTTTCGAAAATACAATAATAAAAACAGTAAGTAAGTAAGTAAATAAGTAATTGTTTAGTTCATGAATGACAAACGCACTTGCGTTACAATAAAATCTAAGTTAATTATTGATAAAAATTACCAAAAATTACTAACTAAAAACCTTCAGTTACATTGCGCAGAGCAATCACGTAATCAATAAATGTAAATGTATAGAAATAACATCCGTGAAAAAGATAATTTACGCGTTACAAATGCTGTGTTTTCGCACGTAAAGAGCAGCAAGATAGAACAAACTGAACGTTGTTGCAGCTGAAACACAAGTTAGCACAACTCTTCTGCAGATATCTGAATATAGGCTATATAGCTCTGGTCCAACCTGCAGCAATTGGTATTCGGCGGCGGATGCTGTTCGGTTGAAACACGGACGCGGCGTGCTTTGCAACTAGACGCCGTTGAGTGCTGACTTGTTGCTTGAATAACACGCTATGGAGACGACAAGCATATGAGATCAGCCTCATACATGCACCACCGTCGGCGCTTTTCACGAAGCTGCCTGCAGCGTTATAGACAATAGTGTTCATCAGTGTAATCAAGCGGCTTCATTCATTGCGACCAGAACTAGGCGAGAGTGCAGAACGGTTCTGCTTCTGCAGGCTACTCTGGTATTATCTCTTCAACAGAATCTGTAGCCACGAGCACATGACGGCTCAAGAAAGCTTCTAAGGGCCAACATGTAAATTTGTAAACCAATTGCAATCTCCTAGCTAACGGTGGTTTCACAGTAATTTTTGAATAAATTGGCATGCAAAAGAACGGTGTACGAGCGACTACCTTCATGCAATTCAGTGATCGGCCTAATCGAATTTGTCAATTTTCTCAACTAAATGACTCCATACAGTAAGAGTGAATAGCTTTTATTCGAAAATTATCGCGAAACGGATTTCTGAATAACGTCACAATTTTACGTCGTCAAGTGACACGTTAATAGTAATATTTTTAATCAACAATAATAATATATACATTTCTATCCCGCCATAAGTTTTAGGATGTAAAATTGCCAAAGAGTACGTAGGCCTACTACAAACTACATGTACTATTGGTTATTTTTTACTAAGACATTGCGGGCGTAGATATGAAAGTGAAACATATCTTACAACAAGCAGACATTTATGAACATAGCTCGAGACCGCTGTATCCACGTTGCCCGTCAAGCACAGTCGTTTAACATGATTTAACGAATCGTTTGCCAGACCTCGCCAGTCGCCAGCCCACCCATGTGTACAGTATACGTGCCGTTATCATCGTTCAACTGCTAAACAGTATGTTGATGTTTTCGCCTCTCAGCATCACAAACGCCTATTTCTAGTGCGATAGTCAGTTGTTGCGAAATGCTGCTACGCCAAATCAGGGACTGCGCCAAACTTGTTCACTTTCCAAACAACTACAGAGCATACAAACAACATGTCATCAGCTTAAGTAATCAGATGTTTGATGTTTTAGAGCACAGTAATAAGATACTGTTATGAACTCGGCTCTTTAGTGTTTTAGACTTGTTTGTTATTCGCAAGCGAACGAAACTGTTTCAGTGTAGTGAATGATGCATGTTTATAGATTATTTCAAACAGTTGTTCCACTGACTGCAAAACCTTAGTCCATAGTGTATCGTTTTCGTTTTAAGCACCGACAGATCGTCATGGAGATAACGGCGGCCAATACTGATAATAGTAACCGGAGTGAACGTTTCTGCGAGGTAGAAATTTCTTACGATTATGCGTCATATAAATTCACAGTGACATTCACATCGACACTGACATTGCATAATATTCGCTGGCGTACAGGCAGCCACTAGCCAGTGTTAAGTCGTCACGTAGTGTCGTCGTAATGTGGTCGTATTTTCACTTCCGCATGACAAGTCGAGCACCTGCACGCGACACTGGCTACAGGCAGAGTTTGTTGATTAGCCGCACTGATCTAATGAAAGGACACTGCTGCTGAAACCTAATCTACTTGCAATGAGAGTGCCGACAGCGGTCTTGGTCCACTCCCTGGTCAGTGAGTTCCTGGCTGTGCGAAGCTGCCTCATGACAGAAACAGCGTCGAATTATATAAATTTGTTCCACAGTAACTTACTTTGGTTTGGATTAAAACAGGCTTAGGTTTTCTTGCTACATGTGTTGTCACAAAGTTTGTAGATACAAACTATAGATTATTTTGTCAAAATGTAGACACTGCGATATGAACACATCTATTTCGAGTACATACACCGCGATAGTAGCTGCGAAGTTGTTGCGATAAACGTTGGTTGCAATAGATGAAGAAGAAGAAGAAAATTTATTTGCCAAAAAGGCTGGTTGCCTGAAAGGGCTTCAGCCCATCAACGCTGGCTACCATACACACAACAAAAATAGACCAAATGTACGTAAACACAAACATGCCGAAGCAACTAAATCAATGTCAAGTGTCTAAGCACTAACAATAATACAGTACACAATTCACAATTGCCGAATATAATTTATTTTTTATTTATTTTTTTGATGAATACCAAGAGGCCAAAGTAATTTGGCAAAGGCTGCATTAAATGACCCCCGCACACACTGCACGCGCCGCCGACTTAAGCCACTTGACAGACAGACAGAAAGACAGACAGACTGACGGACAAACTGACAGATAGACACCGCGAACATTGGTAACAATAGTCTGCCTCTCATGCATTTGATGCGGCCTAATAAACTACGACCTATAAATTATTTAGCATCGATATCAACTACTTTTGCACTTTGCGGTCTTGCACTTTTCATCGTTTACGACTTGATTTTATTACAAAAAAATAATGAAAATAGCTGACGGGTTGGCAGTACGCTTTACTTTTCAGCGTGCCATAGCTGCCAGCCTATGACGGACGGGCGGACAGAGAGACTGACGGAAGGACAAAGGAATTAACACACTCTATTGCTGTCCGAACTGACGTAATGTCAGTATAATTAATTTAGACAGTACACTCCTAGGTCACGTATTGTCACTATCCGATTTGTAAACACTTCAACTGTCAAGTCTAAGTGGTTCTGACTTTTCAGTGACGTCGTAAATATCGCATCACTCGCGTAGTCTCGGCAGCAGTTGTGCTGCAGTGCGTGCTGTACGGCAGACGACTTTTATTGCGTTTTCACTGGACGTAGGCTACGAGATTTGCTTGCACTGAGCGAGATGGGCGTCTGATTGCTAAGATGTCGAGTTGACTGATTCGATCGGTAGTCGCTGATGTGCGCCTTGTCTAAATATTTTCTCAATATTCACAGTTGAAGAGCCGGGCAACGTACGAGTCTAACGATACAATAGATAGTGCGTAACTTAAGCTCAGAAGCCCGCAGCGTATAATACACTAGACCATAACATAAAAATACGAAGAAAAATTTCTTAAATAACCTAGTGCAGAGATTGGTAACTTGATAGGCCTACAAGACACAGTATGGAGTATCCTTTGTTCAGCAAATATGCCAACTATTCACTTTAAAACGGTTACGTATTTGCTTGCGTTTGTTTGTCCGTTTGTCCGCGTGTGAGCAACATTATATAATATACCCTGATGGCAAGCCAAGTAAAGTCAACTTGTACACTTAACTCTAGTTGCATATTTTTGGACATTAACCATAAAGTTATACAAATTACAATAAAGTTAAAATAGAAACATGTTTGCTACCCACCAAGTTAAACTTTTTTGCCTACTGTGCTTTGAGTTTAACTTGTATTATGCTCATAATAAAAAAGTAAGAAATAAAAATTATCAAATAAATAGGTTAAACTTAAAAATGAAATGTCGCTAAAGCTAGATACATTCATTCGGTCGTGGCCAAATTTATAAACCACTTTACAGTCATTTTTATTTAAACTAACCAAAATTTGAGTAGCCTCTCAGTTTTATAATTTTATGGCCTTGTTCGATTCTTCACCCTGGTCAATAACTTAGACACGACTGTCTGCTTTCCACCTGCCTCAGATTCGAATTGTTTTCGACCATGCGCGCATTATAACGTCTATTATAATTATATTAAACGACTGAAGAAATGCCTAACTAAATGGCGAAGTCGTTTATAATTGTGGGCATAAAACGTCATTGTTGCGGAGACAGTTGATATCAGAGAACGGCAAACGAGTGCGATGTACTTAAGCGTCAGCGAGCATAGCGTCAATGGCCCGGGCACGGCCGATGCAATTTCACGCCAGTGAACGCAGTTCAACGCCGTCCTGGCTGCCCTTCGACACCAATCTGTTACGTCGCTGTTGCACTGTCCTCCTCTCACATTCTTTCGTTCCATCATTTTCCAGACAACGAAACTTTGGACGCGCTCAGTTTAGCGGCTCACTTTGGCAGCTGCCGGGCGTGCCCGAACTTCGCTGCTTTGAGACGTGCGAACTAGAAGTACTTTTAAAGCAGTAGCAAGACGCCAAAGTAATTTGGCGAAGGCTTCATCGAATGTGAGCAATGTTACTATACTTTACAATGGGCAAAAATTCCCTCCACTCTTCGCTCAGGTCGAACCCCCATGCCTTCGATCGACATATGACGCGTTACAGCTCGACTACTACTAGTACTATATAGTGGACATGGGTACTCGTCAATCTCCACTCCAAATAGGACATGGATCTGTTCAGCCGCTTTTGCACAGCGCAGCCGCGTGACAGACAGACTGACAAACAAATTGACACACCACGCTACGGAATCGTCGGTCGCAATAGGGCGCATTGTGGCACGTTGTGTAGTCGATGTGTCGTGATGTCCAAGTAACCGCGTCTTCGAGTGGGCGCCCAAGTCTCAACTACACAGATGTCTGCACAAGCACTTAAGATGCGAATTCAGTCTTCCTTTGATAGTTAAGTTTAGTTACTCGTCAAAATAATAAAAAGTTCGACCTTCAACTATGCTCATTTTATCCTTACTCGTCAACTGATCCAAAAGTCTACGCTCTACCATGACCTTTTTCAAATTGATTTATTTTTTACTTGATATAATTAATAGGCCTGATATTGTCCGTTGGTATTTTGTCAATTCAACACCCCATAAAAGGCGACTAAAACGAATTTTTATAGTTTTTTGTTTGCTTAGGCTGCTTTTCTGAGTTTCTGGAACATGTTTCAGTTTGTTAGTCTGCTTTTTTGTCACTGCTATCGATTGCCTGGAAAGACTTGTCTTTGTGCCCGAAATGACTTACTACGTGTCGAGTGGACATCAATTCCTACTTATTCAGCCTCACGTAACCGTGTATCGCGCGTCGCCGCATCAGCTTGGTGGCCAGTTAGTCGTGTGTGAAAACGATAAGAGAGACTGAACAGTCGCACAGACAAGTATAGATACGCTGTATAGGAATTTGTTATCGACGTTGCCAGAGTGAAGTATGGTCGGATCAGCAGAGGATATAGAACTGCAGTTTTTTTTACATGATGCATTGGCTGAACTGTTTTGTCGATCAAAATTTGGTTTGTGTCTATTTGTATAATGTATATATTGTGAATAAGAGTAGAACTAAAAGAACTTAGCATCGGTTATAAGATGTTATTAAGTGACGAATAAAAGTACTGGTATATTTTCGGGTAAATTTTTTAATCTTTTAGTCATCAAGCAATATAAACGTTGACAAAGCTAGTTTAATAAGTTGAGACTTGTATGAGAAGTTGTTAACTTCCAAGTCGTTAATATTGCATATTCTGAGCATATTGAATTGTCCGAATATCTGATTTGTCGGCTACGTGCCGTGCCATGGATGGATAACATGCTTATTGGATATTTTATTACAGAACGGTTATTACTTTTTACTATTATTGCGCATGTAGATTGTGTACGATTCGATGATAAATGCTGCACGCCCGATGGCTAGCATTAGTGCTACTGCTGCTGCTGCTCTGAGACTCAGTTGAAACGAAGCAGAAGCAGCAGTTGTTGACACTTTGACAGATAAGGCGTGAAGAATGGTTTCGGTGAGTGGCTTACTGCATACCTGTACAAGTCCGTGTGCGCTGAATCGGCTTAAAAAGACTACGGTTCTTTTTGTGCCACACGCTCGATACTGTACGAGGAACCGCGTCTTCCGCTACATTGTAACGTTTTATAGACGCAGTGTTTGCGACGTCCGAATATACACGGTTGGCCAAAAAACCGGACCAATCTTGAAAATTTGTAGCTCCTGTATGTGACGACATAGAATTACGTTCTATACATGAGCTTATTCAGTGCTTTATAAAGAGTATGACTGGTGCTTTAAATGTTACTTAATTTAAGTATTCTTTGCGCAGCTTTTGTGAAACAATACAGTACACACCTCCAAAATGACACGCTATTGAAGCGACGACGTTAACTTTCTGCATTCGCTTCACTTAAAATAAACACTAAACACTGATTCATCACTGATTCTTGAACCGTCGACTTGATTTGTCCTTGGACATCTTTCCACCACAAACGTATTTAACTGTTCGAGGCACCGACGCTTAGTGACTCTTGCTTTTAGTCGCTGAAAACAATAGTCGTTTATTAAAAGTCAACATTTTTAATTTCAGCCAACGCCTTCGCTTAGGCATATAATGATATAATAGTACCGGTAAGCAAGTCATAAAATTTGTTTTCAGTGCCTAAAAGCAAGAATCACTAAGCGCTGGTGCCTCGAACAGTTAAATACGTTTTTAGTTTGTGGCGGAAGGTGTTCAAGGACAAATCAAGTCGACAAACATGAGTAGGAAGACTGTTCCAAAGGCGTGGTCCGGCAGCAGCGAATGCTCGATCTCCAGGACGTGAACTAATACCAGTGATAGTGCTTGAAATTGTCTGATGCTGACGGCGCTCAGTGGATGCAACTGGCTGGCAATCGTGTGACAGATACGGTGGTGCCAGGTTGTCCAGCGCCTTATAGACCAGGACAGTGAGCATAACTTTAGCTCGCTGTCGGACTGGTAACCAGTGTAGTTGCTGCAAGACCGTGTTATGTGGTCACACCTTCGGGTGCCCATGACAAGCGTGCTGCGGTATTCTGTACGGCCTGTAAGCGCCGGAACAAGATGTCGGAGATGGCGTATAGGAGAGAGTTACAGTAGTCTAAACGCATGTAAGGAAGAGAGGACAGATGCAAACAAAACTAGAAAATGGGGCAAGATTAAGATGAATTGCCACTTATAGCCGCCGGCTCCGGGCGCCCCAAAACACCCGACATCCTTAATCGCAGTACGCCAGCACAGCAGCAACAGGACACCTCTAATTGACGACAATCGTTCGTAGTGACTGGATTCATGTCAGCAGGCATCAACAACTACTGCCTTGACTGCAGACGGCGAAACCAACTGCAATGCCTAAAGTCGCTCACAAAGTGTCATAAACATTACGCACGTGCTCATGCGCTATGATGCGCGGTAAAGCGTGACTCACTGCTACGCAATATTATTACCTACTTAACTTGTGGTGGATCTCGTTTTCATGTCATGACCTTGACGTTTGACCTCATGACCTTCAACGTTTTAGTGCATCGACTGTCACGTGACCAAAACATGTACCAGATTTTAGAGAAAAAAAAACGAAAAATTCGCGGCGGAACTCACCAGAATAATTCTTCATGCGAGGCTTAGCTCGGACCCACTTAGGGAGCTTACAGCCATCTCCCAGACCCAATGGCCAAATTTGAACTTCTCATGCCTTCGGTGCTGGCTCCTTGGCGCCTTGACTCGTGTCGTGCCTTCTGCACTCGTCGCCAGCCCCCTATACTGCGAACCATAACCGCCTCAACCGCCATCCAAAATTTAAAGACAGGTCATCTGACTCAGGTTACGCCACTTTGACCTAGTTTTGCGCGCACCAAGATTGAAGTTTATAGCTTCAGCCGTTGCAAAGATAAAAAAATTGCACAATTTAAAAGTAGGTCATGTGTCCCAAATTATGTCCCCTTTTGACCTACTTTTCTTTTGCTTATTTTCTACTCCTTACAATCTGTCTACATGCTAACTTAGAAGCCTGTAACTTTAGCCGTTTAAAAGTTATTCACAGCGATTCGCAAGTTTAAAATGTAGCCACGTGACCTAGCTTTCGACCCCTGTGACCTAGTTTTGCACTCCTTGATAGTATTCCCTATAGGCAATGCGAGCCGTAGTCATTACAGAAATATAGAAAAAATGGCAAAATCTAAAAGTAGGTCATTGTGACCTAGATAATATTTCCTTTTGACCTACTTTTGTACTGTTATATTTTCCACTCCCTGTAGTCTATCTGCGTGCTAAATTTGTACCCTGTAGTTTTAGCCGATTGAAAGATATTTGCAGGATTCTGTAAATTTAAATCTATGTCACCTAAATTGGGTCACGTCCCCTTTGACCTAGTATTTTGCATGCTGTCAAAACTACTCATCGTCATCGGTGCACACAGCAAATTTGAAGTCTCTAGCTTTTGCCGTTGTAGAGATATTGGGGTTCGTATATTAAAAACTTGGGCGTCGTCGGCCATCTTGGATTCGACCCTAAGTGGGTTTTGACAATTCCAATCTTCCCTGGAGCCACGAAGTACCATCTTGTGAAATTTGAACGCAATCTGTCCGCATGCAGCTGAGTTAGAGCGGTGTAACCGTTTCTCCAATTATCCCACTTTAGGGGCAATTTTAAGCAAATGTTTCTCAGAGTTGGGGGCCTTGGATGTATGTCATTTCCCGCAGATAAGAGCCCATACATCGGCGCTTTACGCTAATGTTTTAGGTTTATGATTTTCTGCTCTGTTTTTAAATCACTGCGCTCGGAATGCGTGTAGGGCCAAAAATCGGCGAAAAATTTCGTGGAGAGGTCTGTAGGGATTATTCGTGCCATACCTCGGTACTAAGCGTTATCGCAAATACACGTAGTTTGTGACAGCTTCTGCTTCGGCGTTCTTCAGGTCCTACACCTGCAGTTTATATCGCGTACAGAAGAAACAAACTGACAATGTGACACAGTTTTTGTGACTCAACTGTACAAGATTATTGGAGTAATTTAGTTATCTAAATCGATCGATGTCTGGGCTCTCACTAATAATACGCAGGACAATATTTATAGTGCTGTCATCATGACAAAGGCATTGCGAGAGTTCACTCGGTTCATCTGATGAATGTGGTTCGGCGCCAACCCTCAGACCAAGCCAGTCGACTTGGTCCGTGAGTCCGCCTGTAGGCTGCCATTCGCCACATCCACCATCGCCATTTATTATTACTCAGCCAGAAGGCTGATACTCATTTTACCGTCCCACAGAGGGTAGAAAGCTGAGTCGACCTAGTTGGCTGGTTAGTCACCCATCCAAGTACTAACCGGGCCCGACGTTGATTAACTTCGTTGATCCGACCAGCGTTGCTGACAGTTATGGCGGCATGGCGTAACGGTTAACAACGTTGGTCGGATCAACGAAGTTAATCAACGTCGGGCCCGGTTAGTACTTGGATGGTGACCATTTTCAGGTGGATAAACCATCTAGGTACGTAACCAGCCAACTAGGTCGACTCAGCCTTCTACCCTCTGTGGGACAGTAAAATGAGTATCAGCCTTCTGGCTGAGTAATAATAAATGGCGATGGTGGGTGTGGCGAATGGCAGCCTACAGGCGAACTCACGGCCCAAGTCGACTGGCTTGGTCTCAGGGTTGGCGCCATCTGGTGCCGAACCACATTCATCAGATGAACCGAGTGAACTCTGGCAATGACTTTGTCATGATGACTGGGTATTATTAGTAGTATTATTATTATCATCTGCCGTAGACGCCGTACATCAAGGGCCCCAGCTCTGAGAAACATTTGCTTAAATATTTCCCCTAAAGTGGGACAATTGGAAAAACGAAAGTAATGAGTCCCAGCGCTGGCAGGCTATCTTGTAATGATAAATTCATATGTTATTGCTCATGAGTGTGTAGTATTATTTAATTGCTCTGTCTCCGATGCTGTATGTAGGAGGAAGGTAAAATTTTTAATCAAGTTACTTCATTCTGGTAATATTGTATGTTCATTGTTTGCTGACAGTATAAATAGAGAACTTGCTAACTTAGCCCCTAACCTAACGTAGTCATTGTGTGCTCTGATATGGAATACTGGACGTTTGTATTATTTAGTTAAGCTTAGATAATGATGTTTATTTTATTTGCTACCAGTATTTGTGAATAAAGATGATTAAGATGTTTTCTTCGTTAGCGCTTCATTTTCTGTGTTCGTTAACGTTAAGGTGCAACGTTGTTGTATGTTTGTTTACAGACAGCACGCAACAGACGTCAAAACACCGTCGGTTGCTGGCACTCGCACGCGAAGCAGGCAGACGTCGTCTCACACGCACGCCAGTTTCCACTCCAACACGACCGTTATTGCGCCGGGCGGCTGCGGCAGCTGCGCTCCGCCGTGATATACGCCGATGCACCGGTAAGGGTCAGCGCGCGATTACTTCTCTCTGGCGTCGGTGATTAGGCGGAGCACGTGGAGCGAAAGCGACGCGCCAAGCGGGCATCGAGCGGCGTCGCCATGTGCCGGCGTTTATACGGGCCGTTGGCGACAGATCGGATGACAGTAGTTCTGCGGAGTCTCGTGCTCTGGTCGTCCGGTCGATACGCCTGAATTACTGCTTCCATCTGGTCAGCTCTGCAGCCGGGTGGGCCCCACAGATTTCTCTCTGACTGCTGCGTGCCGGAGAGGTCTGTGCCCGGAGCCGATGGACAACAGCTGTTGAGTTTCAGACGGCGATTAGTGGCGGCTGCAGCTGACACGCGTCATAAAGATCGCATATGAATACTCACTGCTGTAATTAATGACAAATCGATGTATGGCACTCAATCGACGCACGAAATTGGAGATTTCTGGCAAAGACCGCCGGAAGAGAAGGCAGAAAAGGTCCCTGCATTGATTAGTGCGTGACAGTCTAGTTTTTTTTTATAGACGATATCTCAGTTTACTTGTCGGCAACATCTGCGTGCAGCGAAGCTATACAGGTTGTTGTACTATACGACATGGTAAGATTTTATTTTATATTTCATGTTTCTGTTGACAGAATAATGCAAACCGTTTTGATGTACAATTTCGATGTCACATCGAAATCTGTCAACTAAAATGAAAGACAGAACAGTGAAGGCTAAATGTCTTACTTCAAACGAATTACCGAAATATGTGAGACTGATTGTACCGATAATTGCAGGACTGATAAATGAGAAACCAAATTCATTAATTATATTACGTCATAATTTATGCGACTAATAAATACGCTTTAACGAACTCAGTGTTTAAGGTGTTTCATTGGTAAATTTGTTCAACACTCGATAATCACGGTACAAAACTTTCTCTTTAATTCATGTCACGGTTTTAATAGTAATTATATCTAGGCTTTTGTTGGTGTTATAATGTATTTAAATTAAGCAACATGTGGTACACAAAAACAAACAGTGTCACTAGCTGCAATTAATCGAAAATGACACGACGTACACCCTGTACATAGCAGTGAAACGTTAATACGTAATCGACGTAGCGGCACGGCAGGTGACTGCAAACTGGACAACGAAGTGCATTAGCAAAATGTCATGGGTTAAACCATGAATGCCGAACCTGCAGTGTGCCTAAACGTATCACATCAGTATCTTTATTCAGTCGACAAAAACAGACAGAGAATCCGTAAAGCCTAGCAAGATTTTTAAACATCTTTTTCGAACATATAAACCGCAGAACGTAAAAAAACTAAGTTAGAACACTAATAAGCGCAATATTAATGCTGTTGTTATATGTACATACGCAGTGAGTGTTATGGCAAAACAAAACTTACCAGAAAAATATAGCAGTGAAAACGCAATGTGAAAAGTTAAAGTAAAGTAAAAAGTTAAAGTAAAACATTAAGGACCACTAGATTTGTAATTGTAGGGATAAAATTCAGCATAAGTGATTTGCGAATGTTACGTGTGTTTACGTGTCGCACAAACCAGTTCGTCCTTGTCCACTGTCCACTCCGCCCGTGACCAATCCTGCAGTTTCAGCTAATTTTTAAAATTTCTCTTTATTCACCATCATTTCTGACAGCTATCCCGACACGACTTCATCCGTTATAGCGCCAGCACATGCTGTGTACAAAACCAGAAGTACTGAGTGCTCCACGCAATTAACGCTGACGTTCGGGTGTCTGCTGATTGTGTATATAATTCGACAAAAACATTTGTTTTCTTCTTGCAAATCGCATTGCGCTTTCATGCATTTAAACCAACATCATACGCCTTGCCTGAAGTGCGTTTTTGCAACGCTTTCGCGTTCTTTTCATGTTCTTCATTTTGCGGTTATAAATGCGTTTTCAAAGCAACGTTTCCATCACGAACACGCTCAGGTTGTTTTGACTAATGATAGTGATGCAGCTAGCACCTCTGGGCGCGTGGATGTGATCTCTAGCGTGGGCACATTTTCGCTTCGGTAATCTCTGACCATTTTCAGATCAAATCAAATCATTTTATTTGCAGCCTCACACTGCCATTAAGTCATTTACTTAGCACATTTTCACAGACTGCAGGTTGCCACAGAGCATAAAGCCTCTTACGTGACACTTTATTCGAACATAACATACAAAAATACTAAAATACGTCAATTAAAACATACATAAAACTAATATCTGCTTCATACAATACATTACTAAACAAATATTATTTCTTTTTTATGTTGTGTATTACTGGCTGGTTATCTAACAATGTCGTTGCAAATTATTCAAATCGATGGTAGATAAAAATCGCTCAAAAGTTGTAATATTGCGAAAACGATTATCACATGCAGGTAGATTATTCCATTTACGACTACACGCTGACAAAAAAGTATTTTCTGACATCAACCCGACTGTGACCCAAAAACAATTTAAAACTGTGCCCACGTTACGTCGCAATGTAAAAAATTTACTTGAGTCAATATTAATCAGACCAAAACAATTTTATACGTTAAAAGTAAATCCTGACGTAAACGCCTAACCTCTAAACTTACTAGGTCAAGAGAGATCAACCGTTGACTGTATGACATTATTCAGGAAACGTAACCGCTTTGTGAAGCGACGCTGCACTTATTTAGTTCTATCAATCTCACTCTTGAAATGTGGGGACCAAACATAAGAACCATACTCTAACAGATGGCGGACAGAAACAGTAAAGGCACGTGTAAGAGTTTGAACATTTGACACGTAGCGTGGTAGAAGAGTACTTGCCGACTTACTTACGGTATAATTGAATTTAAGTCGTACCTTCGACAGTGTTCAGTCACTGCGGCAGTCGACGATAACGTCGTCAGGAGAGAGTATATTTACCACACATATACGGAACATTATGCAGTGGAGCTTGCCAGAATATAGCCATAAATGCCCATCGAGGCTGGCAACCTATGACAAAAATGGCACTACAAATAGTGACAAAATCAAAGTCAAAAATTAATAATACGTTACAGCAGTAGAGTAATAACAAGATAGTCTTTTAATCAAAGGCGAACTGCCCGCGTTGGTGCTATTTTTGACCTTGATATCCGAACTTAAGTATTCCGCTAGAAAGTTGTGCACGCAATCCGCATACCAAAAATGAACTTCGAACGTTATCGTATGGCAAACAAACAATTAGTCAAACAGACAAACAGACAGATACTCGCAAACATATACACCACGCCAATACGCGGGTAGCGAACAACGACAACAACAACAACAAAATTCAGCTTTATACTTTAGAAATTTATACCAAAGAACGGAGTAAATAATTTTAGGCTTAATATCTAGGTGATTGAGCGTACTCAATCTCAGCTAGTAAATTATTCTAAGACTGCTGTACTACTGCTACTGTCGCAGGTGGTGACGCGTGGCTGACGTCATAGAGTACACGATGTCAAACGTCACAGTGACGTCACGTCCGGCCGAAGAACTTCCGTTGAGAGACGAACAGTTGGCGCGCGTCGAAATCGCTCTGTTAGGTACGATTCTCGCTCTGGCGTTGCTAGGCAACGGGATGATGGCGGGAGTGTTGCGGAGAATCAGTCTTCGTCGCAAGTTGACTCGCATGAACAGGATGATGGCACACTTGACTGTCGCGGACATTTTTGTCGCCGTCTGCCACGTCCTGCCACAGGTATGACAATAAGTCCATTATCTCGCAGCTGCAAATAAAACATTTAGGCCTATTTCATCGTGATCATCATTTGATGTTTTAGTTAATGATGATATATTTATAAACGTTCTCTAGCATTCTTGTTAATAATTGTTATTTGCAAAATATGATGTAGATAACGCGCATTCGTTTGTGTCCAGTTTGTCTATTAATGTTTTTCTACCAATCCTACCAAAATCAGCAGCAGCAGTTGATGTTCTTCCCGGCTACTCACTGGTACTGCTGCTGCAGATTTAGCTGCGATTTAATGTCCGTAATGTCAGATAGTAACTGTCTCAGCATCGATAAGTTCCTGAGTACTGTAGAAATCAAGCGTCATACTTTTCAACTGCAAAACCGACAGCTTGCTATACTTACAAGTCAAAAAGCACAGCGCGTATGGGCCGCTCCGAAGTTATGAGTTGACCCAGTCTGTTTCCTGTCTGGATGTACGCCGTATCTGTGACTAAATTTTTTCGTAGCATTTTTTTTCGTTTGCGCATTTGCTAGCGCCAGCCATTTATACCGGGCGCAGCCCGTGCCATGCCGTAGGCATGGCCGGCTGCGGCCATAATAAGATCGCGCGCGTGCGCGCGTATACTATTTGTATTGTATGTGCTTGGCCGTGCTTACTAGTCTGCAGATTTTGACTGTCACGAAAATCTGACTGTCACGAAAATCTGCCTGAGACGAAGTACTGAGTGACCTTGTCACGAAAGTCTGGCTGTCACGAAGTCGAGTGACCCGACCCTTTATACATGCACACCTTACATAACGATGCTGGGTGATGAGTAGAGGTTTAACGTCCCACTCGACACTTTGTACATGCTGCCTTTCGCGAAGCGAAAGTCTGGCTGTCACGAAGTGGTGAGTAGAGGTTTGACGTCCCACTCGACACATTATACATGCACACCTTACATAACGCGGTTTAACGTCCCACTCGACACTTTATACATGCACACCTTACATAAAAGTATGGTTTGAGCGAAGAGCCGCTTCTAATGAGCTTCGCTCTCTGGGCTAGCGTCCGGAGTTTTGGTTTCCTAATGGGTTATGCTAAATATTTAGCGTTTTGAAGCATGTTTTATTTCGTTGTTGCTCAGTTTTGGTTGTGAGTGCGAGTAGCGCAGTTGATTGCCTAGAAAGATTCGGCAGTCCGAAATGACCAATTATGTGTCAAATGGGACGTAAAAACCAACCTACCCATACTTACTGCGGTCATACGATGCCAGTACTCGCCGTAGAGCGTTTCTACAGCATTCGGAAAATGGGGGCACTTTGAGGCCAAGGCAGCTGTAAGAGGCACGTGCCACGAAATGGCCGATCGTCGTCGTCACGTACGTGACATTCGGCCGATCTACGACGTCGTATAGATCGGTCGTCATGTAATCGGCGTCCATTCGGCGACTGGTCTTTCTTATTTCACTGGCGTTTGCCAACCTTAAACCCCGCCAACAATATGTGAGGGAATAACTCCTTTTTGTTGCTCATTTTCCTTCCAACACAAAGGCAGATTCGTTAAAAGCATAGATTGGATTAAACGTAGGCCTAATGCATATGACGCTAATGGCGATACATAAGTGTGTTGAAGGACTTCTCACTCAACACATAATAGGTCATATGGTTACAGCTTGGTATTTTAGACATGCCATATTTGCAAATTTTACAGTAAAATTAGTCTGTAAAACGTCATAAAAGGTTCCATAGCTACTAAAAATTGGGAATTTGGGACCGAGGTACATTCTCTAATAATAAATTACTACGAATACTTCAGAATGCACCTCGTAATACTCCTGTAGCTGATTTATACAAAAATTTTAATACACTTACCATCCCTGATCTTCATATATTCCAAATTCTGATCTTAATT
>Ga0126335_1000413_pt1 | contig 20466 bp, 6 predicted proteins | sample OlaspJWI45metaG_FD_108409 | JGI IMG/M metagenome (GOLD analysis project Ga0126335, IMG submission 108409) | Marine gutless worms symbiont microbial communities from Oahu, Hawaii - Olavius sp. 1 OAHU.JWI-45 metaG | ecosystem: Host-associated > Annelida > Digestive system > Unclassified | place... | reverse complement strand
GGGGTAGGGTGGCGGGTAGGCCCGACTGGGCGGGTAGAATGGCTAGTCAACAACAAAAACCGTCACAATATCAGTGCAAGCAACCTTATTTCATTTCTTCGCAAACGAGACATGGCACATACTCCCAGTTTTTACTCCAGTAGCCCATGTGCACTATTTTGGCCCAAGGTGATAGTCTCGCCGGTTTGCTGCCACTTTCCTAAAGTTATAGGCTAGGCTTAGCCGCTATCGAATATCGATATCTCCAAGTGGGCAGATGATCTAACACCAGTAAGCAGCATAAACGAGGTTGACTGCGTCGTACACACATTGACATCATTGGACGAGGCGCCAGGCGACGGGTCAGCAGGTCAAGCTGGGAGTCCGTCAGTATTATACGACTTTCAGACGGGGTTACAGTTCAGTGCCATATGTATAAGCTGATCAGCTGACCTGGAGTTGCATCGATCGACGGGTCGACGGGAAAACAAACGCGCCATTGCGTAACGATTGCTTGAGCTGTGTCGGCAGTATGAGTGAATACGAGTCGTCGGGTTTTACATTCCACTCGACACACAGTGTAGGTCGTTCCGCAGACGAAGAGTTATGTTGGCAGCCGTACGTAAGCCTACGCCTAAGCCTAAGCATAGGTCGGTCGTGAGTGCGTACAGTAAAACGCGACCGCGATCACTTTTGACATTTCAACATTTAACGCTTAAGCTTGCCAATATAGTACGGTAAATATTGTAGACTGTAGTTGGTGTTGGCTGGTGCTTTGCTATAAAGCAGTCTTTATTTTCAGTTTTTCTGTTTCGATCTATCTCTAAAGTTATCTACGCATAATTATGGCCTACATCCGTATATTTGACTATATTTGCCTGCTAATTTCTATCGCCGTCACTTATTGGCTTGTCACTTATTAGTCGGCGCTGTTGTTGTACACAGGTGTTACGCTAACATGTTTCTTTATTGTACTCTCTCGACATCGGCGTAAATAAAACAGTTATTGATCCTTGACCGGTGTATGATACTTAACAGGGCCAGCCCATTTGCCTACCGGCTTGTTATTACTGTGTGCATTGTTTATACGCCGCACGGAACCACAACACGGAACCAGCTAGATTGGTTCGTAGAACAAACAGTGGCCCATGTGATTTAGCTGTCACCTGCACTGCTGCAACAATATGGTCTGGCGCCGTTGTGGCGTTTCTGCAATTCTGGTGCCGTCTGAATAGTAGGCCTAACGACTTCACCGATTTATCTTAACGCAATCAGCAGTTTCTTTGTGCCTCCACAGGTAGGCCTAAACAGTAGGCCCCTACTCTATTTTAGACCTACCTCCAAAATATTAAATCATTAAAGTTATATTCACTCTAGCCTCTGATGTCGCTTCACGGCTTCGTTTGCGTTCCGCAAACCGACATCAGCTTATTGTACCTCGCTGTCGACTCAATACATACGGCCGTCGGGCGTTTTCGATTGCCGGTCCTACGATCTGGAATTCGTTGCCGTGCGAGCTGAGAGATCCAGCGTGCGGTTTTGACAGTTTTAAACAGTTTCTCAAGACAATCCTTTTTAGTCTCTACTATAATGTGACCAGCGCATTAGAGGTTTTCTTAAATAAAATGCGCTATATAAATTCACGTTTTACTTACTTACTTACTTATCGTTGTTAGATACTTTTAAAATTACGATTTCAACTTTTAAAATCGTAACTGTTATTATACTTTAGGTTTGAAATTATATATTTTCTCAGTATGAGCGCTGAAATTGATATCAAGTATTAGGCTAGTCCTAACCGAGTAAGTTGAGTTTATGGGCTTCTACGTCTCACTCGACACATTAAAGGTTACTCGGGAGACGGGTCTCTCCAGACAGTCGACTGCACTGGTTAACTGACACCAAAAACAACAAGGTCAAAGGTCAAGGTCAAATGTCACGAACTTCCAACCACTTCTAGCGTTCCCCGTGGGGCATATTCCTACCGTCACATCAATTTCTGATCAGAAGTTTTGGACATATTGTGCGGACAGACACACACACACAAACACACAGACATACATCGCCAAAACAATACCTGCTTGCAGCATAGCTGGCGCGCAGGTATCGAAACAACCTACCGGTTCCGCTTTGCACCTGAAACATAACTAACATAAAAGCTTGCGCTACAGCGAAGAGAAACACAAAATGTCGACAAGTTACCTTTTACATCCGGCCAAGAAAGAGAGCGGACCTTACAAACATACAAGGGCCTCGATACTTCATGTTTTAGATTTAAGTTAACACTATACTCGACGTCGTAATACTGACCGTGTTTTGTTGCCGAGACACAAAATATCACGATGCAAAACGTTGCGTATACACGGAGAGCAGCCGAACAGTAATTTTTAACAACCATCGTCGGCTTCTTTGTCATCATCATCATCATCATCAGCAGCAGCAGCAGCAGCAGAATTCGTCTCTCATCTTACACCACTCGACGGCCGTCGTGCAAGACGCTTTGTAATCAGCACGCGTAGCTCGCGCCGCGCTGCTCGAATCGAGATCAAATGCATACAGGCTAGTGAAGACAGGTTCCATCTACCACAGCAGTAATGGTCCGCTTTGTCTGTTCGTCTGTCTGTGTGTCACACGCGAAAATCTCTGAAACTAAGCGAGACAGACGTATGGTTAGCTTCCTGTTATTAAACTCGAATAGGAAATCGGTGTTCCTGGTTCATAATATGCCGTTAGATTCGCGACCGGAAGTACGGTTCCGACTATCCATTTGTCTTCTCCAAACTAAGCGACGGACGTTTCATGGTGCAAACTTTGGGGGCTCACGGCCAGCCATCGTTCCGTCCCATCCCATCTGGGCTGGTCCTTCTTGCTCGTCAACGTTCGATCGTTGTGTGCGATCATCAAAGTCGTCTCAGCGGTGAGTGATGATGATAAAATTATTCACTAGGTCTACTATACAGACGACTAGCCTACATTAGCCAAACACGTTACATGCTAGGAATTGCAATCCCGGGACCATTTTTCAGTCCCGGGATTGGAAAACGGCCCGGGATGCCGGTATTGCTATCGCTAATTACGACGCTGCTAAGTCATTCATCAACTCACTGCTGGATGTTTCTAATGTTAGGCACTGAATGCACGAGATGAGAACTATTGCGATCGATGATCCTGCACTACTGCGTCGTGCAAAAACGACTGAACGGATCGACGTCCTGTTTGGGGTGGAGACTCTTGGGGCCCAAGGAACACAACACTGTATTAGGTGGACACCATGATTCACTACAGCGATGGGCCCGGATTCCCTATCGGAAGGGGAAAATGTCGGCTGTTCCGACTCCTTCGCCAGATAGCGCCACAATCGATGCGGCCATCGCTGAATCACTTTAACCACTGGTTTATCGATCCGTTGCTCTTAGCCTATACCCCTTTTGGTAACCCACCTGTAATCCAACATCGAACCAGAAGACTCATAATGGGCCTATGCAGTGTATTTATTTCCTTGCTAAACACACAGCTGAAAAACCGAATGCCTACACACTCACGTTAATTTGCTGTTTCCATTACATACATAATGTGAGACCTATAGGAAACTCGACTAACTCGTGAGTCAAGTATGGCCTACTACTTAAAATAAGACATTAATACCAGTCAACCCAAATTCACCACACTCACGTACCCAGCACTTGACATACTAGCACTGTGACATTAATGCTGCCATTCTCAGACAAGCCCACTATGTCAACATCATGTGCGAGTAGAGGAAGCTAAAAACGGCTTTCTTACACTCTCTAACTGCCAGTGCGGCCACAAACGACTCAGTCTACCGTAAATATACAACAAAGAGACAACATGGTCAATACCACTCAACCCCCGTGGCCTCATTTGATTAATGATGGTCTGGAGTAAAAGACGGCATATTAACACAGCTGCTCTAGTTACTATAGTACAGTGCAATACTATTGTTGCACGATGTTCTAGGCAGCTTGTATAGGTCGACCAGATTGGGTGTTTGTCACACTGGGACCCTTACACTGTGTTTAGCCTAGAGGTGGTTGCCTACAGTTCATATTGTAACACGGTGGAGTGGTTCTGGTGGGATTTAAGCTTATCTCGGTGGCCAACTGGCTTCCTTCAGTGCTTTGATGCTGTTGGTTGGGTCATCTGACCTGTAAAAATCATCCCCGAAATGACCTAAAAAGTGTCGAGTGGGACGTTAAGCCTCTACTCACTCACCCACGCACCATGGTCAACAGCAGTTCCACGACAAGAGATCTGGAGGGGCTTCAGGCCATTATGTTCAAGAAAGCACAACGCAACAACAATAAACCTTTCAACACACACAACTATCGTATGCAGCAAATCATAAAAAGTACAGGTACCCAAAAGCTACAAACATTTACAAACATCGCAACAATTTCCCTTTACCAGTGTTTTGTTGGTGGGTACAATAGTCACTACTGGGAGCTAAAACACACGCTAGCAAGACCTTCCCCACAGAACCACTGCTGACTAGTAAGTAAGCCATAGATGTCATACGTTTACAACAGTTTGTTGACCACAATCTCCAAGCCACTAAGTAGATTAAAACAAATCCTGATTCATCAAATACTCCAAGCACATTTGCTCATCATTGTAAAATTACTTGTAAAAATATTAGGCCTAGGCCTAATATTAGACTAGGCCTATTTCAAATTACGAGACAATGGTGAAAACACAACATGAGACATACTCTGCAAACATGATAGCTTATATTTTATTGCTCACGTCTTCATTTACTTACTGTTCATCTTGTTAACCAAAACAGCGAGTTGAACTTAAAGAAGGTTACATTTCGTAGGTTTATATGCCTTCTAACACATCAAAACAACCAAGCAATCGTTCTGACATCTCAACTGCAAGACATAAACCATCCTAATATTGTACTCATCATCAGATACAATTTCTGTACTGTCACAGTGAAACAAAAGAAATGCTGCTCGTACTACAACATGCTATGAGATAGTTATACTATGACGCTGACATTTATGTAAACTTATTCTAAGACACTATTCTGCTCAGAGGTGTAGCTTCAAATTTTGCCCCCCTCCCCCTGCAGAAACAGCCTGAGGGCCCCCTCCACTGGCGAGAATTCTCTACAAAGTCATCCGCTGTTTTACTGCATTTAAATACCTATGTTTCATAATTATTTCATGCGGTATGATTATACAGAGGTGTAGCCAGGCAGGATTCAGAACTGTGTTTGTGAACAAAGCTGGCAATCGGGGTTTCTTCTTTCTTTTCTGCTATGCAGCCTGTATATTACTAAATCCAGCCAGTGGTAATTTCCCAAAAGGGTAGCCACAAAAGCATTCTTGGTATAATTTAGCCTATAGGAAGCATGTCCGAAGCAACTATTTTGGTTTTTCTTGTGCGGACTCCCAGCAGCAAAGGGCCCCCTTGACTGTTAACCCCCCACATTACTGGGTCTGTGAGGCCGGTAGTTATACCACTGATTCTGCTATCATATTTATCAACACTGCAGGAATATTGATAAACCAATCACAAGTAAAATCTCAGTAAAGCTTAATGGAAACATGTAACTCAAATCTGAAAAGTGTCTGTCAAAAGTGGGAGGCCTTATTAAAACTGGCACTTCAACAACAATGCTATACATTCACCAATTTATTGGCTATGTCACAAGGACGAAAAATAAAACATTAAAATGCACACAATAACACCATTCAATGAACAAATCATAACGACCTGCAGTCACAAGAGTCATTTCTGTACAGGACTGGGTCACTAACAATTAATGATCAATTCTCATTAACCAATAACATTTTATAACCCATATATCACGAAAGTGACGAACAATGTAGCAATTTATTCAAGCAACAAAAGTCAAAACATCGAAGACAAACATCACGACAGAAACACAATTTCGCTTGGAAATAGAAAAACACACAGTGCCAAAAACCTACGCCATCCACAGCTTGCAGCAAGTGATTAAAAATCAGAGACATGAAAACAACCAGTGCTCTCATGTAAAACATATCACTGTCATCACTGCATTTCGCTACAATAAATTTGTATCAGCACAGAAAAGCCAGAGACATATTACGAACATATAATACTACAAAAAAACAACTTACACAAAAATTTTTTATGTTGATGGAAAATTCACTCACACGGAGGTGCCACGTATACGCTGTTTCTGCGTTTTTGCTCTATTTTTGGCATTTCTTTTGCCAATTTTGATGCAATTAAAAAACTTCTTCCGAAAATATAAGTGTGCACATCATCGTCATACTAGATGCCACCTTTGTGCTAAAGTTGACGTTCTTAGGCCTTCTAAGTCCTGAGATATCGCTTGGAGAAAAAACAGTCACCCACCCAGACACCTATAGAGCTTATTTTGCCATCCGTGAACCTCAATGCTCAGCACTGAGGAAAAGCCTCCATTTTTGTCAGAGGAACATAGAAGCATTCATGTAGTGCAGCAGAATTTGGCGGGATATGGCCCCTTCAAAAATCACTCACAATCACCAACCTGCACCAGCATAGGACTGTGAAAAAAGAAAAATAATTGAAAACCGGAAATAACAGCGTAGTTGATAAATCAGTCCAAACAAAGCTGCAGGTTGCTTGAACCACTGCTCCAATTACCACTGCTCCAATACTCCAGAAATAAGTCCCACATTACAGGACACAAGTACATGTTTACAAATGGAAGAGTGCAGAATGTTAAAATACAACCTTTTACACTCACTTTAACTGCTGTAAAACTCGCCGACAACAGTAATGCATTATTAGTAGACATACATCAACAGTTACTAGAGAAATGCGGTAGAAAAAACAATCTGGCCAAATGCACCCTGTATGCAGCATGCAGTGCGAACTGCATACAAAGCTGCCTTTATGTGAATGACATCCATACAGATCATCTTCTGCTCACGGCTTGGCAGCTGTTTTCTTTCGTTTTGCCAGTATCGGATTGTTGGAGTCTTCCAGCCTCTTAATCTGAATCTGGTCGTAATCGACTCGCATTGTCTTCAGTGCAAGCGTCATTTCATCCTAAAATAGCAACATTTAATGACATACATAAATCATTCGATAAAACGTAATGTATTTACATTGGCAGCGTGACGTAATGGTTAGCACTGTTGGCCTGATGAACAAAGTTAATGAACACTGGGCCCATTTAGCACTTGGATGGGTGACTGTCGCCAGATAAGAAAACCGTCTAGGTATGTAACCAGCCAACTGGTCAGGTGTGACAGTCTGAACAGCTAACAACTGTGATTTCCGTCACGTAGCGGTCCTCAGCAGACTACTTACTCACCGTAGTGGTGCCTGGGCCAACTCAGCCTTCCATCCTTCCGGGGTCAGTAAATGAGGACCACCTTCGGCTGGGAAGGCAAAGGCAGGTATGGTTCATTCCATTTGTGGATAAATGCGTGGGTGGCAGGTAAAACTGTGTGATCCCTTGACAATGCGTGCCATACCTGAGTGCTTCTGTGGCGAGGTGCCCTCATGAAGAGGCGCAATATCAAGTGTACTTTAGCTTTACATTTACATCAATCAAGCCAGAACACGACTTCTGCTGAATTTATTTTCTGCATTTCCATGACCCTCAACAGTCTGTAGTGAAACCTTTGCGGAGCCCTTCCAAATTTCGTTTAGTATACAACCAATAGGGAAAACTGTAACAACTTGTAAATGCTGTGTTAACATACTGAGAAAGAAAATAACGACCTGAACTTCCATCCAGCATTCAACATCTTCACGCAGGACCCGAGCTGAGACAAGCGGAGTTGGAGGAACGAGGTTGTGTTGCTACAACAACAAATTCATAACTATATTCTTCACCTCCACATAAGTTACTACAAGTTAAAACGGTAGTTCTCAAAGTTTACGTGACTGTGCTGTGGAGTGCGGACCAACTACCAAGATTTGAAACTCCAGCGGACCACCTGTACATTACTTTACAGCTGTAGCTAGCAAAAACAAAGTATTAAAAGTGTTAATACCTGCGGGTCACTAATAGTTAACATTGCCATCAAAGAGTCAAAGTTCAGTACCGACAAATGTCATACATACAAGGTTAATATGTCGAATGAAACTGTAACTTGTGATAAGAAATCAATAAATTGATATAATATGTATTCAAGCTATAAATTTTAAGTTCCAGCTCCAGGTCTCAGTCCAAGGACCACCAGTGCACCATAGGCCAACGCCTGAGAACCATTGAGTTAAATCATAACAACTCTAGAATGTCACTGCATGAAAATCTCTGCGGCTGCTGTCATATACCTACACTCAAAGTTTATATTTATATACATTAACTCATAAGTACACTCACTGGGCCTGCTATAACTCCGTGTAATCAATGCCTTCGCTGGTTTACTTTCTGCAATTATATGCACTGTATTGGCAGTGCACTGCAGTTGTTAAACATTCTCTGACTGTTTTGTTTCATGCAGGCAATGTTTGCTCATTTTGTATCAGTGCAAAATCCAACACGTGTGCTAAACAAAGCTGATGACTGATACTCCAAAATCTTCTTGTGTAGAAAATTAAACCACTCGATCAACTGATATAAAATAAATGAATCATCTATAACTTACTAACTACAATTTCAACACTGCTAACAACAGCAACAACTATCTCCACCACCAGTAAACACTACAGCCAGTTATCTCCGATGTATGCGAGCCGAAACAGAGACGTACCGAGACCCACTGGCTCTGCATAACTTCGCGTATTGTGAGCCGCTCGTCAGGGTCTGTCTTCAGTAATCCACGAATCACGTCTTTCGCTGCAACAAAGAAGACAACAGATGTAAAAAAATAAGTAAGAATATTTTGCAGGCACAAATAAGCAAGCATTCACATTGTGTCATGCCAAACAAAAAGTTCTCAGTTGCCGTTTAAACTATCCGTAGCTGACGTTGTTCTAAGCAAGACAGCAGACTGTTTCACACCCACAGACAGGCAGCAAGCAGTCAACTTTATTTGTCAGGCACCCAGTTAACTTTGTTAGCTCAATATGATCAGCTGAGGACTACGGCAATACTGTTAAGCATATTACAGCAGCCAAATACCATCACTAAAGAACGAATGACTCCTTCCATAACCGACTACATTCCACTAATGACAATGCAGTTACCTGGCTGACAGATGTGGCAAAAGGTGCTCATAAAACAAAAGTAATAAAACCAACAAATAACCAACCATCTTGTGTGACACGAGACCACTCGGCATTGGGAAACTCGTACTGTCCGTTGCGAATTCTCTTTTTCATGCCTGGAGAAAACGGTGCACCGTGACTGCTGTAGAATGGTGGGTAGCCACACAACCTACAATCAGACAACAACAACGTTTAATAGAACTCAATACAGCAGTGGCTAAGTGATCCACATAATCATTTCTCTATTTCATCTGCTTTCACACCCATCGCCCTAGAGACTGTTTGCTGTGTTAGTGAACACACTAATTTATAACTTTTTTGTTTTAGCTTCTTCACTCATCAAAATTCACATATTCTCTACATGTCATGTGTTTGACAGATGCCATAAACATAATGCACAGCTATACGAATGTCAACCATCGCATAGCACAGTTCAGTAGCGTACACCCTGAAATACCACTGAGGACTTACTTATTATGCTGTGTAAGGTACAGTCTGACATTAAAGTGATTTACAAAATGATTATATCAGTCACCAGATACTTAACATTAAATAACTAGATGCTGGTTGCCGGAAAGGTTTGCATCCGCATGGCCTGAGCTAATAATAGCTTGTGACGTCAGGGGGTGTAGCGAGTGAATGTAATGCTGTAGCTGGCTGCCACTGCAGCTAGCCTGTGAAGCCTATAGGTTTGCCCAAGCATTCCGATTACAGACAGACAGACAGACAGACATCACAACCGAATTACATATTGTGTCTTACACCTTTACAGGCGGCAGATGCAAAAAAATTAAACGGTTAAATAAAATGATAAAAATTAGGATTTTACCATCAGTGATATCAACCTGGCAGTGTTAAAATGGTTCAAGTAACATTACCGCATTGCATAATCAATATTGACCAGGACGACAACAACAGAAGTACTGACATGATAACAAAAACAACATTAAACAGCTGGCTTATAACTCACAGAATATACATGATGACTCCGAGTGACCACATATCACACGACTTGTCATACTTCTCCGGACCTAGAACCTCTGGAGCTGCACCACAACACAGCAACATCACCAGTTGACTGTCAAATGTTTAGCCATGTGGCGGCCATTCACTGAATGGACGACCTTAAACAGCTGCACATGGACATTTTCTACTTGGTCAAAACATACTGGACTGCTCAGACTTCAACCCAGCCAAAAGTAAGCAGTCTTCAAAAATTCTGTGCAACTATCATCAGTCTTCGATTCCATTAGATTTTTGTCGAGTGAGAAGAAGACCAGAAAGTACTAATAACAAAAGAGAAGCTGACAACAGTTGAGCCAGTAGTGTTTTACATCCACTCAACACATAGCAGGTCATTTCAAAAAGAAGCCTTACCACGCAATCCATTGTACAGCAACTGACGACTGAAAACAGGAAATTAAACAACACCTGCAAACCGAGAAGCTCAGCTATCGATTAAAAACTGTCCGACGCTGGATTAGCCAGATTTTGCTACTTTTACTTAACCCCTTTACCAACTGATGCCCTCAATGAGGGGGATCCCCTCGAGCTATCGAATTCATATTTAATATAGCAAAACTGGAATGACTGGGCTACAATCTGGTGAAGGTTGCATGACGATCAACTCAGTCGTCTGGGCACAATACATCAATGTAACAGACAGACAACCATAAATGTGACAGGCACACAGACACCGTCGCTGTAGCAAATGCTGTGCCAACACACTGTGTCGGGCGGCAAAAACACATCCTGATAAACCAGATACTCAGTACTTATAGCCACAGAACGCTGCTTTAGTTGCCTTTATGACATCGAACCAGAAAACGTAATGGGCCTAAAATGCCAATGCTGACAGGCTGCACTGGGCAACAATAGTAACAGAACACCGACGAAGCTCTGCCCATTGCACGATACACACCGACATAGTATGGCGTATAACATGGTGTCTGTAGTGACTTGAATGTGTTTGTCTCTTTAGCGAACCCAAAGTCTGTCAACTTCAGAGCAGCATCCGGAGCCATCGTCTTAAACAATAGATTCTCCGGCTGTAAAACACCACACTGACTAGATAAAGAAACCATCAAACACGTGCTCTGAGTTTTTGCTGAACGGACCATTTTTTACATGCACCACAGCATTTTGGATGTCTATCATATGAATAAACACGAAACAGTGAACAACCTCAACTGTTTGTGTCTGGGCATTGGCTCAAAATGATAGCACAAAAACACTTTGTGAACATACACAGTATTACTGTATCAACTCGGATCCATCACAAGAGCTCTCTCACACAGCCACAGGACGGTAACGGTTACTGCCCTAAATGCTGAGCTGCATTTGCCATTTTGAAATAAGTCTCGTTGCTTTATTGAGGTTACAGTTAATTATAAACTAGCAACAGGCTATGAAATGTTACTGCAATAAAATATACTTAAAATCAGTGAAAACCTGCAAGCTATCTACTTACAAACCTTTAAATCACGATGTGCAATGTCATTTGTATGCAGAAACTCTAGTGCGAGGCAGATTTCGTAAATAATTCTGGCAGCCTCTATACAACAACAACACATTCTCTTGTGCATTGCTTTGTATTAACATAAACACTTGTCAAAACATATTACATCGCAAAAATAATGTAGTACAGTCACAGACAAAAAAGTGACGTCACTATTAGTTGATATTTAAACATCTAATTAAGTGGAATTTGGAATTTAATCAACTAGGTCTCAACTACTTTACAAAGCCATATTTGACACAGTGGAAATGTAATTAAGCAAGGAGTAAAAACGAGCCCAAAGACTGTAAAAATAAAATACATTCAAAATTACAATTCAGATGCAAAATAAATGGTCCTATGCAAAAAATAACAGCAGAAACTATGAGACTATTCACTGATAATCAAAACAAAACCTCGCTCAGTAAAAGCCGTATCTGCACGCTCTTGAATCCTACTGAATAACTCTCCACCTTCCATACTACAACAGTGCAATGCAACATCAAGGTTGACTTGCAATCGATTTTATTTATGGAAAGTAACCACATTGTGACTGTGCAAAAATAAATAATATAAATGTATGCAGCTCAGCTAGTAACACTGTAACACTGTATTAATGCAACTAAGCCAAACAGCAGTCATAACTGAAATGTTGCAAATTTATCAACGCAGTTGTGGAACAATGATGTTATGCAATTTTGTGGAAGAATTACTTAAGTCATTTGAGGTTCCTTTTTAAGACTGCATATATTTTTATCAACATCTAAGCCTTAACACTTCACAGTATGCACAAAACTCAAAGCTACATGACAAATTTTGCTTTAAGTTGCCAAACTGAAACCGTAACTCTGGCAAATTTTGATATTCTCTATGCGGTCAACAGACTACGCTGGCTGTGAGTCACTTTTTGACTACATGTTAAATTCCTGCACACCTTAACTGTCTTACAAAAAATGTTTCTAAAAACAAGCAGCAGAAATCACCAACAAACCATTCCATGACAATCAGCAGACACTTGCGGTCGTTGTATGTGTTCTCGTAAACGTCAACGATCTTGACAATGTGATCACACACTGACGCACGGTAGTGCAGGTCGACTTCTCGGCGTGCCTTAGGCACATCTTGTAGAACCTACGTGGCAACACACCATCAAACCACATACACTGACTTCCTAGTATTAGCAGCGAGTGAGTTTACTGCAATATGACTTTTCTGACCAACAAAATCATCTTTTTCAGCTGACAAGAAACAATGCATAAAAATTACCACAAAATGTGCAAATGCTAAAGTTTCTAACGACCATAATGGTAGCGGAAGATGGCGAAATTAAAATTCCGGTAGCTGCTATTCTAAACTTATGTCCTTCCCATCCCTACAGCCGGTAATGCAACAACATCAGATTGGAATTTCGGCAGCCGGGATAATATCTGCTGTGACCTGACAATTCTAGTTATTCTGTGATTGGCCAAAACGGTTAAGAATTCGTTCAGCTATGTATGTGAGATGCACCCAGAGTGAAGGCGGTTGTAAGACTCATCCTGAAAAAAGCAGTGGTGTAGTTAAAAATTTAACATCATAGCCTCAAATATAACATGTGCTTTGCTGATTCATTTATCAATTAAATGTATGTGCATGTAGTACAAATGGAACAGCACATGTGACAACAGAAATCAGTCATTTGGGTACAATACATCAACGTGACAGACACACACACAGCCACACAGCCACGTTGCCACAGCAATAACCACCCTAATGCAGTATGCATTGAGTGGCAAAAACCATAAACTCAAGTGATGTCGGCTGGGTTCACGAGTTCGACATAAACAAAGTTCAAATGCCGGCATTTTGTTTTCAGTGTATCTGCTACCAGCTGCCAGTATAACATAATCCCAGCTGCCTGGATTTCAACCTGGCATTGTTGCGTCACCAGCTGCTGAGACGGAAAGGGCCAAAATTTAAAAGTCCAGCTGCCAGGAGTTTAATTTCGCCATCTTCTGCTACCAGCTACCGGGACTCTATCCACAATGTAATTTTTAATAACGATAAATTAAATGCAGCAACTTAACAAAAAGTTACTTATTGTAATCACCTTCAGAGCATATTTCTGACCATTGGCCTTGGAGAAGCATTCTACAACCTTTCCATTGATTCCTAAACCGAGAACGTTTGTTGACAAGCGATAGTCATGACTAATTGCAACTCTCTTGGGCTGCAGAATTCGTGACTGTAGACTGTCCATCACCTTGCCTGTTAACAACAAAATCACCAGCATCATATCACAATGCCAAAATACTGATAACCACAAGCAATAAAGCAAAAACAGTTAGAACCTCACTGTCATAATTCTGTTGTTGAAGTCTACGCAAAAACACTTGTCGATCAGAGACAAAATTTAGAATACCGGCTAAGAAGAAAGACAGGATCTTACTGAGGTCTTCGAAATGCAAAATGTGTCAAACTTGATGCAAAGATTCGGTGCACTAAAGATATTACCAAGTATTTGTTTTCAAATAAGGTTACTAACAGATAGAATTCGCTGGCTCAGACCAGCATATGGTGGATGCACCTAGCATCAGTGCATTCAAGTCTAGATTAGTATACTGTAGTATATCACAGTGTCTATACACAGGGCTAGCCAAAATAGGGCCACGTGCAGAACATACTTAGTTTGACTATACACAGGGGTAGCCAGACTTGGATTCAAGACTCATTTATTCAAAACTGAGTCCAAGACTAAACTCGGAGGCCCTCAAGACCAAGAACGAGACTCGAGGGTTCCGAGACCCGAGACCAAGACTCAGTACTGCAGAGGCCGAGAAAAAACCAAAGATGCTGTGGTAAAGAAAAATGTAGCAAACAGATAATCAACTCATATAATCACTTTTCGTGCGTAAATGAATGTACAAGTACAACATAACAAAAGAAAAACTACCACGACTACTCACTATGCAACACCAGCAGACTTTACTGATAATTACTGCTACACAACACTAACTGGGAAGCATCCTACTGTCCATTCATTTAAACTCATCAGCAAACCACGGTGGCTGAAAAATGCTTTCCTTGGTGATGCAGATGGCAGGCAGAGAGAAAACTGTCTGTCAGTTTATAGGCCTACACTGCTGCATGCCACTTCAGCCCAAGTGTATGAATCTGACAGATGAAGATTGGTTACTAATTTAAGGTAGTCCATAAGCATTGATCGGAGATTCATTTACAGTCAAATAGTTTCTACACAGGCCTTGGCATTCAATGAACGATTTGCTGTTTTAAGCAGCAAAGTTACTTATACTGTATACTTGACACAGAGCTTCAAGACCAAGACCAAGAATGAGACTCAGAGGTACAAGACCGAGATCACTACTTGATTGTATTTCATGCTGTTTCACTGTCATGCAATAAGCATAATGTGGAATTCATATTACACAAATCTGTAAAATTATTTCTTCATATTGTGGTGACAGACTCCTTGCCTTCCCTTGCTTACTGTACTATTTTTATCATAATGTCAAGTGAGGTCGTTGCTTTACATATGTGCATATGTATTCGTACCATATGTGTATGTACCAGTCACTGTTTGTACCCATGTATGCATAGGCTGCGCATCGCAGCTGCATTGCCATAGCCCGCTATGCTCCTGCCGACCCAGTTTCCAGCTGTATTGACCTGGTTTTCTCTGTTTGCTGCCATATGACGAGAAACCATATGACGAGAAGTCGTGTGACCGATGCTGTGTTAAAACTTGGGGCGGAATTTTACTTTCAAGTCAGACGTTGGTGAATAAAGATCGACAGTGTTGTGAATCTTGAAGAGACGCCAAACTAGGAGTTTGTGCAATGTGTGCTGTGGGTGATACGACTGACGAAGACCGTTGACCGTCTGCTGTGCTGTTCGCCACACTGTGACACTGCTGAGAGCTGTCTGACGAACGATACGCTCACGACATTAAGTTCGAGTTCTGATTGCTACGACGACTGACGCCGGCCGTCACTAACTGTCCGCCGCCCGTCCTAAGACGCCAGCAGTCTGTTCCGTCGGTGTCGTCTACTATGCAGTTGTTACAATGAGTCTGCTACTCAGCGCTTGCTGCTAACTACATCTGTTTGGTGACATTCTCGGTTTTATACTATGTTACTGACCCATTTTCCCTATTGTACCTCTTAGTATTTCTCTAGACACTGTATCGAGCCATAATTACCGTATTATACACCTGTTATTAAAGTTATATTCTGGTTTCAAGGCTGTCTGTTGATAATTTCACGATTTCTACTCAGGCTAACAGCTGAATAGACCATAAGGAAAGAGGGTAACTCGTACCAATATTTATGTATTTAATGATATTTGCTGTCGTTTGTAAGTAGCAAAGATAGCGGTTTCTACCACCGGACCTAAAAGACACTTTGCTGAGTGGTTTACTTATTTCCAAATTCTAAACAAGCCACCAAAAAAGCGAATCGCACACTGAGACCACAGTTCAGCGATGTATTTCTTTCCAATAAAGATAATAATATTTCACTATAGCATCAAATATTGCGTTTATTATTCTTGAATCAACTTCAACTCATCCAATAACCGGATATTGTCAGGCATTTAACTAAAATGAGATAACAGATAATTCAGTATGTAAAACGACAGCGTACAGGCGACATAAGTAGTAGCCAAGGTGTGCGGCCACTTCGGTTTTGCGCCACTTGGCTCCGTGGTCACTTCGGTCTTTTTTATTAATTATAAATATTAAAAACGTCCTAATTTAACGACTCCGATCACGCCGAGTGTCCGACGATTCCGACTTTTGCTGTGTAGTCACTACAGCGTAGGCCTAAAGGGCTGCGAGGGCTGTTTCCAGTTGCGCGTTCGTTCATCACAACTTTCACACGGGGAAACCCAATCACATTGTCATCGGTGATCGCTTAAGGTAGGTACCAGGGACTTGGTAGGTACGGTAAATAAAAAAAGTAGAGGACACTAATTGGTATGTTACATGTCTGTCATGCCTGGAAGTTCGGCCAACGAAGGCTGAAGAGCGAAGCGAAGTGATTGGACGCGGCATAAAAATAGTGCGAGACCTCGACCACTGCTCTGGCGTATTAATTTTCACCGACACCGCCGCTGCTGCCACCTGGGCTGCTGATGCTGAATTGCCAATGTTTTTGTTAGGTGTATTAGGTGTTGGTGATTAATTTCACACTAGATATCGTAACTGTTTGTTTGCTGAAATGGAGACAGCGTTGAATCTGAACGTTCTGTTGCCGAACGGCACATATCATGGGATGAAATGCGGCAGTTCGACGCTGATTAGAGATGTCATTGATCTGGTGGTCGGTCGACTTGGTGCAGGTCACCGTATCTACAGAGCAGCGTACGCAATAAAACTGAAGGGCCCCACCACTGAAACTTCGGACAGTTCGAAAGCCGGTTGGCTGCTAAAGGATTTGACTGTACTGCGTGCACTTGAAAAGTTTTACACCGTTTCATCGTTGTCTCGAGATGAATTCTTTGTTGAACTACGAGTCAGATATATGCCGAATGATTTCCGCGAACTGCTGTCGAAAGATAGGACAACGTTCAATTTTCTGTATGACCAAATCAGGTCAGACTATTTGCAGTTGAACTGTGATGTTGATCAGAATGTGGCTGTACACTTGGCATGCATTCAGATCCGCCGATTGTTCAGAGACATTGAGCACAAGGCAGCTGAGAAAAAGACAAATCTGGATTATTTTGAAAAAGAGGTAGGCATGAAGAAATTCTTTTTGAAGCGTTCTTTAGATTCTACAAAGCCAAAGGTGTTGCGGAGAATCATGCAGGACGTGTATAAGCAGTACGAATGTATGTCGGAGGATGATTTGATGCTGAGGTTTTTTGAAATGCTGCATACAGTATGGAACTTTGATCACGAGACATTTAGTTGTGGACTTGGTGCAAGCTGGATTGTACCAGTAGAGCTAGTGATTGGCTCCGATGTCGGTATTGCTTACATTGCAGACAAATCTGCATCTCCCATCCATGTGGCCAACTTCTGTCAAATACGCTGCATTCAGACAGTATCAGGTGAAGCCACTGACAAAGGTCAAGTGTATCTGACAGTTGTCGGAGCAGCTGAACCTCTTGTCATCAGCACGAATGAGTTTAGCACAGCAGAGAACATAGCAGAAGTTGTCGATGGTCACTGCTGCATTGTAAACAGTGGCGTCAGTTGCTGGAAGAACCAGTGTACAGCCGAAGCTGAGGTCATCGAGGAAGACACAGATTACTCATCGCTGAGTAATAAAAGTTATGAGATTGACAGGAAGCAGATAAATCTGTTGTCAATCATTGGCCATGGACAGTTTGGCGATGTTCATCGTGGTTCGTATACCATGGCTGATGGTAATGCTGTTGAAGTTGCTGTCAAAACGTGCAAGGAAGACTGTGATCCATCTGTTTCGGAGAAGTTCCTAGAAGAGGCATATATTATGCAGCAGTTTGACCACCCACATATCATTCGCCTGATTGGCATAATATCTCAGTCACCAATATGCATCATTATGGAACTAGCACATCTGGGTGAGATGCGATCATTTCTTCAGAATAATAAGTCACGACTGAAGCTGCACACTCTGATAATGTACTGTTATCAGCTAGGTGCAGCTTTGTCTTATCTGGAAGGAAAGCATTTTGTCCATAGAGATGTGGCCGCACGGAATGTACTTGTGTCTTCAGAAGACTGTGTGAAACTGGCAGATTTTGGACTTTCCAGAAGCCTGACTGAGCAGTGTTACTACAAAGCAACAAAAGGTAAACTGCCAATCAAATGGATGGCACCAGAGTCGATAAACTTTCGCCGTTTTACAACAGCCAGTGACGTTTGGATGTTTGGAGTCTGCATGTGGGAAATCATGATGTTTGGTGTGAAGCCATTTCATGGTGTCAAGAACAATGATATAATTAGTAAGGTAGAAGAAGGTGAGAGGTTGCCACTTCCACAGGACTGTCCACCTGGAATGTACAATCTCATGTGCTTATGCTGGTCATATGAACCCAGTGAACGGCCTTCCATTTCCATCGTGAAGACCACTCTGCATGAAATCTTTGCTGAGGAATGCCAGAGACATGATGACGAGGCAAAGCGTCAGAATAGGCGTCAGAATTCTAGCAGCACATCTGATGTAGACAGTGAAGCAGTAAGCACACCTCCGCCAAAACCAGCTCGACCTTCGTTCCCAATCCTGCCAGGATTTGGGTCTCTTTCTAGTTTATCAAGCTGCAATTCTCTCAGTCTACCTTCTCGTGCTATGCCTACACCCAGAACTGTCTCTGCTCTGGCTAGAACAAATGATTACCGACATACATCAGATGACTTGACATATGGAAGTGATGTTGATTTGACAGTCGTAGCTGGAGCTGGCATGTTACAACAAGATGCCATGGAATATGCGCAGTATCACCCGCCTCCGCAGCCACTTGGCTACATAGTAGCTTACACACCAGAACAGTTGACAGATATTGTACGTGACCAGTACAGCAATGGACCACCAAGTAGCATGTATCATCGGCCTTCAGCCCCATGTGACCCAAAACCACATCCAGAATCTGACCTTAGCAGAACACCATCTGAACAGTCTTTTTCTAAACAGTTTTGCCAGCAGAACCAGCCTGATGCCCAGTGGCATAATACAGAAGATACCAACCGTTTGTCTACTGCTACCAGTTCTACTGACGACGATTCGTCATTTTTCGATGCATCATCAGACTTGGATGCCGCAAAGATGCAGACGTCGAAATCGGGCAGTTTGCACGTGGGCCAATCTGTTAGCCAGACATCAGAGGAAAGTCGAGCAGGTGATGCTCCGTATACAGCTACTGCTTCTGTTGTCTGTGCAGTGATGGAACTTTGCCAGGCTGTCCAGAACAGTTGCCCCGCAGAGAACTACACACAACTGGTAAAGAAAGTCGGTTTACAGTTGCGTCAGCTGGTAATGAGTGTGGATACTGAATTGGCAGTGTTTCCATCGACTGTTGTTGATAGCATTGTCAGCAGGCAGAAACAGGCAAATCGTGCTATGGCAAGTCTTGTTGTTGCGATGCGTCAAGCACAGCAGTACTCCGCAACAGTCGTGGCTGGAGAGTACAGCCGTGGTATGCTGGCTGCGGCACGTGCCCTTGCTCTGAATGCGAAACAGCTGTTTGATATTTTGGATGATGCTCGTACTGCTGTGCTTCCAACATTGCAGAGATCACCTCCTGATGGTGCTACTGGTGATGCTTCTGTATCTGAACTTTCTTGCAGTGGACTGGAACAAGTTGAAGGAGTGTATGATAATACTAATAAGTGTAATGCTTCAGCTCCATCACTTAGTAGTATGGCATTTCTTGCTTCTGACCCGACCTGGCCAGCAAAGTGTGTTGATGCTGCTGCTGCTTTGATTAACAGTGATGATGATGATGATGATGATGACGCATGCAGTGACGATGAATTCCGTGACCATCCGGAGGTTGATATGCTGTCAAGTGAAGCCGATCGTTGTTTGGAAAGAGCAGACCAGGATGACGAAGACAGTGATGAAACAGACTTTGATGCATTGCTGGCGGACATGAACAGCAGTTTGTATTGTGGCGAACTTTACTAACTGCTTGTCATATTTCTTTGACATTTTTGCGTATTTGTGTAATTATTACTGTATGTGTGAATGCAAGTCTTCGAATATATGCAAATAATAGCTCTTTCACAATGCAGTTTTAGTCACAAGATCATGTGATGTGCAGAATCCATTAGTTAGTTAATGTTTAGTATTTATAATTTATAGTATTTATAATCTAATGGCGCTATAATGTACTTATGT
>Ga0126335_1000412_pt1 | contig 20477 bp, 12 predicted proteins | sample OlaspJWI45metaG_FD_108409 | JGI IMG/M metagenome (GOLD analysis project Ga0126335, IMG submission 108409) | Marine gutless worms symbiont microbial communities from Oahu, Hawaii - Olavius sp. 1 OAHU.JWI-45 metaG | ecosystem: Host-associated > Annelida > Digestive system > Unclassified | place... | reverse complement strand
CTGTAACATGTGCCTAAAGATTAGATCTGTGCTCACATTTTAATAAAAATGCTACAGATACATAATATATTACTTAAGCTGTGTAACTTATCTAATATTCTACAAACAGCCAAGAAAATAGTTAAAAACCTTTTTGTGGCGCCATATGGCGACTGTCTATAAACGTTTTGTTGGATTGCAACGCATACGGCTCAGTTCAACGTTGTCGTAGAAACAAACACAAATTGACTTATAGAAGCAACGAGAAACAAGACGCCAAAGTACTTTAGAGATAGCCACATCGAATACGAGCTGCAATGAGGCGCTTCTGATGAGCTTTGCTCACGGGCTTGCGCCTGGAGTTTAGGTTTCCTAATGGGTTATTTACTTATTTAATGAAATAATTTACTTATATTTTTAGACATAATCGTTATTCTTAGTGTAGCATGAAATTCTGGCATTTGGAAATGTCGTTGGTGTTTAAGTCACGACGGCAGTGACTACAACCATCTTGCGTGTCTTTTCAGTTATCTGTAAAATGACTGAAGGTCACATTTTTTTACTCTAAATATGTTGAGTAATTGAGTTAACACAATCAGGAGTGTCAGATCTACCATGGACACTGGCAGAACTGGTGCAAAGCTAGACAGCGCGAGCTGAGTTACATGTACATTGCATTTGACAGAGCCAGATAATTGAGAGTAGTATCACGCTCCAGGTTATTAACTAGGTAAGTAAGTAGTCCACTGCACAACTTTGGAAAGTTTTACGTATGTACGATGTACAATATTAACATCAAAAGATGCAGCTTCGAACACAACTTGATGACAATGGTGGTGGTAGTGGTGGTGATGGTGATGCTTTGACGTCGCTAGGATGATGAAGCTATCGGTGCTGACGTGGATTCAACGAGGGCGAAGTTTCTTGAAGTGCACAACGACTGCATGAGGAAGACACAGGAGTACGATATGATGTACGCCGAACATGCACGCATCTCACAGGTGATTAAAAAAATTGTCAGCATCCATGCTCTGTGCCAGCTACAGGCACTGTAGAAACTGATATGGAGCAATATGCCTGCTTCATTTCCTGCCTGTGTTTTACTGTTGTATTTTGTTTGCAGTTAGTTTGTAAATCTCTCTATGCATTTTGAACCAGTCAAGCGGTTGGCTGGTAAGATTGTCTCACCTGTATTGCTGGCAGTCTGATGAACTTTCTAGCCAGGTTTAGACTCCAGCAAACTCAAGCATCAGACATTTTTGTCCTTGCAGTAGGTGGTAACTTTGGAAGTGACGACAATCATGACCCGGTTCTGGAAGTTAATCTCAAAGCACGAATGTCGTTATTCCTGGGTTGAATCATCCCACACACCGGAGGAGTAGCTGGTTCAAGTTTAGCACACCAGCATGCCATGACATGAACTTTGCCTTAGACACCAAACAGCTACATTGACAGGAGTTCTGCCACCACTGGTCCACATGTGGAACAACCTGACACCTTCTCTGCAATGTGAATCCAGTTACAAACAGTTTAGTTGTCAGCTCGTGATATTTTTATTCAGGAAGTGATAGCACGGCGCTCTGTGACAGTTTGATATGTAGCACTTTAGAAGTATTCTTACTTACTTACTTACCTACCGAGACAAAACTACCATAAGTGGAGGTTGATTATTTTAAGGTGAATAAATGCATCTACAGCTGTATATAACTATGTGAAACGATGACAGGAGTTGCAGCTGAAACATCAGGCACTGGACGCATTCCGTGAAACAGTTGAAGTCTTTGATGATCAGCTCAGATTGCACGACCGCTTCAAGAAGAAGGCTGCTCCACAGGATCTGCCCAAGTATGTATATACAGGGTGTTCCGAAAAAAATGGCACAAAGTTTGCGGCACCACATTTTTGCAACCACGTGTCACAGAGTCTTGCAGTTTGCAACAAAATGTCCAGAAAAAATTGCTTTCACGACAAAGGCCAATGCCTAAATGCAGCAGTTAAATAATCTTTGTTTTGCAGTTGGCAAGTGAACTATTCAAAAACAAAAATTAACTGCAACATCTTTTTGACAAAATCGTGAAAGAAATGAAGTTTACACCAAGATCAGTTTCCAGAATTAAGAGAACCGGTGCTCAGTGTGTCCACCACGAGAACGAACAACCGACGATAGTTGTTCGGACGACTGTTCAATAGCACCATCAATTAGCTCTTGACTGATCATGTCACAGCAACTGTTCAGGACTTGCTTCAGATGATCAATGTCCTCAAGTCTTCTGACGATATACCAGCTGCTGCAGAGCCCCCAAATAGCGTAGTCCACGGGATTAAGATCAGGTGAGTTAGGCGACCAGTTGGGCTATATGACAGTCTTTGTGCTGTGATAGATTTGTGTTTCAAATACTCAAGAATCATACAGATGTGCAGTTGTACAGCCTTTTGAATGCTACTCCATCTTAAATCATACTTTTAGTGTACATCTTAACTTAAGTTTGTTTTATTCTTTACTAAATGCATAGCTGTTTAGTCCAACTCTTGGATTGATCCAATAATTGATAGTAAATAGTTTAGAAAACCATTTTTATTGTTATGGAATGTGTTGACTGTCGATGTCACATTGTCACTAGACGCTAATGCCCTGCATTATTGAACTAGAACAAGAAACAATGCTCTTGTGTTGACCTACTAATAATTTGGCAGAAGTCGTGGATGCACAGCATTATTGGCAGATGTTGATTTGATTTGCTGTTGTGGTTTAACCCTGCCTTGAAGTCTCTCTGTCTGCCCACAATACAGACAAAGTCTTATTGTATTGTAGAATTAACGAGAACTACGAGCTGCTGCAAGCGAGGCGACAGATGATTCTACAGAGTAAGGAAGGTTTAGAGTTTGACGTGAAGGAGCAGATGGCTGTCAACCGGCATCACGTTGCTAATATGAACTCGCTGAAGCCTGAGATCAAACGACTTCACAAGATGCGAGACACTTACAAGAAGTCAGTTTAATGTCACTGCACTGTACAGTCAGTTATTGCTGACTATGCCATGTTGTGAGTGCTACAATTTTCAGTTTGTGCTTGTCACAGATTCTTGGCATTTAAAATTTGAAATGATGATGTATGGTGATCATAAAATCATCACGTGGCAGTCTTTTGCATTTACATACCAGTAATGTTATGCTACTACAGTAATGTACTGTACTTTCTACAATTTGCAGATGGGATGCATTGCTACCGCTGAGAAAAAAATTACTCTTGAAATTTGCAGTGGGAGTCCATTGTATCCCCCTTATTTTCAGTTTTTATGAACAGTGAGTTGATGAAATGATGTTTTTAATAACTTATAACTTACTTTTCAAAAGCAGTAACAAATAATGAACACAAGTACTGGTTGAACACAAGTTTTTAGTCAGCCCCTGTCTGTATATTTCCACAAATAATTTCTTAGTTGCGTTGGAACTGTTCAACACCGATGTATCCAAACCTACGGAGTTTGTGATGGCATATTTGTAATTAGATGGTTGCTGGACCGAGGTGAAAGTCATCAGAGCTTGGACAACCTGATAGAGCACAGCGCTGGTCTGGCTGGAGCTGCTGATACAGCTGTTCCTCTGCCTCACTTGGATGAGAAGACGTGGCTCATACAGTGCAACCGCGCTGATGCTGAACGCAAACTGCACGGCCGACCTGAGGGCACGTTCCTTATCAGACCAAGCAGTGTTGCTCACTCGTTTGCACTTTCCATTGTGTGAGTGGAAACTGTGTGTTATTTTATCTCTTTATTACAGTCACTCAGCACTAATGCTAACAACTCTGTGTATAACTAATTAGTGCTTTGCAGTATACTGAATTAGACATATATAATATAAGCATGTACATGCAGCATAAAAAAATTGTTCACAGTCGTGGAAAGTTGCACAAAGTCTTTAAAAAAGAAATTGTAGTTTCTAGTTCGCATGGGAATAATAATAATAATAATAATAATAATACAAACCTGGCCTTTTTGCTGAGTCTACAGCAGTAGAGGAGACGCGAACATTGCCGTTCCAACGAGCATGTATCCTCGTAGCCCGCACCCCACATAGTGGCGACTGGCTTCTGGCATTGCCAGTCACTGCGTGTGGTCATTGGTTTGACGACAAGGCTGTCCACATCGCTGTTGCATTAAGGCTTGGTTCTGGGCTTGGCAGTCCTCGTTCTTGCCATTGTGGCAGTTTAGTTGATGCCACTGGTACACATGGTCTGGTGTGCAAGCATGTCCCGAGCCGAGTTGTGAGACATCACGCTTTAAATGAGTGCATCAGCCGTGCCTTCAGTGCAGTGGGCATTCTGGTGAAGAAGGAACCAGCCGGTTTGTTCAAAGCCATGGTTAACGCCCCGACGGCTGCACTCCTATTCCATGGCATGTGGAGATAACCTTTGCCACGGGATGTCACAGTCTGCACCACAGTAGCTGCTTGCTACTTGACTGCGGCAAGTTATACAGCAAGCACGGTCACTGATCAAGCTGCCGACAAGAAATGCTCAAAATACACTAAACAGTTGTTCTGCTAGTGAGTTTCAGCCAGTGGCGGTTGAGTCATGCGGGCCACTGAGCAACACCACAGCTTTTTTCTTGCGAGAACTGGGCCACAAAATCACAGACTGTTTGGGTGATCCACTAGAGGCCCAGTTTCTCTTTCAGTGAGTTAGTGTCTTCATACAACGATTCAACTCTGTTCTATTCTGAGAAACTTTCCCAGATGAGGATGACACAGACACATAGCCATTCCAACCTGCTGGTATGTTTTTAACATTTTTGCTTTTAATCCCCGAGATCCTTAATACTGGGTGTATCAAAAATAATAATAATAAGTGGATGATATTTATAGTGCTGTCTTATGGCTGGTCTGGCATTGCAAGAGTTCACTTGGTTCATCTGATGACTGTAGTGTGTATGTAAGAAATGTTGGGTATGTGGATTGATGATGATCGTAATAATACTGAGCTGTTGCAACTTAGAGTTTAGAACTGGGTGGAATACATTTTAGAAGTATTTAAATAGAATACACCAAATATTTTAAATGTATGATAAACTGCCTCGCAGTTGTTTTTGGAGATGGGTTTTAAATACAAAACACTTGTATTACAATTACTTCCCAGAACAGCAGTGATAATTTTGTTTGAGTAAGTAAGTAAATTTTATTGGAGTTTGTCAAACACAACAGATAGATGAAAATGAGTTACCGTGATATAAAAGAAGTATAAGACTAATGTGTAATAAAGTTTGTGATGCGATGTAAAGAAGACATATCACATTACATGGTGCAGCTTAGTAATGCTGTTGTGTGTCGGTTTCAGAGCAAACAAAATGGTCGTCCACTGCATGATAGAGAAGCGTGAGACAGGCTATGGGTTTGCCGAGCCATACTTTATTCACGAAACACTGCGAGACCTCGTCATGTACTACCGCGAGACGACACTTGTTGAACACAACGAGATATTAGATGTGACGTTGAAGTACCCAGTGTTAGCACCAGCATCAGCCGCACTACACATTGGACCAGCAACACCAGCATGCACTGTATGTTCAGACAGCATTTTTTTCTGCTCTTTATACAGTGTAACATTAAAATAGTCCCCTAGGCTCAGTCAGTGCCTGTTGGCAAAAAACGTTAGACATGCCATAGCTTGGCCTTGGCATATCAGGCCAGTCCTGCCGTCACTGTTTAGGGGAGCATATCTGTATGGTTCTTGAATGCTTGAAACACGATACTTATTGGTTGACAATGATAATTTGACACTGGCCTCATTGAATCCCCTTCCCTTACCACTCTGAAAGCACAGCAGGCAAAATTTGCACCCTTCTCTGCCTGTAGGGGAATACATTGGCTTCCAGTCCACAGGCGGGTGCAGTTCAAGCTGTGCTTACTAGCCTACAAGGCTGTACACAGTCTTGCTCCGCATTATCTCGCCGACTTCTGCCGACCGGTGTCCTCTGTCGTCGCCAGACAGAGACTCCAATCCGCGACACGTGACGATCTCGTCATCGACAGGACCTCCACGAAGTTCGGTGCTCGGTCATTCGCTGTCGCCGCTCCGTCGGAGTGGAACCGGCTGCCGCATCACATTTGCGCCCTCCAGTTGATCGACTCCTTCAAAGCTGCACTGAAGACTTACCTGTTTGACTACTCGTGACTGAATACTCACTGCTGCCGAGACAATGCGACAGTCGTCAACCGTATGGTTGCCGCATGCCCTTGTAACGTCTTCGTCGTGTTACGGCGTGTTAGAAATAGTCTGACCATTATTATTATTATCTAATACATGTTTCTTTGGCCACCAAGAGCCAAACAAGACCTCGATCTGTTTAGCCGTCATTTCACTGCACAGCTGCATGACTGACTGACATACTGACTGACAGACACCACGCTACGGAATCATCAGTTGCAATAGTCCACCTCTCACAGTCAATGCTGTCTAATAACGATAGTGACATGTGATTGACTGCATGCTGTTGCTGTTGTGTTTGCAGACCAGTCAGCCGTCGTTCCAGGCAAAAGGCTACTTTGAAGGCTTCTAGATGTGTAATGTCGTAATGTAATGTGATCAACTGTTGTGACTGAGAGTATTCTTAAAGTCATGCATTGGCTTACAGATGCTGCAGTATGCTGAGTAAACAAACAGACAGTATAATGTGTATGTGATTTGATGATGGTGGTTCCCAGTGTCATGAAGGATACACCGAAGCAGTGTGATATCACATTTACTCAGCCAAGATCACTCGCAAGTGACAGAACAGACTGGCAATCCATAAGTAAATCAACAGTACAGAACTTTGAAGCACGACGTGTCCATTAGTTGGAGGCAAAACTTGCGGAAATCTGGTCCACCGTCTAGTAGTGACTTTTCCGTGCCAGATCTGCCATCAGATGTGTTATCTTACCGACAATAAATCCCACTTGTGATGATGAGACCTGTTGCATCGACGGCTCAGTCTGTAATGTAATTTGAAATGGAAAACATCAGCAGTAGACTTTTTAAGCATTTTAGTTGATGCTTTGGTACTGGCATGTGGAACTGCTATTGCCGGGATGTATATAGAGAGCCCTATATAAGAAATACTGTATCATTGTATAGTAGATGTAAATATTGGTTTGGCAGTGATATTTGGTGATGTTATCCGACACTGTCTGTTTGTCTGTCTGTCTGTAGACGTCCTTGTTACTGTTTACTGTGGTTGTTGTTGTTGTTCTGTTAACTTAGTGACAGTTATGTTGTTGGCGTTATTGTCCCGTTTGGCAGCGATTTGCGTAAAGCAGCAGGTTTACAACTGACAGATTACTGTGACTGAAAACCTTAATGTGATAAGGTGAATATACTCTTGCATGTGGCGTGGAAGCATCTATTCTGCTCGTTTGTTGTAACTGTTTTCCGATATTGTTTCTGCCTTTTCGGCTGATAATGAGCCAGCGTTCGTAGTGTCATCAGCTGCTGTGTTGTGACAGCAATATTGTACACGGTTGTTTAATGCGAGCTGTACACCACATTAAGATGTGGCATAAGGTTTTGTTACGGATGGAATGGTAATAGAGAACGAACATCTGTTGTAGACTTAAACTTGTTTAGTACAACTCATCATTAGTTTTTACTGACAAGCGTGGTGAGACTTAGTTGATATAGCATTTGACTGTATAATGTACATAGACATTAGTAGTGCTGTTTGTACAACCGGTATTTGCGAAGACTTCTTCGTCTCTGCCATTCTCCGGGCATTAAATGCAGCATTACTTCAGTACTTTTAGGGAAGGGACAGCTGTCAATATTTGCCAAAGTGCTCTGTACATTCTAATTCTGTTTCACTTTTTAGCCTTCTTTTCCCTGAAATAGTAAACTGATTGCCGATTTTGCAGGCACTTTATCGCCAGAATTGTACGGTGTTACAAATTCCAATAGTTCTGTGCCACACCCAGACAGTCATTGCTGTATGTCTGTATCCTCTCGCACACAACTAACTCGGTAACTATTACGCTAAGGTATGGGCCAGATTCCTGGTATTAGTACTTAACAAGTCTCATCATTTGCTCAGTTATAGTTACTTGTCTATTTTTCAAATATTGTATTGTGGTAACTATCTGAATGAATGAATCTGAATTTTTTAATATTATCAAAAGTTTACAGTTGGTTAGAGTTAACACTTTATGGTAAAGTTAATGCACTCATCCTAGTGTATGGTTTATACACCTTGAATAATGTTGACAGCTGTCCATGATGCCTTAACAATATGTATAATATTGTTTATAAGTGTTTGTGTTTGTATGCGTGTTTTGGTGCTGTGCCATGTTGCCAGATGGTCGGATCAAAAGTGCTCAACACTGTCAAAAAAGATGCTAAAATGTTCTACAGAACTGTATAATAATGACATTTTGTCACGGCATCACCTGATTTAACTATTAAATAAGCAAGCATTGCTGAACAGGGCAATAGTACAAGAATTTATAGAAGCGTACATGAGATTTTAGCATTGTTAATTTAGTATTTATTCTTGTGTGATAGTCCAGTGGCACGACCCCATATTCTTAAAAAAGCTTGTTTGGACTATTAACAATCATTTCTTTACATTTTTCAATAGTTATTAGTGTATGCTTGAAATTTAGCCCGGGTGGCCACTCCAGCTAGACTCGTGTTGGGCTGTTGGCGTACAGGCCCTAGAGTGCCCTGACGCGTGTGGCCTACATAATATCTTGTGTGTGCATGTCTACACGCTACCCGCTGCACGTGTTAGCAACCATTTGGTGCATGTCTGCCGTCTGAAATCTGAATATCGATTTTTGGATATTATTTTGTGAATGCTAAAAAGTGACACTGAAGAATTAAAACTAAAATGGTTTCAAGTCCAGCTACAGTGCTTATAGTTCTAACAAGCATTTCGAATCATTTATGCTGTTTCTGTACATTCACTTTCGTTACCCATCAGTATCATATTGAATCAAAAAAAGATATTGAAGCATCACTGCAAAATGGGTCACGTGTTGAAAAAAGCATTGCACAACAGTGCTTTTCTCTATCACAGGCCATGAACACGAGTTCTCGGTTCACACCACCCACATCACCCGTGTTCCCAGGCCATGTACGTGAGTGTTGTAAACCAAGCTTTAGTAAATACATGACTTGCATTGTATTGCAGCATTTCGCTCTGTTGTTTAGTTGATGTATATTTTGTGTTCATTCTGACAGATGATAATATGTACAAAATCATGTTATTAATAAGCCTAATGAGCTCAAACAGAATGTATATAATGTTGTATTTCTGAAGTATAAGAAAAAAAACAACTGATTTATTTGCTTTTTTGTTGGCTGGCGTTAGCCAGCAGAGGCTGAGTGGGCAAAGATTATTTGTGGACTCCTTTTACACGTTTATTACTCGTGTTTGTAGTGTATATACATAAGTAATTGTCAAAGGACTTTGATGATAATGCACTTACACTTACACTTTTCGTTTGCCCACCCCTAAATTCAACATTTTTGTTATGCTTTGCTTTGCCTAGAGGCGGGTGCCTTGTATCTGTATTGTAATACTAGCCGTTCTGCCCATCGAGCCGGGCATAACCTGTAGTTTAAGCCCCACTGCCTGGTGAAAGAATGCACGCTGCCCGTGTGCACCGGCACTGCAGCGTATCGCGCCACCAGCGGCGAGGCCCACCAGGCCGATCTTTAGCTAATGCTGTCCAAGGCTTAGTCTGTAGGCTAAGTTGGGGGCTGCCCAGTACCGACCACACCTCGCAGGCTGTTGCCGCGAGAAACGAAAAATGACATTTTAGTGGCCTCTACAGACCTCCCAATTTTTTGCACTTATAACCATCCCCGTGGAACCATCCTGAAAATGTTGACGCGATAATCTTAGCCATTCTCGAGTATGTGCGAATACATTACATACACACAGAATTCTTACAGTAGATGGTGGAATACATGTATTCACCATTAATCAATTTACGCTAGATCTCGTAATTAGCTCAGTTTCTGACCCGTATAATCCGGCTGGATGTAAAGTAATTTAGTAAAGGCTGCATCGAATCCAATGTGGAAATTTAGGACTCGTGCCTAATACAATGTTTCTTGGCCCCATGAGTCTTCACCCCGAATAAGACTTCGCTCTGTGTGGCGGCTTTTGGCGGATAACAGCTGATACAATGTTGTCTAATGTCGATACAATATTGGTCAACTCAATCAGGGACTTATATACTCAGCTTCGCCGGGACTGCTCACTCATCAAACTTTTGTGTACATATCGCCAGGAAGTACAACTGTAAGCACAAGCGCAACCGTAACAAGTGGTGTGGCAGTTATTGCTTGAAATTTTTATGTTCCACGAGCAAAATCCCCGATTTAAAGCAAGTTCGTTTATGAAGTCAGCAATTCCGCTTTAAGAGATAATGGCGTTAGCAATATTGTGATAACTTTAGCCCATGCGTAATAGCAGCGACAGCAGCGCCAACTAGGTAATAGGTACGTCTGTTATTACACCGCGTTAAGCTTGATTTGCCGTAGAGTAAGCAGTCCCAGCGAATCTGAGTGTAAGTTCCTGCTCAATACTATTGTTTTTATTGCAAAAGTGGAGTCCGCGCAGCCCTAAGAGACTCGCGAGGATTTCAGTGGTAAATATGGCGTCTCAAATGGTGATTCCGGCGAGTAATGACACGTTATTTATCCGTGGATTCTCTAGTCGACATCATATTGATGAGATCAGGTACATACCATCTTAATGGTGGTAGGATATATTCTCCCTTGGACTTTTTTTCTGTCAAATCCCACCCCGGGCGAATGCGTGTGGGCGATAGTAAAGGAAGATGTTATTTACGGCTAAAAACACACAACCAGCGATATTTTCTGATATTTTCTTCCGTTAATGAGTAGCAATTAACAAGTCACATGTAATTTTGCGTGGTACGAATATTCTTGATGAAATGTTGTGTGTGGTTGTAGAGATTTCTTTAACCGTGAAGGTGGTCGAAACACAGTCGAATTTTTCAAAGAATCGCAGAATGGAGAGTCACTCTTTGTAGCATTAAAATTTGATTCAAGGAGCGTTGCAAAAGATATGTTGAACAGGTTACTTACAACCATTGTTATTAACGTGCTTTTAAGGTCATTTTAATTACGATAATTATATGTTCAGATCAGCAATCTCACAATGAGTTAGACATGAATTGATAGGGTCAGATCATAGCAATCTGAAGCCAAGATGCCTTATAACTTGATAGTCTCAGATTGGCGATCTCAATGAAGTGATTCCATGTGAAAACTATGTTCTGTGCTTGCATTGTATTGTATTGTTGTATGTTAATATGATGGTGCTTTTATTGGAACTGGCTCTGCTGACTGGTGTTATTGACTTTTTAAAAGTGGTGAAATCTGTTAATTTTATGAATTGGTAAGCATGTTAATCAGCTGTATGGGGAAGTAGACAATATACTATACAGTATCAGCACACCTTCACGATAGTTGCTAGTTTTCTCAAACCAGCCGCAAGACACATACATGTAGTAGCAGGCAGCACTGGTGAAATACTTGTATGCAATTCTCCAGTCATTTACTGATAATGCTTAGCACAGACTGTGTCCATATTAGTTGCATATGTTGGAAAATTGATGCTGCCTTGCTGCACATCAGGAACATATGCTGCAAAAGTATATGAACCGAACCACATCAACGTCATTGTTTATCAATGTCACATCTTTAGTAGTGATTGGGTCTGTCACTTGCACTTGTCCCCTGTAGATTTGATTTTGTTTTCTCAGCATTGAGTTTAAGATCTACCACCTGCAGCTTCTGTGCTTAAGTTGTCATTATTAGTTTTTTTATAACCTCAGTAAGATCAGTAACTACAAATTGTACAAAACATAAGAATTAATGCTGTGAGTTTGAAACTGCCGATCTGATCCTATCAATTTATAGGACATTGCACAATCTGACCTTATCAATTATTGACTTGCTTAATGTCAGATCGCTGATCTGACGCTATCACTGAGTTTTTTAGTTATCCATCTTTTTGTAGGTCTTCTCCAAAACCTGTAGTGCATACTTTACTTTCTGCCTGCACAGTGCAACAAAGTGTAACATTTGCTATGGGAATGTCTGTCGTACTCATGAGTCATGCCTAAAGTGATTCAAGATATCGAAATGTGCTTTATACGATAGCCTACTTTGTGTCTTGATGCCACATTTTACAGCTCTAAATTCACCCCAAACAACAACTGTTGATACCGAAAATTTGACCAGTCTTCCTGTGTAAATTGTATTATTTAAAAGTAGGAAGTCTGTGTTCAAGATGCATATGGGCTTTCGATTGGTACAAAAATCGGTGACCTTGAGTGACATTAAACATCATTGTCTTGGGTTTTGGAGCCAACCACTGAAACAAGATACACCAGCTAATGCTGTCTGATGTCTATAGTCTATGGCATGCAATAGGGTTGGGTTGGTTGTATGTCTCTAAACTGACGCACCTCATATTTTCATTATTTGACTTGTGCAGCTGAGCTCTTGTTTAATTTTTATTCAGTCTTACATATTTTCAAGAAAACATGTTCATTTTAATGGATTATTAATTACAATTACTCTTTGTTTAGTTATATAATGCATCGATCTGTAATTGATTACTTGTGCATATGTAATATAATTGTTGTTCATATAACTGAGCCTAATGTAGTGGTTACATGCCATAAATGCATCCCACCTCATAAGATTAAGAAAGCTAATTATGTCAAATTGGCTGCAATGATGACTGGCTGTTTGTTTTGAGGAGGCGGAAAAGTTTTTGCAAATAGTAGTACATACTTAACAAGATGATGAATGTATCATGTGGTGATTGTGTTCACAGTTTAGATGATATTCTGTCGACATGAAAGTGTTATAAGATCAGTGGTGTATTAAGTTTCAGTGAAACATCCAGTACCATGGTTATGTGCTATAAATGCATCATCAGATTCATCAGATGATATGAGTTGCTCCTCTTTTTACAGGAAATTGCCATATGCTGTTCACGGGATGTTAAAATATTCAATGTCGGCCATATGTTGCTGGCACATTGTCTATTCTCAGTTTTCTCTCAATAATTATTGGCATTGAGATGATGTGACTCAGTCTATTTATTTTCATATACAGAAATGTATCATGAGGTAAGTAAATTACGAGGTATAGTGTTTCTTGTTACTATGAAATCAGTCAGCAGTTTAAAATTTAAAGTGATGTGTTATTTTGCAGATGTGGCATTTGCTGTATTGTATATTGCTGTGTGTCTTACAGTCAATCATTTGTTGTGCCTGTGTTCGTAAAATGTTTCTAGCAACGTGTGATTTTACTGAATTTTAGATAATTGAAGCTGGGAAGAAACTTTACATGCATTTTTCCTTGTATTTATTTGTCATTTTTGTTTACTTATTATACATATTATATTTCTGCTGATATAATGTGTATAAATATGTTGGCTTTAGAACTTGAAATGCCCGATGGTTCTTACCATTTTTTATTACTGTTCTAACTGCCACTTACTGAGGCACTGACAGCATCACTTAAAATGTTTGCGTGTTATCTTGTTGACAAAGTAACTGCTAACTATGCCATGTCTGTCTGTAACAGCTGTTTAAAAAGTAAACCTTTATAACTATGTCACAGCTTATAACGGCGTTGATATGAGGCAATGTATTTCGATGTATATAATTTTTTTGTGCATATTTTGTCATCTGATAAGTGTGTACAGTATGGTGGTGTGTGGTTGGCAGGTTTGATGGCTATGAGGTGCTAGGAGATCGCATCAACATATCGTGGTATAAGGATGTACGCAAGGCTCGTGCATATGGTAAGACGATGCAGCATATCACTGAGTAATGGATTGCAGTGCATTGCTGGAGTCGGCCGAGAGAGTTTACATAATAAAATACTAAATGATTAATGCAAATCAGACAGTGCTGTGTATTGTGTGTCCGGAAAGAAAGTAAACCACTGAATATGTTTTCATAACTCCGCCAACCAATATTGTATTTTATCCAAATTCTGCATGAACAATATGATATCTAATTGCAAACATATCACCACACTTTCAGTAAAATCTGTCATGCAAAAGTTATAGCAAGTTTAGTGAGGTCACCCAAAAAAACATGAAGTGTCCACTGTTGCGGCGCTTGGAAGTGTGACTGTTAAAGTGCATATTTAATTTTATAGTGTGTGTTAAGAATATACTCCTTGCTCAAATGCGAGCTTGAAGACATGAACATCACACCTCGTTGAAATGTTTCCATTGCTTGAACAAATGTGACTTCAGCTGAACAATGTCATGAATCCAGATGCAGTACACATGCTGGTAGTCTACCGGGTTTAGGTCAGGATTGTGGGCTGGCCAGAGAGTTGGAGCGATGAAGTCTGGTGTTTTACAGGTTAACAGTTGCACGGTCTCATGTACCCTATCGTTAGGAGCATTGTCCTGTCAGCAAACATCACTTTTGGAATCCGGACCAGTGACTGCACTAATTATCGTAACATAAGCTAAGATATTTTATCGTCAATGTTTGAAGATTAATAACTCCGCTGTCGAAGAATATTTTCTAATGAAATTTTATGCTTTTTCAAGAAATATATTCAGAATCTGGTGCACATAATTTTGTTAATATGCAATTGAGATTTGGAATTTCTGTTTAATATTTTCTGTGGTTTACTCTTTTGCCGAATACAGTGTAGGCTGTATGCTATTTGAATTGTTTTGTCAGCTGTGACTGCTAAAAATATCAGACTTTCTGTTTGATTATCATGTTGTAGAAAATGGGTTACATTGACCATGATGCCAAGTAGTAATAGGTCATTTGTTTGCATTTTCATTACTTAAGTTAAAGTTTTTTTGTAAATGTTAAACCCTTAACATACCCCTTCCATGATCTGTGTGCTAGCTGCATTACTTGTCAGAAAATCACAGTAAATGAAACTTTGAAAGTGATTGTTGATGTTGCGTGTAGAAATACCATTAATATTGAGAGTTAATCAAACCAAATGCAGAATTTCTATAGTGTCATTTGCAATGGACAGCGGCACTCAACAGTAAAATATAAAATGTATATTATGACTGAAAGTCTGAAAAACAGTTACTAGAGATAAGCATTGCAAGTGTTTCTTAGAAGAGTTGCGGTGCATCACGTTGCAGAAAACATGAACTATCACCGGGGTCCCATGCAGAGATGGCCTCAGGATCGTTTCAACGAGTACAGGGGTGGCGGCGGTGGCGGTGGTTATGGTCGGGGTCGTGGTCATATGATGTACCGTGGTGGTGGTGGTGGGGTTGGAAACCAGAGAAGTGGCTGGTACCCGCGCGGCAGTGCTGACTACGGCGACCGAAGCCGTCGATACACACGCAGCTCGTCGCGCAGTCATTCGCGCAGTGTGAGCCCGCGCAGTCGCTCACGCAGTTTCACACGCAGCTCGGACGATCATGGTAGCCGAAGTCGCAGTGACGATTCACGTGAACAGACACGCAAACGTCGAGTTAGTTTCTTTTTTTCTGTCATGTTTTAAGTGTTTTGCATGTGGTCATTAATGGGTGTGCAAATAATTTTGCTGAATATAGTTAATGGTTTTTAGATACTGAAACAAGAACGCAGAAGATAGCAGCTGAGATAGAATGTGGCCTAATCAAACTGAATGGAATTGGGTTGATGGGATTGATTTCATTGGTTTGACAGTTTTCACATCTCAGCTGCACGGTTGGAAAAACCATAATTTTTAAAGTAAAAAGTCCATTTTTTATTTAAATCAGGTTTTGTTATTTTAGTCGATTTTCTGATATTCATAGGATTTTTACGATTGGTATAATCAAAAACAATATTAATTCAGCCTACAATTCACTTAAAAACCTTCCTCTTGCATAAAATGCAAATGATTACTTGCATTTTCCATTACGTGATTCTCGGTCATACTCTTCCTCTGTGGCCTTGTGACATCCACTGTAGCACTTGTTTGGCAATGCTGTCATCACTTTGTCTTACTGTGTGACAGATCCATTTCCATTTTCTACTTCGAAGTTGTACTCCTTTCTTCCATAGTTCCTTGTTGATTATTCTCTCTGGCCAGTGTATATTCAGAATACTTCTCAGGCAGTTATTGATGAACAGTCTGCTGTCTCTCTGTGTAACTGTTCGTGAATAAAGTAAGACTGATTTTGCACATTGCAATTGAATATCTTCACTTTTGTTGCTCTTTCAAATATTTGGGAAGTCCAGTTTGTCCATGGCTCTGAAAGCTAACCTTGCTTTTCCCAGTCTTAGTCAGTGCCTGCAGTGGTACTTACTACACTTCCCAGATACGTGAACTCTTCCACTTCCTCAATTGGCCATTTTGTCAACATAACTCTCTGTGGGCTGACTGTCTTCACTTTCATAAGTTTGGTCTTGTCTTTGTTAATTCTTAAGCCAACTGTAGCTGCCACTTTTTCCAAACATCGAGTTATGGTAGTTTATATACTTGTAAAATGTACAGTTGGCACATTGTAGTTGTATTTTGGCAATTATTACAAATGGTTTATGGGTCACAATGGGTGTTTGACTGTTTATGTCTTGAAAACCTGGAAATGCTGGGAATTTCAGGGGAACATCAGGAAATTGACGGGAAGTATCATGAAATTTTATCCAAGAAAACTTTTCATTTGGGGCTACAACAGTAATTAGTAGCATCATGCAGTGACATGCACGCATGTTTATTACAGTGTTAAATATGTCGTGGTAACTGCAAATTGGGTAGGAGTGCAGCAGAGTCGGGAAAATGTCAGTGCCTGTAGAGTGGCTAGTGATCATCATGTGTTTAACTGTTAACATGTTGCACTTTGCAGCGTTCACAGTCTGATGCCAGCAATCGTGCTCGGTCGTCACGTAAGGGCAAAGGCAAAGCATCGAGCTCTAGTCAGTCGCCGGAGCCAGGTCAGGACCGGGACAGTCACAGCGACTCGGAATCACTGCCTCCTCAAACGGAACCTGTTGCGAGCAAGAAGGGCAAAGGTCGGGGTCGAATTGTAAAGAAGCCGATCGCTAGTGCTGACAGTGCCGAGCACAGCACAAGTGCCACCCGTGATGGCAAGATGACCGAAGGAGACATGGAAAGTTCAGACATGAATGAAGATGCTGGAGATGATATGGCGCTGTCATCACCACCTCAACCAGTTCCTGCACCAGCAAAGTCTGCTGGACGTGCTGCGATGCGTAGTACTGTGTCTTCAGTCAAAAAGATGTCTGCCAGTGCCGCCGCTGCCAAGGCTACTGATGATGATGCTAATGATGTATGCTAATTTTGTACATACATTTTGCCGATATTTTTGGTTAAGTGAGGTGGGATTTATCACTATCTGCAGCCTATCAGCTGGCGCAAAGTGCTATCACTTTTTCATTCTTTATGCCGTCAGTTTAACATTTCTAATAAACATAGCAAGGAGATGATGGGAAAACGAGACCAGACCATACATTGGACCAGCAAGACTCTGGCAGAGTGCACATCAATAGCAACAGACAGGAAGAGTTGGAGAAAACTGGTGTGTTCTTCCATGGTTTGTGACCTTTAGCAATAAAGATGGGAAGACAGTGACAATGACGATAGTTCATCTTACAATCAGTTATAAAAATTTGATTTTTTTTGCATTCTTGAGAAGTCTGTAGTCTATTAACTTTTGTTAATGTGCCTGACGATAGATGAATGGTTATTACTTGTGGCAGTAGCAGCAGTTGTGGTAATAGCAGTATTATTAGCCGGCCTGCCACAATGTGGGGGCCAACTATAGTAATGGTATGCATTGTCTGTCGGTCCGTCTCGTCCATCTGTCTGTCTGTCTGTCATACGCAAATATCTCTGAAACTAAGCGAGATAGACATATGGTTACTAGGAAATCGGTCTTCCCGATTCAGTGTCTGCCGTCAGATTTGTGATCGGAAGTACGGTCTCACCTTTTTGGATGTGTCCAGGTTGGCACTTTGCCCATTCAGACAGAAATAGGCCAGTTGGGTTAGTGAATGTAGTGAATGAATCAGTGGGAACAGTCACCAGTCTGCACTACACTAGGCACCGTGGCGGGCCAGCTATCGTCACGTCCCATAACGGACGATACATTGTTGTTGGCATACGTGTGACTGTTTGTGGTGTTAGGCACCTGGAGCTGACACTGCAGGCAGTCTTGCAGCAAGGAAGCTGGCGATCACTGCCACAGACTCTGCCAAGGCAAAGAAGGTGAAAGGTCGACTGATGGAAGACCCAATCTCCGACGAAGACAACGCATTTGCTGAGAAGTCTGTCCAGCGAAGACTGACAAAGGAGACTGAGGAATTCGTTATGGAAAGAAACAAAAAGTGAGTTCTTTCTGTTGTTTATTTGGGTGCATCGAATGCTTAAGATGATGATGCTGCAGTCAATGTTTCCAGTGTCTGTATGTCTATTATGCTGCTTCTATGACTTTCTGTGCAAACATGGCTGAATGGCTCAAGGTTCTGCTTGCGGTGGATAAGGAACATTGTAGTAGACAATGGTCCTGATTTTCTGAACAGATTAGATGCGGCCGTCAGCAAGTTAGTTTGACCACTTATTAATATTTAAATTCGTTGCACAGGTTGAAAGGGTTGCTAGATCTGTTGAAGTAATGAAGCAGTGGCCGTTAATGTGTGTTTCGTTACTGTTTATCAGCATTCACCATTTTGCTGTGCATCTTTATTATTTAGATGCAAAACTCTCAAATGTCATTTAATTGGTGATTAAAACCAGATTGGCTTGATACAGTAGCATTATTCCAGTGCAAGCTTCTGAAATATTTGTCAATAGGTCATTTCCTCACAGCCACTGTGAAGCATCAGAAAATGCCATAACAGAATAAAATTTCATTGAAGACATTTCGTTCTGTCTGTTGATATATGCATTCCTAAGGCATTTGTAATGTAGATCTGCAAAAGGCGCAGCACCTCCGTCAGACAGTGACCCGGGAAGTTCGTCAGAAATGGCAGCTGATGAGACGAGCAAACGTAAGCCTGGAGCCACAGTGAAGAAACAGATACTGGGACAGAAGGATTTTGATCCATTTGAAGATGCTGAGAATGGTGGAGTAGATGCAGCTGCAGCCAAGAGGCGTAGATATGGTTGGTCTGCGTTTTACACATTTTACAGCTTTCGTTAGGCTGCATTGAATGCATGAGATGCAGACTATTGTTACCAATGATCGCGGTGTCTGTCCATCAGTCTGTCCGTCACGTGACTTGATTCGGCTTCACTGTGCAAAAAAATGGCTGAACAGAGCAAGATGCTGTTTGGGGTGAACACTCCAGGGGGCCCAGGGAACATTGTGTTAGAAGGGGGTTCTGATAGGGGTCGGGGGCAGGGTCGCATGGCCTACTTTTGAATTTTGGGAACCCCTTGTAGCTCTGGCAAGGCTGAAGCTAGAGACTTGAAATTAATGTGCATGTAGAGGGCTGGATGCCTAATAAAAACAATGCAAACATAGGTCATAGGGGTCGGGTGGCCTTGTTTTAAATTTTGGGACCCGCTTGTATCTCTGGAACAGCTGAAGCTAGAGACGTGAAATATTGTGTGTGTTTGGAGGGAGGGGGGCCATAACAAACGCTATGCAAGAGTACATCATTGGGGGTTGGGGTGGCGTCACGTGACTTACTTTTTAATTTTGGGACGACTCTCATATGTCTGGAACAGCTGATTCTAGCGACTTGAAATTTTGCTTCAGATCCTAACCAAAACCACCCAAAAGTAGGTCAGATGGGTGGAGTCACGTGACCTAGTTTTAACTTCTGCGACCCCTACATATCTGAGGAACAGCTAAAGCTAGAGAATCTTGTGTGTGCGGTGCATTCGATGTAGCCTTGCCAAATTACTTTTTAATGTGTGTCTAATGCTAACGTGTTAGACACTGCTGTTGCCATCGCAGTTCTCTCTGTCCATTGTTCCGTCCATCACACTTATGGACCACACCTAAATGGCTCAAGATATCGAGATGCGGTTTGAACCATAAAATATTCTGATGTCTGGCGATTCTTTGTATTGGGGTAAAACTACGCAGCAGTAGGTGGCGGGTCTCTTGATGAAAGGCCCCAAATGCCAAAGCTTGAGAAAGGCAGAGATGGGGTAGGGTTTTCGCAGAGGGCGGAGGGACCCAAGTTAGTATAATGAGCCCCTCTAAAAGGGTCTTGAGGTCTGGGGCGCCATATTTCATCATCGTAAGCTCGAGGAGTTCACCCCGAACAAATGTGTTGAGGTACCCTGCCTGTTGACAGCAAAAATTTAACCATGTCATCTCGAAAATAGCGAAAGACACATGTGAAATGCCCTAAACACGTGCATTATAGAGAGGCATCCCCATCGATAGCTATAATGTGACCAACAACAACAACCGTTTAACGGCTTTTGTTCCGGGACTACCCGGGTAGGCTGGTACCAGAAGAAACACTCACCCATCCTGATCATATCCACAGTAATGCAACCTGCACTAGTTACCGGGTTCACACAGCCT
>Ga0126335_1000411_pt1 | contig 20487 bp, 20 predicted proteins | sample OlaspJWI45metaG_FD_108409 | JGI IMG/M metagenome (GOLD analysis project Ga0126335, IMG submission 108409) | Marine gutless worms symbiont microbial communities from Oahu, Hawaii - Olavius sp. 1 OAHU.JWI-45 metaG | ecosystem: Host-associated > Annelida > Digestive system > Unclassified | place... | reverse complement strand
ACTCTGGATACGCTGATTGAGCAAATCCAGTGGATACAGGATAGGAATCACCGCTCCTATCTATCGCATAGAAAAAAAAGAGAAAAACAATTTTTAAAAGAACCATAAGTTACGTTGTAGGGGCATTGAGCATTGCTATTATGGACGACAGCGGTTATCATGGATCCAGTGTTTTTTTTATCTCAAAAAATCATCCAGATGGCATTTCAACAATATGAAGAACGTTAGAAATTTCAGTATTATCGCCCACATCGACCACGGTAAATCGACGCTTTCCGATCGCTTGATCCAACAGACCCAAATTATCGAAGAGCGGGATTTCCAGGATCAAATTCTGGACAACATGGACATCGAACGTGAACGCGGCATCACCATCAAAAGTCAGACGGTATGCCTTCCCTATGAAGCCCGGGACGGCCAGACCTACTATTTAAACCTGATCGACACGCCGGGTCATGTGGATTTCACCTACGAGGTATCGCGGGCGCTGGCATCCTGCGAGGGTGCCCTGTTGCTGGTCGATGCCAGCCAGGGTGTCGAGGCCCAGACCCTGGCCAATCTTTATCTGGCCCTGGAACACGATCTTGAGATTATACCCGTTATCAATAAAATCGATCTGCCCTCTGCCGACATTGATCGGGTCAAAACTCAGATTGAAGAAGATCTTGGCCTGGATCCGGAAACCGCGATTCTGACATCTGCCAAAGAAGGGCTCGGCATCACCGAACTGTTGGAAGCCATCGTCAACCAACTGCCAGGGCCCCAGGGAGACCCGCAGGCACCGCTCAAAGCGTTGATCTTCGATTCTCATTATGATGCTTACAGGGGCACCGTCGTCCATTTTCGAGTTTTCGATGGTCGCGTCAAGGCCGGCGATCGCATCATGTTTATGTCCAACAAGGCCACTTACAGGGTCGAAGAAGTCGGCATTTTTCAAATCACACGGATACCCCAAAAAGAAATGACTGCCGGGCAGGTCGGATACCTGATCGCCGGGATCAAGACAGTCAGTGACACGCGCTGCGGTGACACCGTTACCCTGCAGAACCATGCCGTTGATATTCCCATGCCCGGCTTTAAAGAGTCCAAGCCAGTCGTCTTTTCTTCGATTTATCCTGTAGCGTCAGATGGTTATGCGGATCTTGCCGCCGGCCTGGACAAACTCAAACTGAACGATGCGGCGTTGATTTTTGAAAAAGACTCATCCGTTGCCCTGGGGTTCGGGTTTCGATGCGGTTTCCTGGGATTACTGCACCTGGAAGTTGTCCAGGAAAGGCTTGAGCGCGAATACGGATTGTCGCTGATTCTAACCGCACCGTCGGTTCAATATAAAGTTTTGCTCCAGGACGGCACCGAGAGCACCATCGACAATCCCGCCCTGTATCCGGATCCGACATTAATAGAAACCACCCGCGAACCGTTTATTCGGGCCGCAATTATCGTTCCGGACCGCTACATGGGCGCGGTCATGAAACTGTGTCTCGATCGTCGCGGAATCAACAAAAACTATCAGTATCTGACCAATAACCGTCTGGAAATGACCTTCGACCTGCCACTGGCCGAAGTCATTTATGATTTTTACGATAAACTCAAATCGGTCACCCAGGGTTACGGTTCATTTGATTATGAATTAATTGACTACCGCGAAACGGATCTGGTAAAGCTCGATTTTTTGATCAACGGCGAGCGGGTGGATGCACTTTCAATGCTAATCCACCGTGAGCGGGCCGTTGAGCGGGCCCGCACAGCCTGTGAAAAATTGCGGGATGAAATTCCGCGCCAGATGTATAAAATCGCCATTCAGGGTGCCATCGGCGGCAACATTATCGCCCGTAAAACCGTATCGGCCTTTCGCAAGGATGTGACCGCCAAATGCTATGGCGGAGATATCACACGTAAACGAAAACTGCTGGAGAAGCAGAAAAAAGGCAAAAAACGAATGAAAATGGTGGGCCAGGTAATGATACCCCAGGCGGCATTTTTGTCGGTATTGAAAACGGATACCGACTAAAGCGTTTGTCACCATCATGTACCTGTTGAGATGAATCGATTCTCTTTTTTGAGAACTGTCCATGCGGATATTTTGAGTCTGCTCCAAACGCTTTAAAAAATCCCCCTGCCCCCCTTTGCCAGAGGGGCAACTTAAAATGTCTTGAATTTCAACCGGTGGAATAACTGAACGCTGCCGGCCCATCAAGCCGGATAATCCCCTTATTGACTTCATCCCCATCCCGGATTACGTTCTGACTGTTAAGCATTTGCATTTAAAAACCCATGTCCGAGCCATCCCGATCCCTTATTTTAAAACCGCGAACAACAAAACAGGAGGAGGTCCGTATGAGTTCAAAAAAGATCCTAATGGTGGTTGGCGACTTTGTTGAGGATTATGAAGTCATGGTGCCGTTTCAAGCGTTGCAGGCTGTCGGCCATGCTGTCCATGTCGTCTGCCCGGACAAAAAATCCGGAGATACGGTGCGCACGGCAGTTCACGATTTTGAGGGTGACCAGACCTACACCGAAAAGCCCGGTCACAATTTCGGCCTGAATGCCTCGTTTGACGAAGTGCGCCCCGAAGACTACGATGCCCTGGTGATACCCGGCGGTCGAGCGCCCGAATATATCCGGTTGAATGAAAAGGTCATCCAGATCGTACAGCATTTTTCAGAAAACAATAAACCGATTGCATCGATCTGCCACGGGGCCCAGGTGCTGGCAGCTGCCGGGGTCGTGAAAGGAAAGAGCTGTTCGTGTTACCCGGCTGTCGGCCCGGATGTTGTCAGCGCCGGCGGTGAATATGTGGAAATACCGGTGGATCAGGCGCACGTCGATGGCAATCTGGTAACCGCGCCGGCCTGGCCGGCCCATCCGGACTGGCTGGCTAAGTTTCTGGGGGTGCTCGGGACCAAAATCGAGCCCTGAAAAGTCCAGGTTTCAGGTCATCGGTTATTGGTAACAGGTTGATGAATTCTATCCATTTCAAAATTCTGGGACACAGATAAACACCGATAACACTGATTAAATCAGCTTTTAGATTCTGATCTGTGGAGGTCTGCGTGAATCTGTGTCCCGTACAATAGAAAAGTCAACGCGTCAGCGTTTCCTTAACTTTAGGCACTTTAGCGCACTTTAGGCATTTTAGGCACTTCTAACCAGAGCACTCAGCAATACCTCAACTCGAAACTGCATTTTTCAAACACCTATATCCACCAGGAGTATCATCCATGACCTACCAACCGGTTACAGACCAAATCGTTGCAGAACTGCAATCGATCTGTGGCCCCGAAAATGTTGTCTTTGACAGTCCCAAAAAACTGCAACGCTATTCCCACGACCAGGTTCCGGGCTCAAAATACGCCCATCTGCCCGAGGTGATCGTCATGCCGTTTTCAGCCCGCGAAATTGCCGCCATCATGCGTCTGGCCAATGACCGGATGATTCCGGTCACACCGCGGGCTGCCGGCAGCGGCCTCTCAGGAGGGGCAGTCCCGATACATGGCGGCATTTTGCTCTCGGTGGAAAGGATGAACCGTATTCTCGAGATCGACACCGCCAACCTGATGGCCGTTGTCGAACCGGGTGTGGTCACCAACAAACTGGATGCAGCTCTGGCCGAATACGGCCTTTTTTTTGCCGGATATCCGATGAGTGAAGAATTCTGTTACATCAGCGGCAATGTGGCCGAAAACGCAGGCGGTGGAAGAGCGATCAAGTACGGTGTCACCGGACGCTATATTCAAGGGCTCGAAGTGGTGACACCCACCGGTGAGATCATGCAGCTGGGAGGTAAACGCATCAAGGATGTGACCGGTTACGATCTGGTCAGTTTGATGGTCGGCTCGGAAGGCACGCTGGGGATATTCACACGAATTTTTGTCAGGCTACTGCCGCGCCCGTCGGAACGCATCGCAATGCTGGCGCTGTTTGAAGATGTGGCCACTGCCATAGCCGTCGTTCCCAGGGTTATGACCGAAGGCAAAGTTATTCCGACCGCCATCGAATTTATGGATAAATTCAGTTTTACAATGGCTGCCCAATCCCTGCATGAAGACTTTCCCTACGACAATACCGCAGCGGCCCTGTTGTTTGAAGTCGACGGCAATGATGCGGCCCAGGTCAAAAATGATGCCGCAAAATTGCGCCAGGTCTGCCGTGATCACGGTGCCATCGCGGAGTACATTGCGGATTCAGGCAAAGAGATCGACCGATTCTGGAAAATTCGCAAACAGATCGCCTGGGCATTGCTACGCCTGAGTGAATATCAGTCGGTCGAAGACGTGGTTGTGCCGATGGCCGCCATACCCGCCCTGCTGCCTGAACTGGCAGCCATCGGTGAAAAATACGCCACCCGGATTCCGGTCTTCGGGCATGCCGGAGACGGCAACCTGCATGCGACACCTTTCAAAAACCCGGATCACAGTCCGGAACACTGGGAAAAGATGTTGCCCGATATGCTGGCGGATATCTACAGGGCAACGTTCGCCCTGGGGGGAACGATCAGCGGAGAGCACGGCATCGGCCACAAGCGCAAAGATTATATGTCGCTGGTCATGGACGCCCCCCAGTTGGAATTACTGCGCAGAATCAAACTGGCCTTTGATCCGAACACCATTCTGAATCCGGGTAAGATTGTATGAAGAACGAAACTGGAAACGACTCGACTGAGCTCGCCGAAGTCTTGAAATTGGAAACTGGGAAGAGGACCGTACCGGATAGTGAAGATAGAATATAAGGTACAGGGTTTAAGGTTTAGGGTTCAAGGAAAAAGATACTGGATCAAGGAGATCTGTCTATTCTAGTAGTTGATACAGGATACAAGATTCAGAATGCGTGATACTGGATCCTGTATGCTTGATCAAGGAATTCTTTCTTGTTTTCTTTGCGTTAGGGGAAATATAAAAATGGCAGCGCCCAAGCGCTACATTAATTCCGCCATCCAAATTTATGCATCCGGTAATCAACCGGTTTCAATGCCCCCCGTCACCCTGTTTCCCGGTCACCCCGTCATTTTTTTCCAGTGTCCCAAATCCTGTATCCAGCATCACCCGTAGTCCTGAATATCCTCTTTCTGACGGATATTGCTGTGATACTGCCGGATGGTATTATAGCCGTTTTCCCCCATAAAGCGTTTGAGCAGGCGCGGATCGGTTTGGGTCAGATCCACCAGCAGCAGTCCGTCCACAACGCTCGCAAACTCTTTATCGACGTTGAAGCTGATCAGATTACCGTTGAGTTTCAGGTACTGGCGTAAAAGAATCGGAATCCCCTTTCCATCCTTTTCAATCCCTGATATCAGTAAGGATATATCTTCAATGTCCTGAAAACGGGAAAGCAACAACTCCTGGTCGATCCCTTTCAATTTAGCCTCCCAGTATGGTCGGCGGGGGGATACAAAACGTGAAAGAGCCGGATCGGATTTCCGGGTCTTTAGAAAACGAACGATCAGGTTACGGGAAACCGAGTGATAATCCTTGCTGATGCTCACCGGACCAAAAAGGATCTTATACTGCGGATGTCGCGCTATGTATTCGCCGATCCCCTTCCAGAGAAGCATTAAACTGTTAAACTTTCTTTGATATTCCAAACGGATAAATGAGCGGCCCATTTCAAGCGCACCGGTCAGTTTCTTCAACAGGGCCGGTTTGAATCGAAAAAGCTGATTCGTGTACAGTCCCCCGGGGCCATACTGCTGCAATATCTTATCTGTCCGGCCGAGACGATATGCACCCACCAGCTCCTGTTTTTGGCGATGCCATAAAAACAGGTGCTGATAATAGGCGTCAAAACGATCAAGATCCACACTGTTACCGGTACCTTCCTGCACCTCGCGAAAGGTTACCTCTCTTAATCGACCGATTTCATTTATTAAGTCAGGTATTAGATCTGACCCCGCGATAAACACCTGCAGATCGCCTTTTTCGATCAAAAGGCAATCCCCGGGTAATGCGGCCACATCTTTGTACAACAATTCAGTGGCAACCGGTGCAATGATTTTTTTCTGCGGCGGCTGCGCCGATTTGGGCAGCGGTATGGAAGGGAAACGACGTTTCTTCTCGGTCCGATTTTTAAGAAAATAGGTATTGCCGCGCAAAAAATCGGTTATGGCGCGATCGGATTCCAGACGCTGCAGTTTGCTCCAGGATATGACTTTACCGACGTATACATTCACCTGGTGGTCTGATTTATTGACCAGCTCCCGGGGCAGCAGGGCCGTGCGTACTCTCGGATGGATCAGTCCCATAAGCTGGAAAAACAGACTGTTATTGCCCGGGAAATAGACCGGCAATACGGAAGCTTTGGTGCGACGAATGAGCCCTCCAACATTGACAGCCCATTGTGGATCAGTGATCCGGCGTTGAACGGGATCAAAACTGGAAACTTCGCCGGCCGGAAAGGTGGCCAGCACACCGCCGTTGCGAACACAACTGATCGCTTCTTTCAGCCCTCTCATATTTGCGGCGGTTGCGCCCTCACCGGCAAAAGGATCCACCGAAATGATGGAATCGCGAATTCCGGCGATTTGCTTGAGCAGATAATTGCCTAAAATTTTTACATCCGAGCGCACTTCCAGCAGGATACGGCCCAGGATGACGCCCTCCAGGCCGCCGAAAGGATGATTGGCTACGACAATCAATGAACCTTTATCCGGAATCTTTTCAAGATCCGAGGAACTGATTGTATAATGGACTCTCAGGCTCTCCAGGGCTGCCTGGAATATCTGTCGGGCATCATTACAGGCATCGAGTCTGGCATAAAACCGTGTGTAGTAGTCATTTAATCTATTCAGGGAAAGGCATTTTTCCACCGGTGTCTGCAAAACGGTCATTAGCCCGCGGGCATATGGATTTTTCGTCGCTTTTTTCAAGTCGATCAGTTTCATCTTGTCTCCCTGATTGAATCGTACGATTCTATATATTTTTTCTAATAGAAGTTTTTGGTCAATGCTGCTTATCAAAGGCAGGATGTCGGGATTTCGCGTTCGCTCAATAAAGTGATATGCTCATCAGCTGTTAACCGTTTATTAATCAAGGTCACACATGGTTAGCATGCCAGGCGCCATGATACAGGGCGTTTTTTGATTGACGTCCGGCCGTTTGAAACCTATGTTGGCCCTGTATTTCCGGGTCCATGGACAGTGCATCCATTTGATGATTAGATCATTTAATCCAATACGGGTTAACATTTCAACAAGATTTTATGAGATTTTTGTAATAAACCATCCCGCACAGTTACCAATAGGCATACAGAAATCAAATCCACCGGAATAAGGACAGGCTAAACCATATGAGTCGGCGTAAAAAACCAATCTGGCGCAACCTTTTGCTAATATATGTTGCTCTGATGGCCATGTCACTAGCCATTCGGTTTTTTCTCCCGGCCGAGGCGGCCCTGTCCAAAGGACAGCAATTTGCAGTCCTGAATATCACTGAACCTCAAAGTTCAAAAACCCGACCGGTAAGCGTCGCCTATTACGACACTCAGCCCAACGCCAATAGTAAAGGGCCGAACTTATTGCTGCTGCATGGCAGTCCGATGGCCGCAAAAACCACATTCGGCGGCCTTATCCCACTGCTTTCACCAACCACACGGGTAATTGCTCCGGATTTGCCCGGCTTCGGTTCATCGACCCGCAACATTCCGAAATATTCGGCCAGAGCGCACGCCCGATACATGCTGGCCCTGTTGGATCGGATGAATATTGAAGACGTTCATATCGTCGCATACAGTATGGGCGGCGGGGTGGCGCTGAACATGGTCCATCTGGCACCGCATCGGATTCGGTCGATTACCATGCTTTCTGCCATCGGAGTGCAGGAATTCGAGCTGCTCGGTCAATATCATATCAACCACGCTATTCATGGCGTTCAATTGGCGCTGCTCTGGTCGGTCACCAATCTGATACCCCATATGGGATTGCTGGATGATTTACCGTTCAACATGGCCTATGCCCGCAATTTTTATGACACCGATCAACGGCCTCTGCGCGATTACCTGGGTGCTTTGGAAATTCCGGTACTGATAATGCATGGGGAAAAAGATTCACTGGTTCCCCTGTCGGCCGCTAAGGAGCACCACCGGATCGTTCCGCAGAGCAGATTAAATCTATATGATGACGGACATCTGGTCCTGTTCAGCAAGACCGGGCTGATCGCCGCTGACCTGAACCGATTTATCACGGATGTCGAAACCAACCGGGCCTCGACACGATCCGGCGCTCAGCCGGAACGAATTTTAGAATCCCGGCAGCTTTTTACCAAATCTTCCGCGCCTCCGGCAGATGGTCTGACACTGGTGATCATCATGATATTAATTGCCCTGGCCACCCTCATCAGCGAAGATTTAACCTGTATCGGTGCGGGACTGATGGCGGCCAGAGGCACAATCGGATTTATTCCGGCCGTGACCGCAGCGTTCATCGGTATTTTTGTCGGAGACATGTTGTTGTATCTGGCCGGCAAATATCTGGGGCGTCCGGCACTGCAGTATCCGCCCTTCAAATGGCTGATTAAGGAAAAGGAACTGGCCCAGACATCGCGCTGGTTCACCGCCAAAGGTCCCATGATTATCATTACCAGCCGCTTTTTGCCCGGAAGCCGGCTGCCGACCTATTTCGGTGCCGGTGTGCTGGGAACCGGCTTCGGGATGTTTGCCTTCTATTTCTTGATTGCGGCCGCGCTATGGACGCCAGTCCTGGTTGGCCTGGCGACGGTGATAGGGCACAGAATGCTGACTTTTTATGATGCTTTCCAGCAGTATGCCCTGCCGGTTGTCGTTTTGACCGCAGGTATCATCTGGATGAGCATTCGTCTGGTCGTACCATTTTTCACCTACCGTGGCCGGCGACTGTTACTTTCCGGGATGCTGAGGAAAACCCGCTGGGAATTCTGGCCCCCATATGTTTTCTATGTCCCGCTTATATTCTATGTGCTCTGGATTGGACTGCGGCGCCGCTGCCTGACATTATTTACTGTCACCAATCCGGGAATACCGGAAAGCGGTATCGTGGGGGAATCCAAATCTGATATCCTGGACAACCTCAAAATCGATCGATCGCACATCGCCCGCTACCGGCTTATCGCCGGCGCATCCGGGCCGGCAGAAAAAATTGCTGCCGCGGCGGATTTTATGAGCAAAATCAGGGTCACATTTCCGGTCGTTCTAAAGCCGGATGTCGGACAGCGGGGCAGCGGCGTTACAATCATCCATCATCGTCAACAGCTTGAAAACTATCTTTCGAAAGCCCGGTGCGATACGATCATTCAGGAATATGTCAGCGGCAGCGAATTCGGCGTATTTTACTATCGCCTGCCGGGCCAAAAACACGGACACATTTTTTCGATTACCGATAAACGCCTGCTTACCCTGACCGGCGACGGAAAATCGACGCTGGAACAGCTCATTTTAAGTGACCGACGGGCCGTTTGCATGGCCCGGTTCCATTTTAAGAAACACGCCCACGACCTTTTTCGCATCCCGGCCAGCAATGAGGTCGTACAGCTGGTCGATGTGGGCACTCACGCCAGGGGCGCGTTGTTTCTGGACGGCGGCCACATCCTGACCGAGGCGCTGGAAATATCCATCGATAGAATCAGCCGCGGATTCGAGGGCTTTTATTTTGGGCGCTATGACATTCGCACCCCGGATCTCAAGGATTTTCAACAGGGTAAAAATTTTAAAATCGTTGAACTGAATGGCGTCACATCTGAAGCCACACACATTTACAATCCCGGCTATAGCCTCTGGAACGCTTATCGCGTGCTCATGCGCCAGTGGGATATCGCTTTTGCCATCGGCGCTGCCAACCACGAGCGGGGGGAAAGGCCGCTACGGCCGTCTGCGTTTCTGGAGCTGGTCATCAGACATCAACTGATCCGCAACCCCGCGGCCAGGGCTCCAAAGAAGGCTTCCAAAAATCCAGATTGCAGGCAGGACCCTTAGCAGTTGACGGATAGCGGAACCCGGATTATTTTATCGGGACAGGAATCGATTCCGGGCCTGCTCGCCCTTCCGGGCTCGGGTAAACCGCGTCCGGATTTAGAGAGAAACCGGGATTGTCAGTGGAAGAGCTGAAAATGATTAAACCGATTTTAAAATATCGAATGGGGACAATAACTGCCGTCGCCGTACCGGTGGTGCTAATGATCGTTGTGGCGGCCTGCGCCCACGCCAGACTGACATGGAAGGGAACGCTTGCCACACAGGAAAACAATGTGGCATTGATGACTGGCGGCGTCCATAAGGGATTCTGGAAAACCGGCGACATCGAGGTCAATTACGATTACACCGTTAAAGACGGCATCTTTTCGATCAAAGGCACGGTCGGAGTCGCTTTTTACATTGAAAACGGCTTCCGAACGCTGCGCAATTTTTCCGTTTACATGAACCTTTTGGATGACTCGAAGCGCATCCTCGACAGCCGTTTGATCGTGGTAACCGGTGCCGGTGTGCCCATTCGCCTTTTTCGCTATCAGGCGCAAATACCCGTGCCCCAAAACGCGGTCGCAATAAACTTCAGCTACGCTGGGATTGCCCAGGAAGGCGGTGGTATCCAGTCCAGTGGCGAAGGCGACGGTGTGTCTTACGAATTCTGGAAAAACCCATAATCAAACCATGAGGTTCTCGATGGTCAGGGTCAATCTGAAAAAAGTTGTCACCCGCTCAATCACAGTGGCAGTCATCATCGCCCTGTTGGCAATTGTTTCGACCGGATGCCGCAAAGCAGCAATCGTTTGGAAAGGCTCGATCGCAGGCCAGGAGGACAACATTGTGCTGACGACCGGCGGTCCCCGGCAGGGATTCTGGAAAACCAATGATGTTGAGATCAGCTACGACTACGGGATCAAAGAGGGCCTCTTCTCGATCACCGGTGAAGTCAATACTGCCGGCTACATCCGGAATAACTTCAGTACATACAACAATTTTTCGGTCAGTATGAACCTGTTGGATGACTCGAAAAAAATCGTCGACAACAAATGGATCGTCATAACCGGCCTCGGTGTGCCTGTTCGGCCGTATTTTTTCAAGTATCAGTTTCAGCTGCCCGAGGGTGCCGTTGCGATGAACTTCAGCTACGCCGGAATAGCCAGAGAGGGCGGCGGCGGGAATACGGTGGATGCCGGCGATGCGATTACCTATGGGTTCTGGAAAAATCCTTGAGATGGGAAAATTTGATAAATACAAAGAGGCGGTCTTTTACTGGTCGCGGTGGTTATCGGAACACGGGTATTTCGGCAGTCTGCTGGGCAGCGGCGGCAATGTCTCGATTATCGATCGCCAGGCCCAGGCCATCATCGTCACGCCCTCCGGAAGGCCCTACCACGATCTGCAGCCCGATGAAATCTGTGTTCTGGATCTTGGGTTGAACGCCATTGAGGGACAGCGGCCGCCATCGATTGAAACCCGGATGCACCTCGAAATATACAAACACCGACCCGATGTCGAAGCCGTTGTGCACACCCATCAGATGTTTGCCAGCACCCTTGCACTGATCGGCCATTCCATACCGCCCCTGTTTGACGAAGTGGTCTACGAAATCGGGCCTACTGTAGCCATCATTGCCTATGCTGTTTCGGGCAGCCGCGAGCTCGCCCTGAAGGTGGCCGATAGGCTGGACAACGGCTGTTTCTGCTACATCATCCAGAACCACGGCGCGCTCAGCCTGGGTAAAAACCTGCCCCAGGCTGTCAAACGGGCCGAAATCCTCGAAAAAACCGCGCATGCCTACACCCTGGCACTGACCACCGGTCAACCCATCACCACCCTGCCGGATGAGGCCGTTGAACATATGCTGACCCTGCGGGATTCCAAATAACCCATCCGCCATGCTGATGGGTTATTTGGAATGTTTCATTAAAAACAACTGTCCTTTTCCGTATATGCAAGATTCGTTTGGATGTTTCTCTCACGGGCTTTTGTAATCGAATATGTTCAATCTGCAGCCAGACAGTTGTTTTTAATGGTTCCGATCTTCTCGATGCTGCATTCCACCACGTCACCGGCTTTAAGGGTGATCGGGGGATCACGGAAGATACCCACGCCGGCCGGGGTACCGGTAGAAATAACATCACCGGGCTGCAGGGTGATATCCTGGCTGATATATTCCATCAGATAAGCGATATCGAAAATCATATCCGCCGTGTGTCCGTCCTGCATGATCTGATCGTTGACCCTGGCCGTCAGGTTTAGATTTTGCAGATCACCGATTTCATCCAGGGTGACGATCGCAGGACCCATGGGTGCAAACGTGTCGAAAGACTTTCCCCGAAACCACTGGGATTCGGAAAACTGGGCGTCCCGCCCGGACACATCATTCAAGATGGTGGCCCCGGCGATATAGTCCAGGGCGTCTTTTTGTCCGACCCGCCGGACGGTGCGGCCGATTACAACCGCCAGCTCAACCTCCCAGTCGATCTGATCGCTGCTCAGCGGCAGTAAAATCGGATCGTAGGGTCCGTTTAAGGTGTTAGGGGTCTTACAGAACAGCAGCGGTTTTTCAGGTCTCTCAAAACCACCCTCTTTGGCATGCTCGGCGTAGTTCTTCCCCAGACAAATGATCTTGGAAGGACGGTCGACCGGGCAACCCAGGCGAACGGTTAAGCGGTCGCCCGGATCGTCGATCCGGGCGGCTTTCTCCAGCCAGCCGCCGGTAAAAAAGTCTTCGCCGATATCCGGGATTTCGGGGAAATGGGCTCTCAGGTCGACAATCCGCCCGTCCTTGATCAGTCCCGGCTTTTCTTCTCCTTTTGCACCAAATCGAATCAAATTCATCGTTATCTCACAAATAGGGGTTATTGATATCGGCGGGCACTGGGCGTACCGCCAATCAAATTTTATATTCAGCCGGATTCTTTCCTGCCATCCTTCAGACCGTCCTTGTACCGTTTTTCGGTATACCAGTAGAACTGACGGCAGATGCCCCGAATAATGCTGACTTCCTTGGCACGCAGCTGCATGCGCGTAAAATAGCGGCGGATCTTATTCATCCAGTAATCCGGATTTTCCGGATTGATGTAGTTGATGCGGACCAGTATATCTTTGAGCTGGGCATACATTCCGTCCAATTCATGACGGGTTGCCAGGCGTGGATGAAACGCGGGCGCTTTGTCACGTTCGGCCATGCAGAGTTCATAGCAGACGACCATCACCGCCTGGGCCAAATTAAGGGAGGCAAATTCAGCCGTGGGTATATTGACCAGCCATTGACAGCTGCGCAGGTTTTCATTGGAAAGCCCCCGATCTTCAGGTCCGAACAGCAGCGCGATTTGGTTTTCCCGCGTGTATGGGATCAGGCGCCGGGCCAACTGAGCCGGCGATTCGATAACCTGTCGCTGTCGGCCCAAACGGGCCGTAGTGCCCACCACCAGATTAAACGGCGCCAGTGCTTCCGACAGCGAAGGGAATACCTGCATCTGTTCAACAACCTGGCTGGCGGCATGGGTGGCCATTTTTAAAACCCGATCCAGATCACAATTCAGTGGATCGACCACGATCAGGCGGGCCAGTCCCATGTTGTGCATGGCGCGGGCGGCAGCCCCGATATTTTCAGGATAGCGGGGTTTGTGCAGAACAATGGCCAGGTGTTCTCTTTTAATGCGAGCGGGCATCAGCCTATGGTTTCAAGACCACTAAAAAAATAACCGATTTCAAAAGCGGCCGTTTGCGGTGCATCGGAACCATGCACAATATTTTTTTCGATATCCGTCGCAAAATCGCGACGGATCGTCCCTTCGGCGGCCTCCTTGTAATTGGTCGCCCCCATCAGTTCACGATAGCGGGCTATCGCATGGTCACCTTCGAGAATCATGACCACACAGGGGCCGGATGACATAAAATCGGTCAGGCTGTCGAAAAAAGGCCGTTCTCTGTGAACGGCATAAAATCCCTCTGCCTGACCTTTGGTCATATGAAGCATTTTCATGGCCCTGATCTGCAGATCCTCGGCTTCGAGCCGTTGGACCACTTCACCGACAAGCCCGCGGGCCACACCATCCGGTTTTATAATCGATAGTGTTCGTTCCATTATCACATCTCCCTTCTGCTATGCTTTAATGACACGGTGAAATAACAAAAGGGAACATGCATGTCAACAAATGGGCTGATTTCGCCCTGGCCTGCTTTAACCGAGGCGATAGGGTGCCGGCGACATGCACGTGCCCGGAAAAGGAAGACACAGTTGACAATTGCTCACGAAAATTTTAAAATTCACACTTGTTTTAAAATAGTCCGTCAGCATGTGTTTATGGGAAAGGGACCGCCATGCCGATCTACGAGTTTTACTGTGAAGATTGTCACACGATTTTTAATTTTTTCTCCAAAAAAATTAACACCACTAAAGCACCTAAATGTCCGAAATGTAAATTAAAAACTTTAAACCGCCAGATGTCCGCCTTTGCCATTACGGGCAAAGCCAAAGAGGACGGCGACCTGGATGACCTGCCGATTGACGAAGCTAAAATGGAACAGGCCATGACGATGCTGGCCGGTGAAGCCGAAAATATCAGTGAAGACGATCCGCGCCAGGCTGCCAACCTGATGCGCCGGTTGACCGACATGACCGGCATGCAACTGGGGGCCGGAATGGAAGAAGCCCTCAGTCGCCTTGAAAAAGGGGAGGACCCGGAAGCGATCGAGGCCGAAATGGGCGATCTGCTCGAAAACGAAGACCCTTTTGTCATGTCGGCCAAGAAGGGCGCCGCAGGGATAAAATCCCGGCCGGCGCCAGCCCGGGACGATACACTTTACGACCTGTAACATCGATTCACGGTACTTACTGATGCGGCAATAATTATTTAGATATTCTTTCTTAGGATTTATATTCACCGCAGAGCACGCAGAGATTTCTTTTTTATGTTTGCCGTGAAAAGAAATAAGAATATCAAATTTTGGGTTGAAGCGTAATTATGGATCCGAGCCTGTTGAACAAATTGACCGTCCTGCAGGGCGATATCACCCGGATCGAGGTGGATGCCATCGTCAACGCAGCCAACAGTTCTCTGCTTGGCGGCGGTGGCGTTGATGGCGCCATCCATCGTGCTGCCGGCCCCGGGTTGTTGGCCGAATGCCGGACGCTGGGGGGCTGCCCCACCGGAGAAGCGCGCATTACAGGGGGTTACAATCTTTTAGCCCGGCATGTCATTCACACAGTCGGCCCGGTTTATCGACGTCAAGCCCAGGCCGAATCAGCCCGGCTGCTGGGAAACTGCTATCGCAACTGCCTGGCCCTGGCCGAGCAGCACCAGGTGAAAACGATTGCCTTTCCGGCCATCAGTTGCGGTGTTTACGGTTATCCGCTTGAAGAGGCCTGCCGGGTGGCAGTCCGGACGACCTGTGATATCCTGCAGCACAGCAGGATCTTGCAAAAAATATCCTTTGTCCTGTTTTCAAAACCGGATTACCGCCTGTACACAAATTATTTGGATGCCGTCAAATAATGAAGGAAATAATTAAAGGCGATCATATGATCGCAAAACCCTTAACCCTTCAGAAAACGCTTTGCTATCGCGATTGACAACACCTGACAGGGTACTTAAATTTACCTCATTCCGCGGAAGCCGGCGCGCTGAAGCAATTCGATAATTCACAAGGAGGCTAATATGGTAGAAGTAACCGAGTCGGCATCACATCAGATCGCCGAGTATTTTAAAGGTCGGGATGTCGAACCGATCCGGATTTTTCTAAACGAGGGGGGTTGAGGCGGGCCATCATTGGCCATGGCTCTGGACGAGCCCAAAGATTCAGATGAAGTCTATGAGATTGAAGGTTTCACCTATGTCATCGACAAAGAATTCATGGATAAAGCCAAACCGGTGAAAGTCGATTTTATCGACTACGGGTTTAAACTGAGCAGCAGCATCCAGTTCGATTCGAAATGCGGCGGTTGCAGCTGTTCATAGCACCGGGCCGGTGATTTTCCAGGCGGTGCCAGCCGGCGCCGCCTTTTTTTTATGATACGGAGCGTTCCCATGCCTTATCAAATCCTGGCCATCGTCGTGATCGTTATCGGCGGTATTTTGATCTGGCGCATTACCCGGCGCAAATCGCGGTCGAGGACCGATTCGGACATTTATGTCTGTCCCAGCTGTGGCGCACACCACTGCGATTGCTATAAAAAAAGCAAGTAGGTAGTCGATGCAGAACACCAATAGTGACGACCCTGTGAACCTGACCCCGGATGCGCTGCAGCAATACATCGACTCGCACGCGGAAAAAGATTACCTGCTGATCGATGTGCGCCAACCGCAAGAGTACGGGCTGGGCCACATTCCGGGTTCCCGGCTGATGCCCCTGCTCGAGTTCGAGGCCAATTTATACGATCTGCCCAATGACAGGGACCTTTTATTCTATTGCCGCAACGGCGGTCGCTCGCTGGCAGCGTCGATGCTGGCAGCGGAGGCCGAGGTATCCACAGCACGAATTTACCATCTGGACGGCGGTATCATGGCCTGGTATGGCAAGACCCTGACCGATTTTCCAAGGGTGCAGGTTTTTAACCGGAAAACCGAACCGGCTGAAATGCTATATATGGGCATGGAACTTGAAAAAGGCGCCTGGCGATTCTATCAGCATGTTGTAACCCATTTAGCAGAACAAGGCGTTACAGGCATCTTCGAGAAACTGGCGGCAGCCGAGACTGCCCACGCACGCACGATATACAAAATATGGCAGTCGGACAGGGCTGAGGTGCCGCCTTTCGATCAACTGTTTGAAAAGCTTCACGGTGATATCATCGAAGGCGGACAAACGCTTGCGGAGGTGCTGACCCGGCTGCCGATGAATGCCGACACCATCTGTGTGGATCTGGTGGAACTGGCCCTGCACATTGAATACACCGCCTTTGATCTTTACCGTGTCATGGCCGAGCAAAATGAAGATCCTGCCTTAAAATCCACATTCCTTGCATTGGCCCAGGCCGAAAAAGGCCATATGCGCATGCTGATCCAGGCGGTGACACATTGTGAAAACGCATGATAACGACCCCCATTTTCCAGTACCATGAACAGACCAAACACCACCTGAACCGCTATGCCCGGTCTCCGGGATATATGGACTGGAAAAACCAGCCCAACCCGTTCCGGTTCTGGAAGCGATCCGAAGTTATCCGGCTGCCTTTCCTCGACAAAGATCCGGACGCAGGCCACGCCGGTCTGTACGGGTTTGACCGGTGCGTCTCACAACCGCTGACATTGGCCAGCCTGGCCGGATTCCTCGAACTTTCCCTCGCTTTATCAGCCTGGAAAGCCGCCGGCGACAACCGCTGGTCCTTGCGCATCAACCCTTCCAGCGGCAACCTGCATCCGACCGAAGCCCACCTGATCCTGCCCGGAGTTGACGGCATCAAATGGGGTGTGTACCATTACAGTCCTTTTTTGCATGCCCTCGAACAGCGGGCTGCCATCCCGGCACCCCTTGCTAAAATGCTTGAAGACTATTTAGCCGGGCACGGATTTCTGGTGGCCCTGACCAGCATATTCTGGCGCGAAGCATGGAAATACGGCGAAAGAGCGTATCGTTATTGCAACCATGATGTCGGGCATGCACTGGCGGCACTGGCTTTTGCGGCTAATCTGTGGGGCTGGCATCTCACATGCCTGAACCGGTTGTCCGATGCGCAGATCGAGAGCATGTTCGGTTTTGACCGGACCGTCTGGCCGCCGCTTGAAGAAGAGCACCCGGACATTGTGTGCTTTGTCGGCCAACGGCCGCGTGCGACGCTCCCGACAGCAGTCCCGGACAGTTTGCAGGCCGTTTCTTTTAGCGGCCAACCGCAACCGTTGAGCCCAAAACCGGCTGACTGGCGCATCATTTATGAAACAGCCCGATATGCGCGTAAGCCGGAAACGTCCGAAGAACACTGTGAGCTGCCATCCGGTGATTTTCGGTACCCGTGCGTGTCACCACTTTCAGCTGCCCGGATTATTCGGCAACGCCGCAGTGCCACCGCTTTTGATCCGGATGGCCGGATCGATGTAAATCAGTTTCTGGCAATCCTTGACAGAACACTGCCGCGCAAAGGCCGGGCGCCCTTTGATTGTCAGCTGACAGAAGCGGCGGTCCATCTGCTGCTTTTTGTGCACAGCGTAGCGGGTCTGCCCCGGGGGCTGTATTTTCTATGCCGCAATGAAATCGACCTGGACCGCATCAGGACCGAATGCCGACCGGAATTTTTATGGGAACCCGTAAACAATAAACTTCCGCTGTATCTGCTCCAGGAAGGGGACCTGCGGGCCGATGCCATTCAGGTGAGCTGCCATCAGGAAATAGCCGGGTATTCGGCTTTTTCTCTGGGCATGCTGGCGCGCTTCAAAACCCACTTGCACAAAGCACCGCATCGCTACCGCCATCTGTTCTGGGAAACCGGTCTGATTGGCCAGGTACTGTATTTAGAAGCCGAAGCACAGGGTTTGAGGGGTACCGGCATCGGTTGTTATTTTGACGACGCCGTGCATCGTATTGCCGGGATAAAAGGCCTGAACTGGCAAAGCCTGTACCATTTCACCGTTGGCCATCCGATCGAAGACCAGCGGCTGACAACGCTGCCGCCCTATGTGCATCTGACCGAACAACTGTAAACAGCTCAGCCCATGAATCCAAAAGATATCCGGAACTTTCAGACCAAATTGCTGCAATGGTATGAAAGCAATCAACGCCCCCTTCCCTGGAGAAAGACCCGAAACCCTTATTATATATGGGTTTCAGAGGTCATGCTGCAGCAAACACAGGTTAATACAGTTGTGGACTATTACCACCGTTTTATCAATGCATTCCCGCAAATCGAGAACCTGGCGCAGGCAGACTCGCAAAGCGTTCTGAAACTATGGGAGGGACTGGGATACTACAGCCGGGCCCGCAATCTGCATCGCGCTGCCGGTTTGGTCGTTACCGAATATGGCGGTCGTATCCCCGATGATATTGAGCGGTTGAAAAAATTGCCGGGAATCGGCGATTATATTGCAGCGGCCGTGTTGAGCATCGCCTTCGGCAAACCGTATGCCGTTGTCGACGGCAATGTCAAGCGGGTCCTTTCCCGCCTGTTGCTGATCGATGCGCCGGTCAACCATACGTCAGCTTACGAAGCATTCAAGTCCGCGGCCGAAGAACTCCTTGAACGCCACAGACCCGGCAGTTACAACCAGGCCCTGATGGAAATCGGCGCCTTGATCTGCGCGCCGCGCCAACCCAAATGCCGTCAGTGCCCGTTGCGTGGCAACTGCCGCGCATTCAACAACGCCATGACCGACGATTATCCTAAAAGAATGGCAAAAAGGCCGGTTCCGTTGCGGCCCATGGTGGCGGGCGTGGTTTTCAAAAACGATCGCGTTTTGATTACCCGGCGCCAACCGGAAGGTCTACTGGGAGGACTGTGGGAGTTTCCCGGTGGTGAGATCCAAACAGGGGAGTCCGCCCCGGCAGCATGCCGTCGCCTGATGCAACGCACAGTCGCGCTTGACACCGCATCTGGCAGGCATCTGACCCGGGTAAGGCATGCATACACCCATTTTAAAATCACCCTGGACGTCTACTGCTGTCAATGGGTTTCAGGCCGGGTCAGACGCAACGGTCCGGTTGACCATCGCTGGGTCAAACTGACCGAATTGGACCGGTTCCCGTTTCCAAAGGCACAACATAAATTCATCCCGCTTTTGCTGGCGCAAAAGCTTCAATTTAAATGATCATTATTGGATATAGCTAATATCACTACGAAACAATTCAAGTAGCTTGATAGTATTTTAAGTGCACGAGAGGTCTGGATCATTTAAATTTGGAATTTCCGTTCGTCTATAGTAATGTTTGTTCGAAATGCAAACAAAGATTCTGCCCGTTAGGAGTCTCGGATGAAAACCTACCCAAAAGCGATGCATACCGCCGAGCATATTCTCAACCAGACCATGGTTCGGCTTTTCGACTGTGGGCGCTGTTTCAGCGCGCACATAGAGAAGAAAAAATCAAAATGCGATTATCACTTCGACCGGCCGTTGGACGACGCAGAAGTGGCGGATATCGTCGAGCAGGTGAATCACATCATTGATGGAGACCTGCCTGTCAGCGAAAAGTGGCTGCCGCTTTCGGAAGCTGCAGTGCTTTTCGATCTGCAGCGTCTGCCGGACGAATCGAATGAGAAAATTCGAATCATCAGCGTCGGCGACTATGATGCCTGTCCATGTATCGGAGACCATGTCCGCAGCACCGGACAAATCGGTCGATTCCGGATCACATCCACCAGTTTTAACAACGAAACCCTGCGCGTCCGTTTCAAATTGGCAGCGTACAAGCGCTTCCACAACTCCGCACTCCGAACTTTTTTCATAATTGTTCCGGCCTGCTTTTCAAGCTGTGTAGGGTCTATCTAAACGGACACATTTATGACAACTACTATTACCTGAATTTTGCACGCAAATCAGCGCTATGAACACTTTGCAGTAATTTTCTATTTTTACTGCAGTATTTTAAGGTCAATCTAACGGATAATTTTTTCTTTTATAATTACTTCTT
>Ga0126335_1000410_pt1 | contig 20495 bp, 17 predicted proteins | sample OlaspJWI45metaG_FD_108409 | JGI IMG/M metagenome (GOLD analysis project Ga0126335, IMG submission 108409) | Marine gutless worms symbiont microbial communities from Oahu, Hawaii - Olavius sp. 1 OAHU.JWI-45 metaG | ecosystem: Host-associated > Annelida > Digestive system > Unclassified | place... | reverse complement strand
TAAACGCCCGGGCCGTAAGCCTAAAGCAACGAAAGCTGTCTCTTCTTCACTGTCTCGACCGGAAATCCTAAAAAACAGAAGAGACGGGGCATATCTGTTAAGTTAATGGCATTGGGGTCGACCGAAATAAATTCTTGAAATCTTTCCGAATTAACATTGACCTGACATCCCATTTCCGGCAGGATAATGGTGTCTTTTTTTGTTGCTGCATCGTAAACGTAAACAGAAAAATAAGTGTGTAGATACCGGCCTGGACTGAAAAAACGACCATGCTGGCAACCACACTGGCCGCATTGGCAGTGAATCCTATCGCTCCGACCGGAAAGCCGAACTTCTTTTTCAGGTAGACGGCGATAACATCCAGCCCGCCGGCCGTTCCCGGGGTGCGTAAAATCAGGCCGCCACCGACGCCACACACGATACCGGCCAGCAGCGCCGCAATGAGCGGACTGTCAAGCTGAATCGCTGCCGGCGTGATGAAACCGGCGATTGCGCTAAAAAAAGCGATTCCGTAAATCGTGTAAAGCATGAAGCTGAGACTGATGGCGCGCCAACCGAATAATAACAGCGGCATGTTGATGGCCAGATAACACAAGCCGATATTAACTGAGGGCACAAAATGATGCACCAACATGGAGATACCGGTCAATCCTCCGCTCAGAATATGAAAAGGAATCAAAATGGCGTTCATGCCGAAGGAAAAAATAGTGCAGCCGGCTGATATCATCGCCAGATTGAAGGCCACCGGCCTGGCAGCTGCCAGCCATTTTTTATATGGCGTACGATAAAAAGATATGGCGTATTCCATTGTCAATCCGTTCATTTCAGGTTATAAAATCGGCCAATCGACGTCCAGATGCAATCGAGTTCGCATTAACGGTTGAGCCCGGTTTTCATAACTGCAGGATGAGCAATATCCATACCATAATTTAAACAATAGAAATCATTATGTTTTTTGTTCAATTTGATCTCGTTGAGAACTGATGGGTCGCTATTGAATGGGAAATTCGGTTAAAAGATCGGCATAAAAGGTCTTGCTGAACTATAAGTAATCGTAATAATATGATAAAAAAGATTTCAGAAATATGAGTTCCGATTAATTCGGCAATCAGAAATCCGGGTTCTCAAATGAAAAATATCATCGTAGCAGCCAAGAGCGGTGCCATCGCCGAGGCCATCAGCAACTGTTTGAAATCCGGCTATCGTGTCGAATGGGTCGCTGATAAACAGCGCTGTCTGGACAAATTGCGTCAGCAGCGTTTCGATCTGATCTTTATTGATATCCAAGTTCTGCTTGATTCAGACAGTGGCAAAAACGCAAAATCACATTTACAGCCGTTCCAGCAGATTTATCCCACTGTGGCCATCATCATAATGACCGACTGGGAACATATTCGTCACGCCGTAATGGCTGTCAAAGGCGGTGCCAACGATTACGTTACGTATCCGATCAACCCGGAAGAAGTGGATTATGTGGTTGAAAGTGCGCAAGAATCACTGATCGTTCAATCGGAAATCGATTATTTGCGCGATCAGTTCTGGCAAAACGAGACCCTGGATCTCATCCGCACGCGCAGTGTGTCGATGAAAGCGGTTTTCGATCGTATTCGCTCGGTCGCAGAAACCAGGAGCACGGTTCTGCTAACCGGAGAAACCGGAACCGGAAAAAGCGTACTGGCCCATTTGATTCATCAGCACAGCCAGCGCCGCGAAAACCAGTTTATCAGTGTTCACTGCGGCGCCGTTCCCGATACGCTTTTGGAAAGTGAACTGTTTGGCCATGAAAAGGGTGCTTTTACCGGGGCGGTGCGCCGTAAGCTGGGTAAATTTGAAATTGCCAGGGGAGGTACCCTTTTCTTGGATGAAATCGGCACCATTAGCGCTTCGGCTCAAATCAAGCTGCTGCGGGTGCTGCAGGATGGAACTTTCCAGAGGGTTGGCGGGGAGGAAACGCAAAGCGCTGACGTGCGCGTCATCGCAGCGACCAACGCCGATCTGAAACAGATGTGTGCTGCCGGTCAGTTTCGCAATGACCTTTATTACCGTCTCAATGTATTTCCGATCGAATTGCCGCCCCTGCGCGAACGCACCGAAGACCTGCCCTTGCTACTTGAGGGCTTTTTAAACAAACTGAACCAATTCAATTCAAAAAATATTAGCGGTGTGCACCCGCATGTGCTCCAGGCTTTTCGAAATTATGACTGGCCGGGCAATATTCGCGAGATGGAAAATCTGGTTGAAAGGGCCTACATACTGGAAACATCCGAGTTGATGCGCACGGAAAGTTTTCCGGTTGAATTGTTCGAGGAAGACGCCACCTATTCAGATTCGGCATCCAGTGGATTGCAAACCCTGGAAAGTTACCGGCGCCGGGCACTTAAAGATATCGAACACCAATATCTCAACCAGGCGCTGGTGCAGTGTCACGGTAAAATCAATGCCACGGCCGCCGCTGCAGGTATCAGCACGCGTCAGTTGCACAAACTGATGAAAAAATACGGTCTGCGAAAAGAAGATTTCAAATAAAGTCTGTCCATCAGTCTTTGTCTTTTGCGGTTTCATCCAATTCGAGCAGTGATGTCCAGCGTTCAGCGACCTGGTTCTGCATGTCTGCCAGCATGATCTTTTCGAGGTCTTTTTTGGGTTCGGCTTTCAGGGCTCCTTTGGGGGTGGTCGTGGTCCAGGCGCCGGTCGGCGTGGCACTGGAACGCTGAACACCGGTATTCATGTACGCTTCATTGTCATAGCAGACATACAGGATATTCTCGTTGCGTTCCGCCGCTCCGGAAAGAGACTGCAGACCGATGTCAAAAGTGCCGCCATCACCGGCCCAGACCATGACCGTCACCTCGTTTTCCCCCCGCATATCCAAACCGGCCCGGACACCGGATGCCGCTACGGCACCGGTTTCAAAGGGGACGTGCAGGATCGGCACCTTCAAGGCATAATTGGGCCATACACCGGCGATAATCGCCCAGCAGCAGGCCGGCATTACGATCACGGTCTGCCGGCCAAGGCCCTGCAACGCCATGCGCATGGCAATGGTTCCGCCACAACCCTGGCAGGAAAGCAATCCGGGTTGCATCAATTCCGCTTCAGCCACCAGCTGTCTGGCCACATCGAATGTTTTTTGCATGTCATCACCTACTTGATAATACGCCTTACATGGGGCCTGAGTTTATGAGTCGCTGCGCTCCAACGAATTTGAAACTGGAAAAAATAAAAGAACGAAATTAAAACTGGAAATTAGAAACTGGGAAAAGGAAACGCTGCGCGCTATCTTTTGTGTTTCCCTACATGCTGTGCTGACGCAGTTGAATTTCCATGGAACTTGGTACCCGCTCAGTAGGATTCAACCGGGAAACTCGCGCCCCAGATTTGTCATCCGCCATCCCCGTCTTTCCCTATGAGCTATCAGCTGTCAGCTATGAGCTCGCGAACCAGGCGCCGCCATCCAACCTCATTCGCGTCATCGTATCCGGCAGCGCGACTTTTTCGCAATGGACCATTTATCCTGTGAAATTTACGCCAGTAACAGCGAAGCGAATTTCACCGCGACCGACGACAGACAACGGACCACGCCGAAGACGCACTATCCGGCATCCATGATCAAGAATGAGAGCGCGTCAGCGCTACATTAACTTTAGGCACTTTAGTGCATTTTAGGCACTTCCAACTTTTACGCTTTCAGCCCCCAGAAAATGGGATCGGGCGCTGGATTTCGGGATCTGCGTACCTGTGCGACCATACCGATCACATCTTCAGGAGTCACGTCGCGTCCGCCCAGGCCGGCCACGACACTAAAAACGGTTGGACGCTGATCCAGGTTGCTCAGCACACTGTTGACTTCGCTGGCAAATAAACCGCCCAGGCCGGCGGTCAGATTGCGGTCAACAACCATCACTTTGTCGGCCCGGGCCAGCGCCGCACGCCATTTTTCTGCCGGTACGGGCCGGAACATCCTTAGTTTCATCAGGCCGATGCGATGACCGTCATCGCGGAGGGTATCGACGGCAAGGCGTGATACGGATGTGATGGTGCCGGCCGTGACAATAACCAGTTCCGCATCTTCAGTCCGGTATGTTTCCAGGACATCATATGAGCGACCGATTTTCTTGTTGAAATCGGTGCAAATTTCAGGATAGCGTTCCAGAACACTCAACGCGTCGGTATGCATTTTATAGCGCTGTTCATAGTAATAGTCCGGACCAATCATGCCGCCAAACATTTTGGGTGCATGGATGTCCAATTTAAATGGCGGATTGGGGGGCGGTAGAAATGCATCAACCTGTTCGGGGTCAGGGACATCGACGATCTCTGAAGTGTGGCTCAGAAAAAATGCGTCGTAGGTCAGCATCACCGGCAGACACACTTGTTCCGCCAGGCGATAGGCCATGACGACGTTGTCCAGCACCTCCTGGTTCGATTCGGCGTAAATCTGGATCCAGCCGGTATCGCGCTGGGCCAGAGAATCGGTCTGATCGGCCCAGATATTCCAGCCCGGGCCCACGGCGCGATTGACATTGGTCAATACGATCGGCAGCCTGGCGCCGGCCGCCCAGTGCAGCACCTCGTGCATCAGCAGCAGGCCATGGCTGCTGGTGGCAGTGAATGAGCGCACACCGGCCGAAGATGAACCGATAACGGCCGCCATGGCCGAATGCTCACTTTCGACCTTTATAAAACGGGCGTCCAGATCTCCGCGTGCACATATTTCTGAAAGTTCCTCAACAGTGGTCGTTTGCGGTGTTATCGGATAGGCGGAGATCACCTTGACCCGGCTCAGTTTTACACCCTGGGATACTGCATGGTTGCCCTTGATAACCTGTTTCAATTAGCTTTCCTCCGGTTCAATCACGTTATCTTCATCCACCATGGTGATGGCATCCCGCGGACATTCCGTGAAACAGATGCCGCAGCCTTTGCAGTAGTCATAATCGACCCGATATCCGAATTGCGCATCGTCTGTTTTCAGTACCGACAAATCGGGGCAGAAAACCAGGCAGTTGTCACATTCGGTGCAACGTCCGCAATGCAGGCAGCGGGCAGCCTCCTGCCGGGCGGTTTTATCCGGATAGGTTGAACTGTATGGTCTAAAAGAGGTGACGCGCGCAGAGGGCGGCTGGATTTCTATGTGCGCCGGCGGCGTTCTTTTAAAATAATCTAAGACAATTCGCTGTTGGCCAACCACTTTACGCCAGTTGCGTCGGGTCGGGGTTACCGGTTTCAAATCCAAATATCTTGAAAAACTGAGTGCCGGTCCGCTGCCGATGGTTATGTCATCCAAGGCCCTGTGCCAGGCCCGTCCGGTGCTGTCACAATCCATGGCGATGGCGGCCCGTTTGCCGGTCGCCACGGCATGGACCACCGTATGTGGCGTGTCGATGATATCCCCGCCGGCAAAGATGCATGCCCGGCCAGGGTCTTCTAAACAGACCTGCAGACCGCTGTTGACCGCCAAAACGGATTTATCGATGGATACAGCGCCGGCCAGGTAATCAAAGGACGGGGCTTCACCGATGGCTGTCAGAACAGTATCTGCGCAAATTTCCAGGCGGCTGTCCGGTTTGGGCAGCGCGCGCGGCCGTCCCGAATCGTCAATTGTGCCCAGCATCATTTCAGAGCAGATTAGCGATCGGATGCTGCCGTCCGGATATAAATCGATCCGCTCGGGAGCCGTCAGAAACCGGAATCGGACACCTTCTGCGCGCGCATCGCAAACCTCTTGACCGTGGGCCGGCATCTGTTCCTCGGTGCGACGATACAAAACAGTGGCCGCACACCCCAGGCGCACGGCCGTGCGGGCTGCATCGATGGCGGTGTTGCCGCCACCGACAACCACCATCTGCCGACCCAGATCGGGCTTTTTGCCCATGGCGACCTGCTCGAGCAGGGCCAGGCCGCTGAGTATCCGCGGACATTTGTCCTCGCCGGCAATCCGCATTTTCAATCCAACCCGGTTACCGGTGGCCAGTAAGATATAATCGAATTTCGACCGGAGCTCGGAAAAAGCAATTTGGGTGCCGATGGTCGTGGCGCAGCGCACCCGAATTCCCATCCGGCGCAACGCCTCGAATTCAGCCGCCACAATTCGTCGCGGCAGGCGGTAGCCCGGAATGCCGACCCTCAGCAAACCGCCCGGTTCCGATCGGGCCTCGAATAACACCACGCTGAATCCCAGCAGACGTCCGAAGTAAGCCGCGGACATACCGGCCGGCCCCGAGCCGACCACTGCCAGTCGTTTGCCTTTTTCCGGCCCAAGGTCGGGATGCGTCGTGTCCACCGGCGCGCTTTCACCCACATATCTTTCCAGCTCACGAATATTGACGCAACTGTCAAAAGAGGCCCGGCTGCAGACCTGCTGGCAGAATCTGAAACAGACCCGTCCCAGGATCGCCGGGAAAGGCTCTTCGCGCTTAAGGTGCCAGTAGGCCGCTTCGAGGTCACCTTTTTGGATAAGTCGAATCCAACCTTCGATATCATTGCCTGCCGGGCAGGCATTCTGGCAGGCCGGGATCTTGTCCTCATAAAATGGAACGGTTTCAGCGATGGCTTTTTCGATGGCTTCAATGCTAACCAGACCGGTCGCCCGGGCAAAGGCGCCCAGGATAGCGGTGTTGACAATCGGATTTTGCGGCGTACCCAGTTGATATTTGACCGCCACCCGGGCCGCATCGACCACATAAATCTTAAATTTCAGGTTAACCATGTCGCGATAGCGTGCCGGGCTGCGATTGCCGTTGACCAGCACCGAGCCGCCATCTTTAAGTCCCTGCGTGACTCCCGCGGAATTGAGCAGAGAAGCATCCAGAACAATGACGTGGTCGGGCGTATAGATCTGGTTGCGCAGGTTGATATGGCGATTGTCGATCCGGCAAAAAGCCGTTACCGGAGCACCCCGCCGTTCGACACCGAAAGCCGGAAAGGCCTGTACGTATTTACCTTCGTGAAAGAAAGCATGCGCCAGTACTTCAGAACCGATGACAGCCCCCTGTCCACCGCGCCCGTGAAATCGAATTTTCTGCATGTTGCACACTCCCGCAATAAATAGTGCAGTTGGATGAATCTAATTTATCACCTGTCATAATTGTCCAGGCAACAATTGTTTGAGGCTGGAAACTTGAAATTTCAAATTTCCAGTTTCAATATCTTCTCTCTTGACCTGTGCTGTTAATCACTTTATTTAATGAAGTGGTATTTACTTACAATACGGGGAGGTAGCTGATGGCGGTGATTACCATTTCACGACAGTTTGGTGCCGGTGGCAAAACCGTGGCGAACCGGGTGGCCCGGAAGTTGAGATATGATATTGCCCATGAAGAGATAATCGAAACACTGGCCGAGATGGCCCAGGTTACCACCGATGGGGTACGGACATACGAGGTGGAAGATCTGGACAACCTGGATGCGGGGGCCAGTTTTGCGGCCCCTAAAAAGTTTATCGATCGGATTTTCGATCCCTCCAAAAAATACATGGATGGCAACCGTTACGTCGAACTGCTCAACCGGATTCTTCCGCAGATCGCCGCCAAAGGTAATTCGATCATACTCGGGCGGGGCGCCCAATTCATATTAAAAGACCATCCGGGATCGATCCATGTTCTGTTGATAGCCGACATCGATGATCGGATCGACTTCATGCAGGATACCTATAATCTTTCCAGAACAGAGGCGGCAAATTCAGTTCACAAGCAGGGTGTGCGCCGGCGCAAGCTGATGAAACTGTTTCACAGCGAAGACTATGATCAGCCGGTGCATTACGACCTGGTGTTGAACATGTCAAAACTCGATATCGACCTGGCCGCGGAAATGATTTGCAGCCTGGTTGACTGATGCGGACGATCATCTTATCTGTCCGCACCCGCGTGCGCTTCTGCCAGTGTCGCCAGGATGGCAGGCATGTTGTTGAGGACCAGCGAGAAGTGGCCTTCGCCGGCCAGGAAGTTAGATGTGCAACGGGTCAGCTTGCGTGCCATCATACGACCCATGGCTGCCGGAACAATCCGATCGGCCTCACCGTGCCACAACCAGATCGGTAGATCGATATCCGCCAGTCTAAATCCCCACGGCCTGCCGTATAGTTTCAAGTCTTGCCAGGCACCCCGCACGCCCGGTCGCAGCGCTTCGGCAATGGCAGCAGTCAGCACTCTCCGCAGGTCCCGGTTCTGCAAAGCGTTTCTTTCAGTCCGGCCGGCTGTTCGGGCCAGGTGATTCAGAACCAGGTCCGGACGGGTTGCCAGAAGTTTTACAGCCGGGAAAAACAGCGGCGCCACCAGCCACGGCGCCCGGCAGGCCGCTGACAGGCCAAAGCGTTGCAGCAGGGGCATGGTGTTTAAGGCTCCCGGGCCGTCGGTCGGCCCCAGGCCGCATACCAGGCCAGCTACGCTGACGCGTCGCTTCAAATAGCGCGCACAGGCCAGTGCATAAGGCGCGCCCCCGGAAATCCCTAAAACACCGAAACGCTTCAGTTGCATTAAATTGGCCATCCGGTCTACATCCCGGTGCCATTCGGCGATGTCGCGCCTGACGTAGAATGTTGATCCGCCATATCCCGGTCGATCGACGGCAATCATTCGAATGTTGTGCCGTTTGGCGCAGCGATGGGCCAATAAAGCCTCCCGGCGCGATCCCGGGAATCCATGAAAGTAGAAAAAGGGGCTCCCATTTTTAGCACCGTATTCTGTCAGCGACAAATGTCGGTCTTTTTGCATAAATAGCGTGACATCTTTCATCAGTGCCAGCGTCCGTACCGAAATCGGCGTTGTGCGACAATCCGCATGATGTTGCTATACCCAAACGATCAGGGCCGGTCAAATGAATGCTTCCGGGCAACGAATTTGGGGTGTTGAAAAGTCCCGGATGATGACCATCATATCCAATATTGAAAACTTGGTCCTCTGGGCCGGGTCAGAAATAATAGGATGTGCTGCAAACAAATGCCATGATTCCATTGGACCTCTCAAGGCAAACGCCACCCCTCTGGGGTGAATCAATGCCGGGCCCTCTGTGCTCGGATTTTTCACTTTTCGCGATCAACCGATCTAAAGGGTAAAAAACTAAATATGGACTTATTTTCATCTTGACATACTATATATTGTATGTCATCGTTTAATCTCGCCTTAAACACCATTCGCGAGGTTTTTACTTTCAGGCTTCAAACACACCAACCGCACATCGATACTCACAGATTGTTGAAGCATCCTGCGGTCTTATGCTGACGTGACAGGCCGTAGCGAAATTTGAGCAGTTTTTCGTTCAGGTGTCAGACCTTTTTTAGCGGAATGGGACCTGAGGGTGTCCTTTTGATGAAAAAGGGCGTCGTGACGCTTGAACCATAAAGGATGCACCCGGTTTACCCGTATGTGATACAGCCCGAGTCTAAATCGATCTGAATGGTCCGCAACAATTGAAAACCAAAATACAGGATCCGCGAGGAACCACATCTTATAAACGGGGGCAATCATGAGGCAACGCAGTAAAATACTGGTAACCGCTGAGGGACGATTCAGCCTGGATGAATATCGGTGGGATGATCACCGCTTTTCCAACATCCTGACCGAAACCCATTCGATCAATGCCGATCAGGCGCTGGACATCAGCCGGTCCCTGAGAGAAGAGATCATGCAGATGGAGCGCGATACGATTACCGCTGCTGTGATCGAAAAGTTGATCGGTGCCAAAATGATAGAATTTGGCTACAGTGCACCACAGCCGGTACAATTGGACAAATCCATCTTTATCCGTAAAGGACCGGATCTTTCCGATAATGCAAAAACAGTTCTGGAAAGGCGCTATCTGAGAAAAGATACCCAGGGTCGTGTGATCGAAACACCGGCCGAGATGTTTCGACGGGTCGCCCGGCATATTGCCTCGGCCGAAAAGAAATACGGCAACAAGGCCCAGGTTGACCGGATCGAACAAAAATTTTACGACATGATGACCAGTTTTTATTTTCTGCCCAATTCTCCGACCTTAATGAATGCCGGTCGTCAGCTGGGCCAACTGGCCGCCTGTTTCGTATTGCCTGTGGAAGACAGCCTGGATGGCATATTTACGACACTTAGAAATGCTGCCCTGATTCATAAGTCCGGCGGTGGCACTGGATTTTCTTTTTCTCGGCTGCGGCCCAGGGAAAGTCGTGTGGGTACCACCGGCGGTGTTGCCTCCGGGCCGGTTTCGTTTATGAAAATTTTCAACACCGCCACCGAACAGGTCAAACAGGGAGGTACCCGGCGTGGTGCCAACATGGCCATTTTGCGTGTCGATCATCCGGACATTATTGATTTTATCTACTGTAAAAAGGAAAGCCAGGAACTGAACAACTTTAATATTTCAGTGGGTGTTACCGATGCGTTCATGCAGGCAGCGGCCCGCGAAGAGGATTACGATTTAATCGATCCCCGCAATAAACGCAAAGTGGGCACCCTCAACGCCGCGGACGTATACATGCGGCTCGTGGCGCAGGCCTGGCAGAATGGAGATCCCGGTATCATTTTTCTGGATCGCATCAATCGGGACAACCCCACCCCGGCCCTGGGTGAGATCGAGAGTACCAACCCTTGCGGCGAGCAGCCGCTGTTGCCCTATGAAGCCTGCAACCTGGGATCGATCAATCTGGCCAAGTGTGTTGACCACAAAAACGGCAATCCGGCAATCGATTTTGACGCCCTCAGGGAAGTCACCTGGCTGGCCGTGCAATTTTTAGATGACACCATCGATATGTCCAGGTACCCGCTGCCGGAGATTAGCAAGCTTGTGAAAGGCAATCGCAAAGTGGGGCTGGGTGTTATGGGATTCGCCGATATGCTTTATCAACTCCAGATTCCCTATAATTCTGAGGAATCCCTGCAGGTCGCCGAAAAGGTCATGTCTTTTATTCAATCCGAAGCCCATGCCGCATCACGCAAGTTGGCCGAAGAAAGAGGACCTTTCGATAACCATGACATGAGCGTACATAAAAACGGGGATGCCGCGGTCATGCGGAATGCAACCGTAACCACCATCGCCCCCACCGGCACGTTGAGCATTCTTGCCGGGTGCTCCAGTGGTATCGAACCGCTGTTTGCGCTCAGTTTTGTCCGCAACGTGATGGACCGCGATAAATTGCTGGAAGTCAATCCAAATTTTGAAGCTGTGGCCCATAGTAGAGGATTTTACAGTCATGCGTTGATGGATACGATCGCCAATGTCGGCAGTATCAAGGATGTTGCGGAGATACCCGAAGACGTTCGGCATGTATACGTCACCGCCCATGACGTTTCCCCGGAATGGCATGTGCGTATGCAGGCAGCCTTCCAGAAGTATACCGATAACGCGGTTTCCAAAACCGTTAATTTACCCCATGACGCCACCCAGGAAGATGTGTTGAAAGTCTATAACCTCGCTTACGAGCTGGGTTGCAAAGGAATTACCATCTACCGGGATGGCAGTAAAGCCAACCAGGTGCTATCAATTGCAAAAAAAGCTGAAACTTCAAAGAAACTGAAGGCCGGCGTGCAGGACAGACCGGAAACGTTGGAGGGTTTTACATCTAAAATGAAGACCGGCCTGGGTCAACTGTACGTCACCGTAACAGAGTTAGACGGTCAACCGTTCGAAGTGTTTGCCACCATCGGTAAATCTGGCCGCTCAACCACGGCCAAGACTGAAGCCATCGGGCGGCTGGTCTCGCTCGCATTAAGGGCCGGCGTCAAGGTCGATGCCATTATTGAGCAATTGAAGGGTATCGGCGGCGAACACCCTGTTTTTCAAAAGGGCGGTCTGGTGCTGTCCATCCCCGATGCCATCAGCCGCGTGCTGGAAAGGCGCTATCAAGCCTCCGGCGGTCAGAAAGTTAAACGAAAAAGCGCGCTGATCGGCGCGACCTGCCCGGAGTGCAGCCAAACAATCAGCTTTGAAGAGGGCTGCATGACCTGCCATTTTTGTGGATATACAAAATGCGGATAAAGTTGTGGGTGCGGGGTTCAGGATAATGAGATGAAGGGTATACGGTACAGGGTGTAAGGTGGAAGGGGAATAATATTGGATGGCGCGCCTGGGTCGCGAGCTCATAGCTGACAGCTGATAGCTCATTGGCAAAGACAGGGATGCCGGCTAGTACGCCTTCGGCAGGGTCTGTTGTCCACGGTCCGTTGCGCCACAGACGCACTGCCGGATACCAGGAGAAGGAATGACGGGGAGACAGGGTGACCGGGAATCTGAGGCAATCGTAGTTTCGAGTTTCAAAAATCCAGAGGCTGCTTTGAATATACCCTGGGCCGGGGTAGACCAGTGGCGGCAGGTCAATCAGCAATATGTGTTGCTGATCGAAACATATACCGGGCAGCTTGAACCGCTGCAGGCGATAGCAGACAGTATTACGGCAGATTTAAGCGCATTGGACCCGATCATGGAAGCCCTCTGTGCCAAGACCTGCAGCCACTGCCCCGACCCGTGCTGTATCGGTGCCAAGATCTGGTATGATTTTAATGATCTGTTGTATCTGCACCTGGCCGGCGAACCCATATCCGCTTCCCAGCTGATTTGTACCCGGGATCAGATTTGCCCCGGCTGGACGCCAACGGGATGTCGAATCCTGCGACAGCGGCGTCCCTGGATATGCACCTGGTATTTATGCCCCGCCCAAACGGCTCAAATCGAGCACCCCGAACACACGACCCGCATGTTGATTTCTTCACATTCAGCCAACATCAAAACCAACCGCAGGCAAATGGAAGAACACTTTATCAGGATGCTGACCAGTGTTTGAACCGAAGTGGCCGGCCCAATTTCCAATCAAAAAAGGCGCCGGATAACCGTTATATGGTTTTCGGCGCCTGATTCAGGCAAGTACGCTGGCTGATCACCCGGATGCGCAGAGCAATAGTCAGGGTGCCGCCGCACGCACCCTGTTATTGCAGCAGGCTGTCCGCCGTTGATGAGCCGGTGTCGGTTGCCGGGCGATAGCCGCAGTCATAGAGGTTCACTTGCAGATGCGGTTTTTCTTTGCCCAGTTCAGCCCGTCACAATCACCCAACTGACAGGCTCTTTGCAAATCTTTGCAGGCCAGACTATTATTTTTTATTTCATGATAAGCCAAACCCCGATTCAAATAGGCGTAGCGATATGATCGGTTGAGGGAAATGGCTTTATTATAATCTTTGATGGCCATCTGGTAGTTTTTCTGATCGAAATAAACATTTCCGCGATTGTTGTAAGCTTTGTAGAAATCTGGTTTTATGCTGATCGCCTTGTTGTAGTCCTGCATGGCCATCTTGTACTGCCGCATATCACGGTAGGCATTGCCGCGATTATTATAGTCCTCGGCGGCCGGTTTTTTGGCGATGGCTTTGTCCAGATAAGATTTGGCCCGTTTGGGGTCGCTGAATTTGTCATTTTTCCACAAAGCCAGCGCCTTGTCGCCCCATTGGGCATTCTTACCTGATGGTTTGGCCTTTTTGGCAGTTGCTTTCTTTTTCGCCCTTTGGGCGCCCTTTTTCTTGGTGGCGGTTTTTTTGCGGGCTTTGGTTTTTGCCAGCCGGGCGTTCTTTTTAGTCTCTAATTGGCTTTGCATTGCGGGTCCAGCCACCTGCATGAGCGCATCCAGACCCATCAGCGGAATCAATGCAAACGGTACGATGATCGTAATGGTCCAAAGAATCATTAATTTGGTCAACGCCAGCTGTTTGTGTTTGATCCAGCCCCAGATGTAGGTAAACAGACCACAGGTCAAAATACCGAGAATACCTTTCAAGGCGCTGTCATTTTTAAACATTTTTATCAGAACCACGATAAAAATGACCAACGAAACAAGCTGTGCAACCGCGTAAATGCCTAAGTACATAAGCTCCATGATTATCCCCTTTAACGTCCTATAGTATTCATGGTTAGCGATTGATAATCCATCCGGGATGAAACACAGGCAACGACCCGAAAGACCCAGATGGCAAACATGCCGATAATTATTAGAAACGAGATCCCGGTGCGTTTTTCAACACCGGCAATTATTTGAACAGCCTTTTTTTGGCTACTTCCCGGGAGCAGGCTGCACACGCCCAATCCGATTATGGCGGCCAATATCAACGGTGAAAACAAATGGAATTGAATGGCTTCCCGCCAGTGGCCGGTAAAAAGGCCGACAATGCCGCGACTGATACCACACCCCGGACAGGGCAGCCCTATGATCGATTGAACCGGGCAAGTCCACAAACTGTAACCTGATACCGTAAAGCCTGCCTGCACCGCAGCGATGGCAAACATGACTCCGGCCAGTTTGCGTGATGCCGCCAGCGGTGCCAGAACCGGCACACAGAGGGCCTTATACATTTTCCTCTTTTTCAATAAATGATTGGATCAGATGCTCCTCGTTTGGACTGAGCTTGTTAAACTTCACACCGATCCCTTTGTGGCCGATCCAGACGATCCGACCTTCCAGTCGCAATGGATGTTCTGAATTGGGCAACTCGAAACCGAGAATCAAATCCTGTTCCACGGCAAATGAATCTTTGGTTTCAATAAAAACCCCGACACTGCTGATGTCCAGGATATAATCCCGGAATTCCTGCTCCTGGCAGGTATAATCCACGGCGATCAGACAACGTTTGCGACGGTGACCACGCATGGAGGATTCTTCATCATCAAGACTGACCGTACGAATCGGCGTGCGGTTCTCGATGATCTTTTCCAACTGCTCAATCAGCTTTATTTGCCGCGCTTCAGGCATCGCGATGATCAGTTTAAACAGTTCGCGGGTTACGTTTTCCTTGAGCAGCTGACGCAGCAGCATCCATTGTTGGTCATCGGCCAATTTGTCTATTAGCTTAAATATTTGAGGCAGCTGCTCGTATTTATGATTTTTGTTTTCTGATTTTTCCACGTACGGTCTCCTGTGGACTACGCTTGGAAGATGTCCACGTACTTCCAGGTTGAATATAACCGGGCCGCAACCTTTGGCGATACGCGATACCGGTTTGCGTTTCAGCGCTTGTCGGTCGAAAAGATTACTGAATGTGTGCGCATTGCCCTTTGAGGGCATCAATTTTTGTCAAACCGGATCGGGATTGACAGTTCGCTGACCGGATAATTTTTTATTGTAAAAGTATTGCATAGTAGTACGTTTATGGCTGCAAAAATCGGCAATGTTTTAAACTGCATTTTTACCTTTCCCCGATCAGCACATGGATTCGACACTTCACCGGCACAATTTTCCGGGGTGAAAACCGGTGAAAAATGGTGTGAATGGTGGCACGGACTCTAATAACTTACTGGATTATTGGGAATTTGTCAATGTTTTTGAGACCCCCCAGCCCGATTAAGGTTCTTTGAGTGCATGGATCGGTTCGGAGCCGGTGATGTAAAATTGTCTTGACAACTTTACCAGATTATCCCATGATGATTTCGTTCGGTTCGCTTAATTACCACTATATAAATAATTTTAATTACTTATGCTAAATTCACAATCACCGCTGCCTTTGTACCATCAATTGGCTGAAATTATTTTGGCCAGGATACGTTCCGGAGAATATTCTGCCGGTTCCAAAATTCCCTCGGAAAACAGCCTGGCGGCAGAATACCGCATTGGGCGCCCAACCGCCCGTCAGGCGATCGAGCAGCTGGTGCGCAAGGGGCTGCTTATCCGACGCCGCGGATCCGGTACCTTCGTACGCAGCAAAGAAAAAGAGGTCGATCTATTTTCGCTTGCCGGCACCACATCGGCCTTTCATCGCAAGGGCATATCGGTTACGACGCGTATCCTAAAAAATACCTGCCTTATGCGGATCGAAAAACAATCCGAGAACCCATTTGCCGGGCGTCAGGCGTATTTCTTATCGCGCTTGAGCCGGGTTGACCAAACGCCGGTGCTCGTAGAGAACCTTTTCATGCATCCGCTGCTTTTCAAAGATATTGATCAAATCGATCTTTCCGGTCGCTCACTGGCCGAGGTCGTCGATGAGCGCTATTACATGCGCCCATCCGGCGGAAAACAAAATTTCAAAATAGGCTATCTGTCCGGCGAACGAGCCCAGGACCTGGCGGTGATTCCCACTACACCGATTCTTTTGGTCAAACGGTTTTTGCACTTTCCCCAGGCGGACAATGCCATTTACGCCGAGCTGTTCTGCCGAACAGATCAGTTTGTATTTTCTCAAACCATTGGAGGCTTAACCGATGAAAAATCGGGGCTACTATGATGAATTTGGCGGCGCCTATCTGCCCGAGATACTGGTCGCCACGTTCGACGAATTGGAAACGACATTCAGGTTCGCCAGGAATGATCCAACCTTCTGGGAAGAATATTCCCGGATGATGTCAAACTATTCCTGTCGACCCACACCACTGACGTTTGCCCCAAATTTGACAAAAACCTTTGGGGGCGCGCGAATTTATATCAAGCGGGAAGATTTGAACCATACCGGTGCGCACAAAGCCAACAATGTCATCGGCCAGGGTTTGCTGGTTCAGCGCATGCGCAAAAAGCGCGTCATTGCCGAAACCGGTGCCGGACAGCACGGTGTGGCGACAGCCACCATGGCGGCTCGCTTTGGTTTTGATTGCACCATCTATATGGGCGAGGTCGATGTGCAGCGCCAGCGGCCGAATGTGTTCTGGATGGAGCGAATGGGCGCCGAAGTCATACCGGTCCGCGAAGGTACCCGCATTCTTAAAGATGCAATAAATGAAGCCTTTCGAGATTGGGTGGCCAACATGGACACCACCCACTATGTACTCGGCACGGCCTGCGGCCCCCACCCGTTCCCGGAAATGGTGACCTATTTCCAATCCATCATTGGCAAAGAAGCCCGCCAGCAAGTTCTTGAGTTGGAAGGGCGTCTGCCGGCACGCGTTTATGCCTGCGTGGGGGGCGGCTCCAATGCCATGGGCATCTTTAGTGGATTTTTTGATGATGCGGTCGAGCTGGTCGGTGTTGAAGCCGGTGGCAAGGGCCTTGACACCGGTCAGCATGCTTCCCGGCTTTGCTCACAGGATGCCAGCATCGGTGTGGCCCAGGGCTATAAAACATATTTTCTGCAAGACAACGATGGCCAAATGAAAGAAACCCACAGCATTGCTGCCGGTCTGGATTATGTTGGGGTATCGCCCATCTTATCCCAGCTCAAGGATAGCGGGCGGGTGCGATTTGCAGCAGCTACCGACAACGAAGTTGTGGAGGCCATGTCGTTGACCATGCGCAAAGAAGGTCTGATCCCGGCCCTTGAATCTGCGCATGCCTTTGTGCAGGCCTTCAAGGAGGCGCCGCAGCTTTCTGCCGACGATACCATCATCATCAACCAGTCCGGAAGAGGGGACAAGGATATTTTTACAGTGGCCGACGCCTTCAACGATCCGGCCTGGCAATCATTCATCCGGGAAAAGGCAGGACACTACAATGCTTGAACAATACATTCGCAATCGTTTGAAAGAAAAACCGATATTGCTGATGACCCACATCGTTATCGGCTATCCGTCCTTTGAGGCCTCGTTCAAGATTATCGAAGCCATGGTCCGCGGCGGTGTGGATCTGATGGAACTGCAAATTCCTTTTTCGGAGCCGATCGCCGATGGCCCGGTGATTATGCGGGCCAACCAGAAATCGTTGGATCGGGGTGCCACCGTGTCCAGGTGTCTTGATTTTGCGCGCGAAGCTGCCCTCAGCTTCCAGATTCCGTTCCTGTTCATGAGTTACTACAATATTCTGCACAAGTTCGGTCTGGAGCGTTTTGTTGGCGAGGCTGCCGAGCGGGGGATCAAGGGCGCCATCGTTCCGGACCTGCCGCCCGAAGAAGGCCGCGACTATCTAAATGCCATGCAGACCCAGTCGCTGGCGCCCATTTTCATATTTTCACCGACGACCACCGCAGAACGCATGCAGTACCTGGCGTCACTGGCCCGGGGATTTATCTATTGCGTCGCCCGCAAAGGTGTCACAGGCCTTGATACACAATTCTCAAATGATTTGACGGCCTACCTGGGCAACTGTCGTGCGGCATCCAATCTACCGCTGGCGCTGGGTTTCGGGGTCAAGTCCGGTTCGGATGTAAGCTTCTTGAAACAAAAGGTCGACATCGCCGTTATCGGAACGCAAACCCTGAGGCTGGTGGACGAGCAGGGAGTCGAGGCTGTTTCTGATTTCATCTGCAATCTGCAATGATGACAATTGTTCGCTATAACCACTTGAGGAGGAAAGCATGAAAAGTAAATGCCTGATGATCGCTTTACTGGTAGCGTTTTTGGCAGCCGGTCCGCAGGCCCGGGCCGCCGGGGAAATCAAAATCGGATACATCGCTACCATGTCAGGGCCGGCGGCCAGTCTGGGTATCGATATTCTGGATGGATTTAAACTGGGAATCAAGCACTGCAAAGATACGCTGGGCGGTCTGCCGGTTAATCTGGTCGTGGGCGACGATCAACTCAAACCGGGCGTCGGCGTGCAGGTCGCCACACGCATGATTGAAAAGGAAAAAGTCGATTTTGTTACCGGAATCGTTTTTTCCAATGTGATGATGGCGGTTGCCAGACCGATTACCGATGCGGGTATTTTCCTGATCAGCGCCAATGCCGGACCGTCGCCGCTGGCCGGTGAGCAGTGTTTGGCGGATCTGTTTACCGTCTCCTGGCAAAATGACCAGACCCATGAAGCCATGGGCAAAGCCATTCAGGATATGGGTGTCAAGACACTGTACCTGATGGCCCCGAATTATCGCGCCGGAAAGGACGCCCTGGCCGGTGTCAAACGCTATTACAAAGGGCAGGTCGTCGGTGAGGTCTATACTAAGATCAACCAGCCTGACTATGCTGCCGAATTGGCACAGCTGCGAGCCGCGAAACCGGACGGGGTATTCGTCTTTTATCCGGGAGGAATGGGCATCAATTTTGTCAAACAGTACGCGCAGTCTGGTCTCAAGGCTGATATTCCCCTCTATACCACGGCCTTTACAACGGCCCAGATGGTCCTGCCGGCCATGGGCGATGCGGCCCTGGGGCTTCTCAATTCCAGCTTCTGGAGCCACGATCTGGACAATCCGGTCAACCGGCGGTTTGTCGCCGATTTCAAAGCCACTTACAATCGGTTGCCGTCACTGTTTGCCGCGCAGGGATACGATGCCGCGCTTTTAATCGACAGCGCGGTGCGTGAAGTGGACGGCAACCTGCAGGCCAGAGATGCGCTGCGTGCCGCTTTGCGTAAAGCTGATTTTAAATCCGTGCGGGGGCAATTCAGATTCAACCAGAACCAGTTTCCGATCCAAAATTTTTACATCCGTAAAGTCGTCAAGGACAAAGATGGCACGCTGACGACCAAAATAGAGCGTATCGCATTTAAGGATCATGCCGATGCCTATCAGCCCACCTGTCCGATGCGGTGGTAGCCGGTTCGCTGCAATCGGTAAATCTTGATCTGAACCGTTTATGCCGGCAGTCAGACTCAAGTAGCGGCACGATACTGGATACTGGAAACTCGATACTGGACAGATATCGGTTTTTGAAGCGCAGATGGAATGAATTTACAACTTTTTACAGTTCAGGTTCTGAACGGATTGCAGCTCGGCGTGATGCTTTTTCTGATGGCCGCCGGTTTGACACTGGTATTCGGTATCATGCGACTGATCAATCTGGCCCACGGGTCACTGTATATGCTGGGGGCATACCTGGCGGCCAATTTTCAAAAAGTCACCGGTTCCTTCGTATTAGGGGTCCTGCTGGCAATCCCGCTGGTGGTAGCGGTGGGGGTGTTGATCGAAGTGGCATTGATTCGGCGCCTGTATGCCCGTGATCACCTGGATCAGGTTCTGGCAACCTTTGCGTTGATCCTGTTTTTCAATGAGCTGGTGCGCATCGCCTGGGGACCCCAGGCCTATTTTATGGCCCTGCCGGTACTTTTGTCCGGCACCGTCAATATCCTGCCCGGGCTGCCTTATCCGGCCTACCGTCTGGCCATTGTTTCAGCCGGCATCCTGGTGGCGCTTGGGTTGTACGGCCTGCTGACGCGCACCCGCACCGGGATGTTGATCCGGGCCGGCGCCAGTAATCGTGAGATGGCCGCGGCCCTGGGTGTCAACATCAAATTGTTGTCCACGCTTGTTTTCGGCCTGGGTGCCGGCCTGGCAGGATTTGCCGGAATGATGGCCGGACCGATCCTCTCGGTTGAAATCGGGATGGGCGAATCGATTCTTATACTGGCCTTTGTCGTAATCGTGATCGGCGGTATCGGATCGGTGCGGGGGGCATTTGTTGCCGCGCTTGTGGTAGGCGTAGCGGATACCTTCGGACGCGTGCTGCTGCCGCCAGCTCTTGCCTCCATGGTCATCTACATCCTGATGGCCGCCGTATTGTTCTGGCGTCCCCAGGGTTTGTTCAGCACGCATGGGTAAGGCGTGTCACCTGCACATGAAACTCGATTTTGTTAATTGGTTGATATCCGAAAATTTGCTGGCTTTCTTGACGTGTTACGGGTTGCGCGTTGCGGGTTACGAGTTACGGGTTGCGGGTTGCGGGTTGCGGGTTACGGGTTGCGCGTTGCG
>Ga0126335_1000409_pt1 | contig 20500 bp, 13 predicted proteins | sample OlaspJWI45metaG_FD_108409 | JGI IMG/M metagenome (GOLD analysis project Ga0126335, IMG submission 108409) | Marine gutless worms symbiont microbial communities from Oahu, Hawaii - Olavius sp. 1 OAHU.JWI-45 metaG | ecosystem: Host-associated > Annelida > Digestive system > Unclassified | place... | reverse complement strand
TGTTTTACCATCTGGGTACCTCCTGTTTTTGGTTTTAGTTGGTCCTAAACCCAATTATTACAGGGGACCCAGATGGTTTTTCAATTATTATTTTCTAATTCATGCAAGATCGAGGTATTAACTTAATCATTTACATTAATTTTTCGGAGGGAGGTGGTAACGGACGGTATTAAGTCAAGAACGAGTCCCAACAGACAGTCAATTGTATTGACTATTGCACAGGAGGAAAAAAATGAGCGGAACCACTTGGGTATACATAATGCTCGGTCTTTATATCATCTATTGTTTTTATTGGGGTTTGAAGGGTTACTTTACCGAAAAAACCTCAGCCGGGTATGCCATTGCTGGCCGTTCCATCCCGTTCATCGCCTTTCTTATGGCGGCAACGGCCGCGTCCTTTTCCGGATGGACATTCATCGGACATCCGGGACTGATCTGGCGCGATGGGTTGGCCTATGCGTTTGCATCCTTTTACGTTTTAACCATTCCGATCACCGGTACGTTTTTTGCCAAACGTAACTGGTTGATGGGCAAACGTTACGGATTTATTACTCCGGGCGACATGTTCGCCTATTACTACAACACGGAAGCAGTCCGTTGGCTGGTTGTTTTTACGGCCTTCCTGTATTCCATGTTCTATTCGGCCGTCCAGTTGATGGCTTCGGCAGCGCTCTTCCACTGGGTGGCGGGCGTAGACGTGACATTCGGTGCCATCTTCATGGCCTTTATCGTCTGGTTTTATGTCTGCTCCGGCGGTTTGAAAGCCAGCACCTGGGTTGGCGTGCTGCAGTTCATCCTGCTGGTCGGCGGTATCATCCTGCTGGGCTTCTTTGTCATCACATCGGATGCCATTGGCGGATGGGGTGCCTTCCAGACCAAACTGGCCGCCATGCCGGATGACATGAAATTCAGAATGCTGGAAGTGCCGCGCGTGATCAACTGGGGTCTCGGGGCCGCACCGGGTGAAACCGTGTGGACCGCCGTCATGGTGCTGACCTACATGTTCGCCCTGATGGGGATCCAGTCATCACCGGCTTTCACCCTCTGGAACTTTGGTATCAAGTCTCCCAAACCGTTGGCCTGGCAGCAGGCTTTCATGTCCACTTTCGTGGTCGGTTTTGCCCTGTTCTTTTTCACCGCCTTCCAGGGAATCGGAGGACGTATTCTCGAGCTGCAGGGTGTTCTGGAGCTTACCAAAGACAGTGATCTGGTGCCCAAACTGATGGTGGAATACCTGCCGCCGTTTGTGCTCGGCGTCGTTTTCATGGGTGCCATTGCGGCCATTCATTCCACGGCCGCACCTTACATCGGCACCGGTGGCACGATTCTGCTGCGCGACGTCTACTGGCGTTATATCCGTAAACAGCAGGCCGGCCATTCCGAGCAGATCTGGGTCAACAGACTGCTGGCCACGGTGGTTACCGTGGCTGCATTGTGGGTTGGTCTCACTTCCAAAGCCGCGCTGGTTATCCTGGGTGCACTGGCGACAGCCTTTGGCTTTGTGATGTATGTGCTCCTGCTGGGTGTCCACTGGGGCTTCAGGTTCCCGAGTATCGGTGCCACCCTCGGTGTGCTGGCCGGCATGGTAGGCGTATTTTTGACCTACTATGTCTGGAAATATCCTCTGTCCATGCACTGCGCCTTCTGGGGCACGTTTGCCGGTCTGGTGGTTGCCTATGCCTGCCGCGGCCTGGGCTTTAAAGACACCGAGGAGACCATCAAGCGCCAGAACGAGGTGCGCGCTTTCCTTGACGATATCGATGGGCCAAGCGAATCCGGCAAGAAATGGCGAGGCATCATGAAATTCGTCGTCCCGGTCTGGTATTTCTTCGCCATCGGTCCGGCCTGTATCCTCGGCAACTCGGCTTTTTCATTTGCCGGTTTTCCACCGCTGTGGTCCTGGCAGATCTTCTGGTGGATCCTGGGTATCATCATGATGTGGGCCCTGTGCTTCAAAGCTGAAATGGCCACCACATCCGAAACTCAGATAGAACGGGCTGAGAAAGAAACCATGACGGTTATCAAGGAAGCTTAGCGCACGGACACACGAATCTCGATACAGGAGAGCTGATATGAAGACAGAAGATCTTTGGATGATTGGTATCGTTGTTTTCTGCATCCTGTTTACCGCATCCTTTGGATGGGGTTTATGGGGGTAGATTGAAATAATCCCATAAAAGGCGGCCGGAAGACAAAACGCTCTTCCGGCCGCCGTTAATTGTCACGCATTCCAATTTTGAGCGCAGCGAACTAAACAAGACACTAAAATGCCGTAGGCAATTGACAACGATTTTTTTATATGCCATACAAGCTGCTTCCGTGCGGGATCCACGGTAGTGCGCTTCGGTACGCCTGCCTGCGATATTTCAGATGCATTTCTTTAAAATTGATCTCTGCAACCTGACCGGCAATCGCTTCGGATAATAAACGAGGGGCAGAGCGACACTTCTGCGGATTCCGATTTTCAAACATGTTGACGTGAGGCGATTCAGATCTGCCTGCAGATCTTCAATATATAGAGTCCATTTCCATATTTAAATGCAGTTGGCTAATGCCTTTCAATGAACAAATGAGGAGGATTCAACATGACCAACCCGTATGATGAAGCATTTCAAAAGTCCATTAATGACCCGAACGCATTCTGGGGCGAGGCGGCCGAGGATATCCACTGGTACAAAAAATGGGACAAAGTACTGGATGATTCAAATAAACCGTTCTATCGCTGGTTTGTCGGCGGCGAAATGAATACCGCCTATAATGCATTGGATCTGCATATTGAAAATGGCATCGGTGATCAACTGGCTTTGATCTATGACAGCCCGGTTACCGATACCATAAAAAAGTACACCTACAACCAGCTGCGGGACGAAGTCGCCAAAATTGCCGGTGTGCTGGCCGGTCAGGGCGTGCAAAAGGGAGACAGGGTCCTGATTTATATGCCGATGATTCCCGAGGCGGCCATCGCCATGCTGGCCTGTGCCCGAATCGGGGCGGTGCATTCAGTGGTCTTCGGCGGATTTGCCGCCAATGAACTGGCCGTCCGCATCAATGATGCCAAGCCCAAGGTTATCGTATCGGCATCGTGTGGCATCGAAGTCGCCAAAGTTATCAAATACAAGCCGTTGCTGGATGCTGCTATTGACATGGCTGCAGCCAAACCTGACAAATGTGTGATCTTCCAGCGCCCGATGGAAACGGCCTCGATGGTCGACGGCCGGGACCTGGACTGGGAAAAACTCATGGCCGACGCCAGCCCGGCAGATTGCGTGCCCGTGGCAGCTACCGACCCGCTCTATATTCTGTATACATCCGGAACGACAGGGGAGCCCAAAGGCGTCGTTCGGGATAACGGCGGCCATGCCGTTGCGCTCAAATGGTCCATGAAAAATATCTACAATGTCGACCAGGGCGATGTCTACTGGGCGGCATCGGATGTCGGCTGGGTGGTCGGTCACTCTTATATCGTTTACGGACCGCTTTTAAGAGGCTGCACGACCATTCTGTTTGAAGGCAAACCGGTCGGTACGCCGGATGCCGGCGTCTTCTGGCGGGTCATTTCCGATTATAGCGTCAGGACGCTGTTTACCGCACCGACGGCATTCAGGGCCATTAAAAGAGAAGACCCCAGGGCCGAAATGGTCAAAAATTACGATCTTTCCAAATTTTACGCCCTTTTTCTGGCCGGTGAGCGTCTGGATCCGGACACGTTGAAATGGGCTGAAAACTGCCTGAAAGTACCGGTCATCGACCACTGGTGGCAGACCGAGACCGGGTGGGCGATCGCAGCCAATTGTCTGGGCATCCATCAATTCCCGATTAAAGAGGGTTCTCCCACCAAACCGGCTCCGGGCTGGAACCTCACCGTTCTCGATCCCGAATCCAATGAACCGGTTAAAACCGGCGATATCGGAGCACTGGTGGTCAAACTGCCGCTGCCGCCTGGCAGCCTGCCCACTTTGTGGAACAATGATAAACGCTTTATCGAATCCTACATGGAGGAATTTCCCGGCCACTATAAGACCGCCGATGCCGGATTCATTGATGAAGATGGTTACGCCTTCGTTATGGCCCGCACCGACGATATCATCAACGTGGCCGGGCATCGCCTTTCCACCGGCGGCATGGAAGAAGTTCTGGCAGACCACCCGGACGTGGCCGAATGTGCGGTGCTGGGCGTGGATGACAAACTCAAGGGACAGGTGCCGATCGGTTTTCTGGTCCTCAACGCCGGCGTAACCCGTGATCATGCTGACATAATCAAAGAAGTCATCCAGATGGTGCGTGAGCGCATCGGACCGGTGGCTTCATTCAAGACCGCCACGGTTGTCGCGCGACTGCCCAAGACCCGCTCCGGTAAGATCCTGCGCGGCACGATTCAAAAAATTGCTGATAACCAGGATTATAAAGTACCGGCTACAATCGATGACCCGACGATTCTCGATGAAATGTCAAATGCGCTGGAGAGTATCGGTCTCGGAAAGGCCAGAGATTAATCCCAACCGCTTTGGGATGACGCATCGTATAAATACTGCAAGCAAGTTAATTGATATGTAGCCGGCACTTCCAAGTGGCCTAGTGCCGGCTACTTTTTTCTGGTTTGTATTTCAAAGCTATCGTTTTTGTGCTCTGATACAACCCATGCGTGCAACTCGATTGCAGGTGTGTCTTTATGGCTAAAAAAATACTGATCGTGGACGATGAACCCAGCATCATCGTGCCCCTGCAGTTTCTGATGGAACAGAACGGATATGAGGTGATGGTGGCCTTCAGCGGTGAAGAAGCCATGGAAACCATCGCCCGGACCCCCCCCGATCTCGTCCTGCTTGATATCATGCTGCCGGTAATCGACGGATTTGAAGTGTGCCAGCGCGTCCGTGAAAACATGGATTGGCAGCACATCCCGATTATCCTGATTACTGCCCTGGGCAGCGAGATAAATGTTGCCAAAGGGTTAGCCCTCGGTGCCAATGCATATATCACCAAGCCGTTTTCCAACGCTGATGTGGTGCGCAAAGTCAAAGACTTGTTAAGCCTGAAAAAATGAGAAAACATCTTACATTCTGGTTGTTCGTCTCTGTCTGCGCGGCATTTACGTTGTTCGTGACACTCAGCCTGGCCCTGTTGTTCTGGCAGCAATTAACGCCCGTTGAAGAAGAATTTCTATTCAGTATCATCAAGCAAAATCTTTTGTATTTTTTCAGTTTTTCGGTTTTGCTGCTGGCCGGACTCGGTTTTGCCGTCGATTGGCTGTTTCGTATGTATATACTGCCAATGGAGCAATTGTACGAAGATTTAACGATCATTTATTCAGCCAATCCATCCCACCGTGCTCAACTCGAAGGGGGCCCGGATATCCTGCGCCTGGCGCGTGCTATCAATAAAGCCGCTGAACAGATCGAAGAGTTGCGCCATGATAGCCGCAACAGGGTAGAAGCGGCCAAGGCTGAAGTGGAGCTGGAAAAAAATATCCTGGCCGCCGTGATGTCGGAACTACCGGACGGGGTATTGATCTGCAATGATGACGGTCAGATTATGTTGTACAATAAACGCGCCAAACGCCTGTTAACCGAACAACACACCCGCGAAAAGACTTCTTATGAGGATGAAGCAAATTATATTACCGATAGTTATATCGGGTTAGAACGATCGGTTTTCGAAATTATCGATAAGCATCTGATCCGGCATGCCCTGGATGAAATATCCCGCAAACTGCAGGCTGCCGCCCCGGATGTGGTCTCTTATTTTGTAGCGGTGGGCCGGGATGACCGTCTGCTGAGAACCGAAACCGTCCCCATACTCGATGATCAGCGAGACATAATGGGTTTTATTCTCATTTTAAGCGATATTACCCGACAATATGCTGAAGACTGCCGTTTGAACGTGCAGATGCAAAAAATTTCCCGCCAAACCCGTGCTGCAGTTGCCAGCATCAGGGCCGCCATAGAAGCCATGCTCGATTATCCGACCATGGCCCCGGACAAGCGGACCCAGTTTCAACAAATCATTCACAGTGAGTCGATAGCGCTGGGCAACATCATCGACGGAACCGCCTCCGAAAGCCGACAGTTGATTCGATCCCGCTGGCCGCTGGTGCCGATGCGCGTCGGAGACCTGCTGGAAGCAACAGCCAGAAAATCACTGCAGCGGCTGGACCTTGAAATTTCCATCGATGGCGTTGCAGAACAACCGTGGCTGAAGGTGGACAGTTATGCAATGATTTCGGCCCTCGTATTCTTACACCAGCAGATTCAGTCCGTGACCGGAGCAAAAAAAATGGCAGCCGCTGTGAGTCTGGATGGTCCCTTTGTCAGTCTCGATTTTTCATGGACCGGAAAACCGATTCGAATGAACACCCTTGAAACCTGGAAAAAACAGGCGATTGTCGTCCGGGATGAGATTCTGCCGGCCACGCTTGGGGAAGTTATCGAACAGCATCGGGCCGATATCTGGTCATTTACGGCTCAAAACGGATCCGATGCCTGTTTGCGGATATTATTGCCGATTGCTGAAGCGGCCGGCCTCGAAAATAACAGGCGCCTGACCATCTGGCTTCGCAGCCGGCCTGAATTTTTTGATTTTGATCTTTTCAACCAGCCCGGACAGAAACCCGAACTGGATAATCGGCTGCTTACGGAATTGACATTTACAGTATTTGATACGGAAACAACGGGCCTGGATCCAAGGGGGGGCGACGAGATAATTTCTATTGGTGCGGCCCGGATTGTCAATGGTCGTCTGTTGCGGAATGAATGTTTCGACAGGCTGATCGATCCGAAAAAAGCACTACCAGAAGAATCGATCGAAATCCACGGCATCCGTCCGGACATGCTCGCAGGTCAGCCCACGATTGAAAAGGTTTTACCGTCCTTCCACAACTTCAGCAAAGATACAATTCTGGTGGCCCACAATGCAGCCTTTGACATGCGTATGCTCCAGATGAAAGAAGACGCCACCGGGATAACATTCTACAATCCGGTGCTGGATACCCTTTTGCTGTCAGCTGTTGTACATCCGGTTCACAAAGATCACGATCTTGAAGATATTGCCCGGCGGCTGGGGGTCGATATTCTGGGGCGGCACACCGCCCTGGGAGACGCGATTGCCACCGGTGAGGTTTTTCTAAAACTCATTCCGCTGCTCCGCAACCTCGGGATCTTCACCTTAAAGGAGGCCCGGGCTGCTTCACGGAAGACGTATTACTCGAGATTAAGATATTAGATCTTGATCTGAACGGTTAAAGGTTCACGGTTCAAGGTTTATGGTTTACCTGCTTCGAGCGGGATCAGTGAAAAGGAATTCCGTGCATCCATATCTATAAGTAGGATTCATTGATCCAATATCTCTTACCTTATACCCTGTACCTTAAGCCGTGCACCATTTCTGTGTATCCAGTATCAAGAAGCAAGAAGCCAGTATCTGGTATTTTGTTTTCCCCAGTTTCAAATTTCAAGTTTCCAGTTTCATTTAGAGCGTTTGTCAGAATAACGTTCCGAAATGGGTCCTGAGAACGAGCAGACCATTCCGATGGTATCCATCTGATCGACCGAAGCTCAGTGGAATAATATAATAGACAGCGCGCAAGCGCTTCCACAACTCCGCACTCCGAACTTTTTCTTCGTGGCTATTTAATCTTTCACTTTACCGGGAGTGTGAAGGTGAATGTCGTTCCTTTGCCGGCTTCGCTTTCCAGCCAGATTTTACCCCCATGAAATTCGACGATGCGTTTGGTGATGGCCAGGCCCAAACCGCTGCCGGTCGGTTTGCCTTTCATCGTGTGTCGGACCTGCCTGAATTCTTCAAAAACCGATTCTTGATCCGCCACCTTGATCCCGATACCGTTGTCGTTAACACTGATTCGAACATGATCGTCGGTATGTGACATATCCACGACAATACGGCCTGTCCTGGGTTCGCTGAATTTTACCGCATTGGATATGAGGTTGACCATGACCTGAATCAGACGGTCGCGATCACCGGAAATTTCCGGAACCTGTTGCGGCAGGTTCGTTTCCAAACTAATCTGCCTGTCTTCAATCAATTGCAGGGTTGTCTGAGCGGCATCTTTGACCACTTCTTTCATGTTAACCGGTGCCAAATGCCATTGCATTCTGCCGCTCTCGATTTTCTGAAAATCGAGCACTTGCTTGATAAGGCGTGACAGGCGTTCACTTTCCTTTACGACCACGGATGTAAAATTGTTGTGTTGAGCAGCCTCCAGATTAGGATTCGCATGCATAATTTCGGCGATCGATCGAATGGCCGTCAGGGGTGTGCGCAGTTCATGGGTCACGGTGGCAATGAATTCGTCCTTGAGACGATCCAACTCCTGCAGTTGCTCATTGGCGGCTTTCAATTCGCTGGTGGTCTGTTCCAGTTGCCGGCTGTATGCAATCACCTGCCGTGTTTCGTCGAGGATGTCCATCACCTCGCGCAACCGCAGCGGTTCCTCCTTCACGACCGTGGCTACCATGACACGGGCCGAAGCGGACCCAATAGCTCCGGCCAGGCGTTTTTCAGCAAAATTGACCATATCTGCATCCGCTTCGGGTGCGACATTCCAGTTTTTTTGATGTTTTAGCGAATAGTCTTTCAGCGCTTTTTCAGTGCCTTTGCGTCCCAGGAATCGGGTCAGCAGAGATTTCAGATCTCCAACGGATGCTGTTCCGCGCCAGAACCCGGTAGCGCCGCTTTCTTCTGAATATTTAAAAACATCGACAAAAAGGGCGGCCTGCGTTTGTTCCATGGTACTGGGACGACTGAATATAGATACGACTATATAAAAACAGATATTGACCAGAAGACTCCAGAATACAGCGTGAGCGGCATAGTCTAATCCGGTCAGGCCGAGCAGCTCAAATGGTTTCAACAGCGTCAGATTGAATGGCCCGTTCTCTATGAGGCTGTGGCCTAAAAATCCGGCTTGAACCAGTGAGGGGACTACCAGCGTATAACACCAAACCAGAAATCCGGCCACCAGGCCCCACAGAGCGCCGGCCCGATTGCCCTGTTTCCAGAAAATACCGCCCAGTATTGCCGGAGCAAACTGGGCCACGGCGACAAAGGAGATCTGACCGATAGAGACAAGCGTGTAATACTCACCCACCAGTCGGTAGTAGGCATAACCGAATAACAGGACCATCAGGATACTGCCTCGCCGCACGTAAAGCAAAACATTGGTCAGATCTGTGATTCGATGTAAACTGGGGAAGGGCAGGCGCAAAATTACCGGCATCACCAGGTCATTGCAGATCATCGTAGAAAGCGCGATAGTCGCCACGATCACCATGCCGGTGGCGGCCGACATGCCCCCGATAAAGACAAACAAGGCCAGGAACTCCTTGTTTTCGGCCATCGGCAGGGTCAGCACAAATGTGTCGGCGTCAACATGGCCTGCTTTGAAATGAATATCACCGCCAAAGGCAATCGGCAATACGAATATATTGATGGCCAGCAGGTAAAGTGGAAAAAGCCAGACCGCTTTTTTAAGATGGTCTTCGTTCACATTTTCAACGACTGCCACCTGAAATTGACGTGGCAGGAACATTACGGCGAGCATGGCCAGGAATATATGAATCGTCCAGCTAAAATATGCGCCGATACTCGGCTCCAGGGTAAACGCAAATTTGAGATCCGGATCGGAAGCTGCTCTGGCAAATATGTCGCTGAAGCCATCATACATACCGTAGGTGACGAAAATACCGACCGCCAAAAAAGCGATAAGTTTGATCAACGACTCAAAGGCAATGGCAGCAACCAGACCTTCGTGTCGCTCGGTAGCCTCAAGGTGACGTGTTCCAAACAGGATGGTGAATACCGCCAGGATCATGGCAATATAAAAAGCGGTGTCCTTAAAAACCGAAATGAGGCTTAACTGCTGGGGCATTTGAATAGCCGGGTAATGTTTGATAATAAAATAGCTGGTCGATATGGCTTTTAACTGCAATGAAATGTAAGGAATGATACCCAGAACGGCTATGATGGTAACCACGCTGGCCAGCAGGGAACTTTTTCCATAGCGCGAGGCGATAAAATCGGCAATCGAGGTGATGCGATGAATTTTACTGATGCGGATGATCTTCCGCAATACCAGGCCGCCCAGTGTTGCTACGAGGGTGGGACCCAGATAGGTCGGTAAAAAACCCAGGCCCGTTGTGGCAGCACGTCCGACACTGCCGTAAAATGTCCAGGCCGTGCAGTAGACGGCCAGAGATAATGCGTAAATGTATGGATTGCTAACCAGGCTGAGACCGACCTCGGCATGCCGGTCACCGATATATGCGATCGCAAACAGCAACCCCATATAAGTGAACGAAAAAAATAGAATGGTTTCGGTATTCAGCATGTCCAGCCTCTTCAGGCAGTGTTTGGCTAACCGGGCGGGGGAAAGGGTTTAGTGTTACTGAGTGAAATAACTACCGTCAGCAGAATCAGCAGCAGCCAGACGCCGAACAAATACAGATACAGGATGGGAATTCCGAACAGAAACCCAGGTACATTGAAAAGCGATAATATCGGATAATTCAACAAGATACCGCCGAGAATGAACACAATCGCCAGTCGCCGACTCTTCATGATATTTATCATGATTTAACTCCGACTACAGGGTGAGAGGGTTAAACCCGAACATGGCATGAACTATTTTCAGACAATAGCAAACAAGCTATAACGTCATTTGATGCAATACCCGGGTCCCTAGTGTTATTCAATTTGCTTATAGAATGTTTTGAGCCTGGTTTCAATCTGGAATTTTGAAATAAGAAACTCGAAATTAGGAAAACAGATCCTTATATTCTATTTATTAATAGTTGGATATTTTCCGGCGAACCCATGTACTTTAGACCGTATAGCGTTTACCAATTATTAAGTATCCTGCAACCATTGCTAAATACACAGAATTTATTGATCCAAAAACCTAATATCTAATATTGTCCCATATATCTTGAATCTTGTAGCTTAGATTCATGGCTTTGACAAACTCAGTCTGACGAAATACAAACGGTATACCTTCCGTGAATCAGAGCCTTGCGGGGCCCGAAAATAAGAGCAGGCCATTGCGCATTTCAACCCTTTACATCGATAAAGATATTCAGAACAGTCCGGTTGTAAGGTCAATTTGCGAACGATTCAATCTGCCGCAGGTAATGATTGACAGTCCGCAAACTGTTTATAAAGCCGTTGGTGCGGCTGCCGACCCGGTCGGGGCAGGGAAGAAAGTCCTTTATTTGACCCGCAACAAAGGGGCATTCATCAAACAATGCCCGGGAACCCGGCAATACAACTGCTGTGGTTACAAGATCCTGCATATAGGCACCTATTGTCATATGGACTGTTCATACTGCATCATGCAATCGTATTTCCATCCGCCCGTGCTGCAGTTTTTCGTCAACCATACGGATATGTTCAGCGAGTTAGACGCACTATTCGCGACCCCCGAAATCCACCGTATCGGAACCGGAGAATATACCGATAGTCTGATATGGGAATCCCGAACCTCACTGTCCGCGCATTTGATCCAAAAATTTGCAGATCAGGATCAGGCGGTGCTTGAGCTAAAAACCAAGACGACCGCCGTTGAAGGCCTTGGAGACTTGAAGCATCGGCGGCGCACCGTTATTTCCTGGTCGCTCAACACGCCATCGATTATTGCTAAGGAAGAACGGTCCACGGCTACGCTTGAAGCACGGCTTCAGGCCGCGGCCCGTTGTGAAGCCCGCGGGTACCCGCTGGCCTTTCATTTTGATCCGATGTTGATCTATCCGGGTTGTGAAAATGACTACCGGGAAGTCGTCCGGCAACTTTTTACGCGTGTGTCGCCGACAAACATCGTCTGGATCAGTATCGGCACGTTTCGTTTCATGCCGGCACTGAAGAATATCGTTGCCAGGAGATTTCCCGCTTCCAAAATCATCTACGGTGAATTTATACCGGGACTGGACGGCAAGATGCGGTATTTCAAACCATTGCGGATCGATCTGTATAAAAAAATGTTCACCTGGATCAAAGCGGCGGCCCCGGATGTGCTGGTCTATTTTTGCATGGAAGATGATGCGGTCTGGCAGGAAACCATGGGTTTCAGCCCTGCAGAAAAAGGCGGTTTGAGCCGTATGCTGGATGAAAGCGCGATCAAACATTGCGGCCTGGATGGGGGTTGAGTTCGCTTCGCTCACAATTGGAATGTAGCCAAAAAAAAGGCAGGATCGGATTGTCGATCCTGCCTTTTTATCATTAATTGTTCCGGCTTGCTCTTCGACTGGCGCACGGTCTATCTAAACGGAACACATTTATGACAACTGCTATAATACCTGCAATATGGTAACTTATTCTTTGGCTTTATTGACTTCTTCGATGATTTTATCCGTCAGCTGGGCCGGCACTTCATCATAGTGAGAAAATTCCATGGTGTACATGCCCCGACCACCGGTCATTGAGCGCAGGTCCGGTGCATAGGTCAAAAATTCGGACATCGGCACCTGGGCCTTGATGACCTGGTTCTTACCGGCACTATCCATTCCCAGCACCCGTCCGCGGCGCCCGTTCAGGTCACCCATGATGTTCCCCATGAAATCCTCAGGGGTGATGATCGAAACATTCATTATCGGTTCCAAAAGCACAGGATTGGCCTGCTCGGCAGCTTTACGAAAAGCCAGAGATCCGGCTATTTTAAAAGCCATTTCCGAAGAATCGACCGCATGATAGGAACCGTCGTCGAGTTTGGCTCTAAAATCGATGCAGGGAAAGCCGGCTAAAATGCCTCGCTGACACGATTCTACAATTCCTTTTTCCACAGCCGGAATATACGTTTTGGGAATAACCCCGCCGACAATGGCATCAACGAATTCAAATCCGCTGCCCCGCGGCAGTGGCTCGAGCTGCACCCAGCAATCACCGAACTGGCCGTGACCACCGGTTTGCTTCTTGTGCTTGCCCTGTACACGGACCTTCTTTTTGATGGTTTCACGGTAGGGGACTTTGGGAATATTCAACATCACCTCAACGTTGAATTTGCGCTTTAGTTTATCAGTGGTTGTTTCAATGTGGATTTGACCCGCTCCGAAAAGCAGAATCTCCTGGGTTTCGGCCCTACGGTCCAACTTCAATCCCGGGTCTTCCTCCAGCAGCTTTGTCAGCGAGATGTAGACTTTGTCTTCATCCCCTTTGGATTTTGCCGTGATCGCATAAGAAATCAATGTCGGCATCGGTTCCGGGAATTTGAATTTTACTTTATCGTTATCGGCGCAAAGGGTGTCACCGGTGGTGGTTTCTTTGAGCTTTGCAACCGCCACAATAGAGCCCGGGACGGCGCCCGCGGCCGGTTTTTGTTCTTTACCGGCAAGGTTTAACAACTGGCTGAAGCGTTCTTTGCTTTCCTTACTGGAATTGTAAAAATTACCGTCAGAGCCCAGAGATCCTGAAACAACCCTGAATATCGACAAACGCCCCGCATACGGGTCAGCAACCGTCTTGAAAACGAATGCGGAGAATGGAGCGTCCGGATCCGGCTCGCGTTCCATTTCGTTTTCACCGGAAAGATCGGTAACCATCCAGTTGCCGCGTTCGATTGGAGAAGGTGCAATATTCGCTATAAAATTCAGCAGGAGATCGACACCGACATTCTTTGTCGCCGATCCGCACAATACCGGCACAAAGGAACGCGTGAGCATTCCCTGTTTCAATGCCTCTTTAATATCATCATCGGTCAGAGTTTCACCTTCCAGGTAACGCTCGATGAGTTCGTCGTCGGATTCGGCGACGTTCTCGATAAACGCCTCCCTTTCTTCCTCGACCTGATCCTGCATATCAGCGGGAATATCGGTTTCTTTAGCTTTGCCGGTTTCGTCATAGATGTAGGCCTTCATGCGAGCCAGGTCGACAACGCCCCTGAAGTCGGCTTCCGAACCGATCGGCAGCTGCACGAGGATCGGTTTGGGATCGAATATTTGCCTGGCATCCTCAAATGTGCGAAAAAAATCAGCCCGTTCACGATCCAGTTTATTGATAAAAATGAAACAGGGTATGTTAAAATCAGTAGCAAACTCCCATGCCTGTTCGGTTTGAACCTTTATACCGTCAACGGCGTCAACCAAAACTGCCGCACAATCGGCAGCACGCATAGAAAATTTGGTATCCGTGAAAAAGCTCTGATCACCGGGTGTATCAATAAGATTTATGGTCGCTTTATTCCATTCGAAATGGTGAAACGCACTGCTGACACTGGAAGTGCGCTTAATCTCTTCGGGCTCGAAATCCATTACGGTGTTACCATCTTCAACCCGTCCAATTCGATTGGTTAAACCGGCTTTATACAACATCACTTCCGCCAGGGACGTCTTGCCGGATCCACCGTGGGAAACAAGGGCAATGTTTCTCAATTTCTGTGCCATTTCAGTCATTTAATATAACCCCTCTCATTCAATGGTTCATTTGGATTGAGTTGATGACAAATCAAAATAAATAGATCTACAAACTTCGTCCGAAAAAATCAAGCCTAAATATTGGTGCCTTCGGCACCGTCCATTGTCAGTTGTCCGTAGTCCGTTGGCCCGTGCCCGTTATAAAATTCCATCGGTACCTGATTCGGGATACCAGATGCCGGATCGATCTGGATTATAGACTTTAGGCACTTTCCTGTGCGGCGTAGCTTTAGCGATGACGTAAGTGCACTTTAGCGCACTTTAGGCACTTCTCTTATATCCGCCAGGTATTCCTTATTACCTTTGGGACCAAGAATAGGGGAGGGGATAACCTGCTTTAATTCCAGATGGATGGGACGCAAATCGGACTTTAAATTATCAATCACCTGCTCGTGCATGGCAGCGTCTTTTACCACGCCGCCTTTGCCGACCTTGTTTTTGCCTACCTCGAACTGGGGTTTGATCAATGCCAGGATTATCGTGTCCTTCTCCATAAACTGAAGAACAGCCGGAATAACAAGTTTCAATGAAATGAAGGATACATCAATTGTTATCAAATCCACGGTCTGGTTGATAATTTCATACGCCAGGTGGCGGATGTTGGTCCTCTCGATCACCGTAACCCGAGAGTCCTGCCGCAATTGCCAGGCCAGCTGCCCGTAGCCGACGTCAACGGCGAACACGTGCTGTGCACCATTTTGAAGCAGGCAATCGGTAAAACCGCCTGTGGATGCGCCTACGTCCAGACATTTCAGACAGTTCACGTTGACATCAAACGCACGCAGCGCAGCTTCGAGTTTGAGCCCCCCACGGCTGACATAGGCAATGTCTTTGCCCTTGATACGGACAACATCATCGGGCCCCACGCGGCTGCCGGGTTTATACATACGCACATCGTTAACCAGGATTTTACCCGCCATGATTAAAGCACGCGCTCTCGTGCGGCTGTTGACCAGGCCGCGTTCGAGAACCGCAATATCGAGGCGTTGTTTCGGTGATGGCATTTTTTTGAGTTCGGAGTGCGGAATTCGGAGTGCGGAGTTAAGGGGTCGCCGCACGCCGTCAAATTTGAAATAAGGATCCAGAATCCCGCATCGTCTATTATCCCGCCGTAGACAAAACAGACGCCGCCGGGTGTTCAATCAATCGAAGGGCTGAATTCACAATTGCCTCGGCATCGATGCCGTACTTGGACCTCAGTACTTGCTGGGAACCATGTTCAACAAAAGTATCTGGAATACCAAGGCGTATCAATTCATAACCCATGATGCCACTGTCGTTCAGACATTCCAATACCGCCGATCCAAATCCGCCCTGCAGGACATTTTCCTCTATGCTGATGATCCGGGGGATCTTTGCAGCCAGTTTGCAAATGAGATTGGAATCCAATGGTTTGATGAAACGGCAGTTGACAACAGTAGCGGCGATATTCTGTTCGGATAGGTGCTCGGCAGCTTCAAGGGCGTCATGGACCGATCGGCCGATTGCCAGCAACAAAATATCACTGCCCTTGGTGAGCAGCTCTGCTTTACCGATATCGAGTTTACGAATATTTGCTTCCATGGTCACACCGAATCCGATACCCCTGGGATAACGAAAGGCTATCGGACCATCGTGTTCAATGGCTGTACGTATCATCTGCCGCAGCTCGTTTTCATCTTTGGGAGCCATAACGACCATGTTGGGCAGGCTGCGCAGGAAAGATAAATCGAACAGGCCGTGGTGTGTGGGCCCGTCTTCGCCGACAATGCCACCTCGGTCGAGGGCAAAGACGACGTGGTGGGCATCCAGGCAGACATCATGCAGGATCTGATCGTAAGCTCGCTGCATGAATGTCGAATAAATCGCAACAACCGGTTTTAATCCTTCGGTTGCCAGACCAGCTGCAAACGTGACCCCGTGCTGCTCGGCAATTCCGACATCAAAAAAACGATCCGGATAAGCACTGGAAAAGGTCGCCAGTCCCGTCCCTTCGGGCATTGCCGCAGTTACGGCGACAATTTTTTCATCTGCTTTAGCCAGATCGATCAAGGTTTCACCAAACACCTGGGTGTAGCTGGGCGCGGACAGTTCCTGAATCGGGCAGGTGCCGGATTCCACATCGAAACTGCCGCAACCGTGGAAATAAACCGGATTCTCTTCAGCCGGCGCGTAGCCTTTTCCCTTGCAGGTGGTCACGTGAAGAAGCACGGGTTCTTTTAAATATTTAATATTATTTAGAATATCAATTAAATGATTAAGATTGTGGCCGTCTATGGGTCCGAAATATTCGAAATCGAACGCTTCGAACAGCATACCCGGAGTAACAAAAGTTTTGAAGGATTCCTCGGTCCGTTTGGCAAACTGATAAATATCGTCGCCAATTCCGGGCAGCGATTTTAAAAACAGCCCGAATTCTTTGCGGAGTTCCTGAAGCTTTTTCCTGGAAAAAGTTCGGCTCAACAGGGAGGACAGGGCGCCCACATTGGGTGCGATAGACATTTCATTGTCATTCAGGATGACGATAAGTTCTTTGTCCTTGAAGCTGCCCGCCTGATTGAGCCCCTCGTAGGCCAGGCCGGCAGTCAGGGATCCGTCACCGATGATGGAAATGACTTTTGATCTATCCTGGTTGATCTGTTTGCCGCAGGCGATGCCGATACCGGCAGAAATGGAGGTGCTGCTGTGCCCGGTGGAAAACGCGTCGAACTTACTTTCGAGCGTTCGCGTAAATCCGGAAATGCCTTTATACTGACGCAGGGTTTTAAATCGTTCACGCCGGCCGGTCAGCAATTTATGGGTATAGGATTGGTGTCCGACATCCCAGATGATTTTGTCTTCAGGAGCGTCAAATACGTAATGAACAGCGATGGCCAGCTCAACGGTGCCCAGGCTGGGTGCAAGATGGCCGCCGGAATGTGAAACGGTATCGACGATTATTTTACGGATTTCTTCGGCCAACTGCGGCAGTTCTGCACGTGACAATTGTTTCAGGTCTTGCGGTGAGTCGATTTGTTCGATTAATTTCAAGGCAGCGGCTTTCTTACGCATGGGTTTTGATTCTAATAAACCGGGCAGGGAAGGGCAGGCGGTCAGGCCGTGTCGCAAATCATTGCCAGGCTTCTGGCTTATAATAGCCACGAATTAACACGAATTACCACAATTTAAATAGACTTAAATATCGCTTTCGGGCGACTTGGCCTGTTTCGTGTCTGGATTTCTCTATTTTTCAACCGTATCTTGATCTGCAAAAGGTGTTTTGATTATATCCCCGTTTTCGTCCTCCATCAATATATGGATGCGCTTTTCGGTTTCGTCCAGTTTCTGGTTACAGAATTTTGAAAGATGAACACCTTCTTCATATTTTTTTAATGCCTGCTCCAATGTCAGGTCTCCGGATTCAAGCTCCTGAACAATTTTTTCAAGTTGCCCCATGGCCTGCTCAAATGTTTTTTTCGCCATTTTTTCTAATCCTCATTACCCGGCTCTCTATTTTACCTTCGGCTAAAATAATTTCGAGGTCCTGTTCGATCTTTACCGATTCGGCCGTGCGAACGACTTTTCGATCCGGCAATGTGCGCGTTATGCTGTAACCGCGGGACAGAATCGAAGCAGGGTTGAATGCATTCAATTTAGACGTTATCTCGCGCAAACTCGAACGATCCCGATTTATAGTGGCGTGTAATTCGCGTGCAAGCGCAAATTTATCTTGTTGCAGCCCATCACGAAACCGTTGAATCTGTCTGATCGGGTTGTGGGCGTGCAAATGGGTTCTACGCCATTGCAGCCGTTCACGAATCTGATTCAACCGGCCGGACACGGCGCGAAACAGCCGGTTTGCATAGTCGTCCAATTTCAATCGGGCATCCTCGGTGCGCCGTCTGGGATCCACCAGCCGTTTTTGGGTTTGCGCAACAATCAGTCTGCGTTGTTGAATGTAATGGTTGATGTTATAGTATAAAAGATACTCAAATTCTTTAATATTTTTTAGTAAATCATATTTGACGGGGACCGCCAGTTCGGCTGCTGCCGACGGTGTTGGCGCTCGTAAATCTGCCACAAAATCAGCGATCGTATAATCGGTTTCGTGGCCGACAGCTGATATGATGGGGATCTGCGACGCAAAAATAGCCCTGGCAACGCGCTCGGTGTTGAACGCCTGTAAATCCTCCAGTGAACCGCCACCACGTGCCAGGATGGCTACATCAGCGAGCTTGTGACGGTTCAACATATCGATGGCGGCCCCAATCTCATCGGCGGCGTCATCACCCTGAACTTTTACCGGCATGATCCGAATATCCAGATTCGGGTACCGCCGCTCTGTGATGTTGATTATATCATGGATCACGGAACCGCTGGGTGATGTTATAATGCCCAGAAGGGCAGGCAGAAACGGCAGTTGTTTTTTATGTTTTTCATCAAATAGTCCCTCAAGGGCCAATTTTTCTTTCAGTTGTTCAAAGGCCATCTGAAGGGCACCGACACCTTTGGGTTCCAGGTATTCAAAGATGATTTGATAGGTTCCACGCGGCTCGTAAAGACTGAGCCTCCCAAATCCGGTAACCGCCAGGCCATCTGCGAGCTTAAATTGCAGATTCCGAATCTGACCGCGAAACATGACGGCACTGATCTGAGATCTGGCGTCTTTCAGCGAAAAATAATTGTGCCCGGAGGTCGGTATGCGTAAATTGGATATTTCCGCCGAAATCCAGATAAACGGGTAAGATTTTTCGAGCAACGCTTTAATTTCCGCGTTAAGCTCGGTCACGCTGTATATGCGTCTATGTTCCATGGTGTTTTGAGCCAGCGGCACACGTTCGAGTAGGTTCAATAAGCTTGTCATCCCGCGCCAGCGGGGTTGAGTCGGTTAGGTCAGTCATGTCGGATTAGTCAGCTTTCATTGCGGCTGAAAGCCGCTCCAACGATAAATGTTGGCGCTGCCAATATTTATCGCGTCTGATAAGATATATTATGTAAACTTTAGTATAAGCGGGCACCAATCCTCCGTTCAGCTATCTGTTGGGTCCGTGGGGTTCGGTTTTTCATACAAGTATCGTTTACATAATATAAATGTTGGCCCTATTCCGCACTCCGAACTTGTCCAGATAAACTTTTACCGTAAGCGGTCGTCAATCCTTTACATAATATGAAGGTAGATTCCATCTTCCCAATTTCAAATTTCCAGTTTCCAGTTTCAATTTTTTGACCGCCGATTCTATGTATCGGCATTCAACGTGTTCGTGGAATTCAATCTTTCAGACCCCATCGTTTGCATAATATAAATGTTGGCCCTAATTAAACGCACCATTTAGATTATAGAAGCTTAAAACCTAAAACCTAAAACTTAAAACCGATTTAACAAACAATAAAAATTCACTCTGCGCCCTCTGCGACTTTGCGGTGATTATTCTGACCTATTTACCTGTTATCAGGTTGACTCCGCACTGCAACATTTATAACGGCGGTTTTGCATGTGCAAGGAATTTCATAATATTTTCTGCCAACCCTGGTAATAAAAAAGCCTGAGTTTCTTCAATAACCTTTAGCTCGCTTAATGCCGCGGATTATTGGGTTGATTTTTGGTGTATTCGTATGTATTCTTCAAGAATACACAGACGGAGGTACCGTATGAAAGCAACTACAATAAGAATCGATGATGAAATTTTAGGCCGTATTGATGGTCTTGCAAAAGCATTGAGTCGGTCCAGGTCATGGGTCATCAATCAAGCGATAGACCGTTTTCTTGATTATGAAGAATGGTACGTCAAAGAGGTAAAAGACGGTATGGCAGAGGTGGAAAATGGGGAAATTGCTTCTGATGAAGAGGTAGTAGACAAGTTCCGAAAATGGGGTGCGGATGCGAGTTAAGTGGTCGCGAACGGCACTACTCAATTTAGATTATGCCGTAGAGTACATTGCAGCTGACAATCCTGGAGCAGCAGCAGAAGTGGCCCAGAGAATCTGGGATGTGTCACAATTGTTGGTCGATCGAATAAGGATAGATTGTGTGAGCGAAGCGAACCACGATCTTATCCTGTGGTTGGACAAGCCCGATACGTGGGGTCCGGTTCTTATATAAGCAAATATCTTTTTTGACAGTGAGGTGATGG
>Ga0126335_1000408_pt1 | contig 20551 bp, 12 predicted proteins | sample OlaspJWI45metaG_FD_108409 | JGI IMG/M metagenome (GOLD analysis project Ga0126335, IMG submission 108409) | Marine gutless worms symbiont microbial communities from Oahu, Hawaii - Olavius sp. 1 OAHU.JWI-45 metaG | ecosystem: Host-associated > Annelida > Digestive system > Unclassified | place... | reverse complement strand
GTCACTTCGGTCCTTTTTAAAAAGGACCGAAGTGACTTAGACCGCAGTGGACCCAAGACCGAAGTGACTTGGTCAATTCGGTCCTTAGGACCGATCTGACCATCGCAAGGACCGAAGTGACACTTGCAAGGACCGATCTGATCCGATCAATGATAACTGGCGTATTTTACGATTATTTTCATTTAATATATTACTGGTTGGATATTTATTACAAACAGCATACTACAGGCCTATGCTGCAGTGTTGTATCTTTGCTGTTAAACTAACATAATCAAGCTCAAGACACCTTGCTACTGACAAGACGCATTACTCATGACTGCAGATGTGGTTATCGGTCTGGATTCTACTCGCTTAGCGAATGTTAAACTGCACCTGTGATTTTGTCAATCACACTTGCTGTTTAACATTCTCTAAGTTAATGAAATCCAGTACTAATGGAAAGCCCATATACGACTTCCTATTAGTAAATAGTACGAACTTACGTTGTATATCGCATCGTCTTTGAGATATCGGAGATTATTCGTCAAATTTCTGCTGCTGATGGGCTGGGTGCGCCTGTTTAACACATTTATTTGGGGTGATTTCCTAAACTTATGATCACAAAAGTTGGCATGAAAAATCCGCAAACATTGAGGCATCGTAAGGTGCAAACCGCATTTCGATATTTTTAACCGTTTTGGTGTGGATCACAAGTGTGACAGACGGACAGATGGGCGGACAGACAAAAGCAATTGCGATGGCAATAGCGTGCGTCTGATGACGGGCGCTAAAGTAGGCTATATTTTTAGTTGTAGATTTTTTGTAAAATAATAAATCTTTTACAAATCGGCGAAAACTTTCGTCTGTTGTTGGTTAATCTAATTTTATTTTAATTTTTTTATATTGGCATGAAATAGATTTAGCGAGCTTATGCGATAGATTTGATTTTAACACTAGGAAATTTTTTGGGGAAATTATGATGAACGTATTTAACACGATGCAGGTTCTCCACGACAACTATGCGCTTCTTGTAGTCTAGGTTCTGTCCATCGTATTTCTATAGCGTCGACTTTGTATGTTTCGAAGACTCTTGTAGCAGGTCATCTACGTCTGTTTAAACACTATCTGCATGAAGATCATCGTATACATGGCGACAGCTGCTGCATCTGGCGACAACAGATCTCAGTGGCAATCAGCGCATCGAACGGAAGCAATCTCGTAATAAAATAATGAAATGCTTCTCGAGTGACAAGTGGAAAAACATCTGTTATCCGGCGGTACACAAGCACACATTAATTTGAGGTTTTAGGAAATTATTATCTGACATTGCGGAGTACATATTGGGAGAATCTAAAATATTGCTCTATCGGCGACGCTTCGAACAATCTGCTTGTCCACTGGCAGATAAACAAAGGTAATTAGGCTAAAATATTTCCTTTTCTTGAAATAATTGCATGAAGGCAATGTTTACTGATAGTTATTGATCGTGTCTCTGCTTTACAAGTCTATTTGTGTTACTGAGACCATGGATTATCGACACAATGATTACAATTTACACAGAATTACACATTAGAAGGAATGGCGGCCTTCGTATGCGTGACATAAAGTTAAGCCTAGACCTGTAATTAACCTATGACGTCGGTGGTCTGCAGAAACGTAGTAAATTGAAAACAGCGTGAAACTACTAGAAGATATTGACGAATTGCAATCGGCGACTTACACTGTTTGTAACGTCGTTATGGGGTCGGTGATAGTGATTACTGATCTCTCGTCCGTAATTAATTTGTGACGTTTTCGGCTTTGAAAGTTTTTTTATGCTGACTAACTTTTTGCGTTTCGATAGACTAATGCGTTGTGGCGCAGCTGCTAAGCATTGTTTACTGAAATTACACCACCCACGTCTTCCTGTCGTGGCTGACAGCCGGTAGTAAATGTCCACGTGGTCAATTAACCAACCAATTAAAGACGATTGTCAATCACTATTTATCGAAACAGAATTTAACAGTTCGTCGTTTTTTTTCTGAGCAGCGCTATTTGTACTTGTCCAAGAAACTGAGATAGAAATATACGACTTGAAAATAGAGTCGGGAACAATGTAAACCTCATAGTATCAATTAATTAGTTATGTAGCAAAATGCTGTTCGCTCAGAGTTGAGACGAACTTCGTAATTAAAGTCTAAATGATGCATCGTGCGGTTTCTTTGCTATAGCTGAAACTCTTGTTACAAAGAAACCCAAACTCTCTAAGCTTTCCCAGTTAGTGGTCATTGCCGTTTTTATAGAAAAAAAATGAAAAAATAACCGAAGTATAATGTATTGCATGGAACATCAACATAACACCCGATATCTACCATAAGTTGATTATAATGCACGCAAAATGTTATGATACTTATAAAATTACGAGACAGATTCTACATGTACACAATAAAGGTGTAAATATTTTAATTCTTCATCAACTTTATAGGCATACCGAAGTAAATCCGACCACTTTAAAAAAAGTCAACCAGTAAGCATATATAGTAAATTAGTTTCTTTTTCTGCTGTTTTCAAGTACACGTATAGCCATCACTACGAGCACGACGGCTCGAAATTGCGCGACAGCAGATGGCGAGTGAGAGAGTGATATCAGTCTCAGAGCTAAAACAGTTCTGACAATCATGTTGTTCCGCGTTCATATATCACATGTCGGTGACTCGACACTAACAGCAGATGCCAGTAATTGACCGTCAGCGTACGTCGCATACTCATTTAATACGATTTGCTCTCGTGCATCACGGACATTCGCCCTCCAAGTCTGTTAGCGTCGATCGCACTACACAACAGGTCGTCGTAATGAGTCACGGTTCGACTCCTGACCACTACACTCTCGGGCAGCAGCTGTGGGCTAGCTGCGTACACCCACTTGTTCAGTGAGGCGTGACAGTTTGAAAAACTAACAACTGCGATATCCGAGAGTAGCGGTCCTAAGCAGACTTCACTCACTGTTGCGGCGCCAGTGTTAATTCAGCCTTCGGTTCCTCCGAGAGTAGGTAAATGACGACCAGCTTCGGCTGGAAAGGCAAAGGCAGATATGGTTCATTTCGTTCATGGATAAACGCGTAGACGCGCAGGTAAAACTGTGAGATCCCTCGACAACGCGTGCCATACCAGAGCGCTTCTGCAGTAGTTTTCTTTACAAATAGGTGCTATATTAACTTCTCAAATATTTGCTTACTTTTGCCTTACCATTACTTCCATGATTATTCTCCCCGGACTTTTTCCCCTTATGATAATCACACGCCGGACATCGGCGTCTCCTCTTGCGACGTTGTTGCATTTTGCATCTAACCCAGACTTCGACCCTAACGCCAACTATTATCAGTTCTTGGATATCCGTGAGAGGGGGTATTGTACGGGCACCTGATGTCGTCGCCGCATGCTGCTATCGTCCTCCTCCTGCTGCTGCTGATCCTGCTTCTCAAGATCTTGTATAAATCACAGAACTAGCATGTTGTTGGTCTGACCGTTGATGCGGCTGTCGGTTTCATCATCACATTGCCGTCCTGTTGTTGCCTAGTAACGCATTAACGTCCACCTGGCAACACGTGAAGCGGCAATGGCGTGACTCCTCCGATGTCATGTCGCGGCGGCTAGACCTGCTTGAGAAAATGTTCGAATGTGTCAGATAAAGAGGCGCAATGATGCGCATAACTAGAAACCAACGCGTACTGAACAGGCTGCTTCGAAAGCATGCGCATTTTCGGTGTACTCTAAACTTGTGAACAGCGGTAACGAACGGTCGCGTTCTGAAACGCCAACATGAACTGATCTCCAGCAGCTAGAGAAACGTAACACTATACATCGTTTTTATCCGCTTTGAATCGATTGCGTCTCAGAACAGCGCCGTTGATGGAGCACCGTTGATCGACGACGACGTGGAGGAGAATGACGGAAAATAACTGGACGATCGCGTCATCAGGTGCGCGGCAGGACGACCCGGCGGTGGACGCCTGGCTGCGACCGGTCCTTTACGCAATCAGACTCAGTTTTCTGCCGATCATCGTGGCCGGAACAGTAACCAACTGTCTCAACTTCGTCGTTCTGAGTCGCCGCGAGATGCGCTCCGTCAGTACGTCCGTCTACCTGTTTGCACTTGCCGTCGCCGACCTTGGCGTCATGTACCTAGAACTCTTCCGCATCTGGTTCGAGTGGGCTCAGGTCGTTCAAGTTGTATCTTTCGTTCGCTTTCTCAAAGTTTTGCTTAGTTGTGTTTTTACTGTATTGTTTCCAGCCAGTGGTCGTAACTGATAATTGAGTAGCAGTTGTTTCAGTTAGGTATGTTAATTATTGCCGTCAGTTTGTACAACGTCCAAAAAGTCTTAGTGAAAACGTTCGCATGAGGTACGCAGTATACATGTATTTGCAGAAATATTATATATATTCCACTATTGTTCGCCTAAGTAATTTAAGCCTATCTCAGTGGCCAACTGGTTTCCTTCAGTGCTTTGACGCTGTTGGTTGGGTCGTCTGGCCTGTAAAGATCGTCCCCGAAATGATTTATAACGTGTCGAGTGGGACGTTAAGTCTCTACACACTCTCCTAGTAATTAGTAATAAAGTTGTGATGCACTTTAAATCGTATATTTCTGTTTAGGCCTATGTGACGATGTTTTGTAGAATCTAGATGATCCCGGCATCTGTCAGTCTGTCCATCTGTTATGCGGGCGCGCAAAAACAGCTAAACGGATCGACATCCTATCTGGGGCGGAGACTCCTAGGGACCCAAGAAATATTGTATTAGATGGGAGTCCCATCCCCACGACGGAGGGAGTAATCGATGTGGCCTTTGCCAAATCTCTTGTTGTTGAACGTGGTCGAAGCAGGTAGTTCCACCGGAGAGCTTCATCACCCACCCGGCGTACTGCCGTGCGGCCAACTACGCTAACGGCGTCGCCCGAGACTACGCCAACTGGCTGGTTGCGTGTCTGACGCTCGAACGCGTCGTACGTATTGCCAGTCCATACTGCGCTCGTCGGTTCTGCACGCCGCGTCACGCCCGTTTCGTCGTTCTCATTCTGTTCACTGTCATCTGTATACCCCACATCCATGCGATTGTGTTCAGCCGGGCGCAGAAGCGAACCGACTGGGTGTGTTGGGAAGATCCGGCCTCTACTGCCGGGTGGGTCCTTGCCGCACTGGTTGAGTTTGTGGTCGGCTACATTGTCGTCATCGTAGTCTTTGTCCTCAACGTCATCCTTACTTGCTTGATCTACCGCAACCGCGTGCCCACCCCCGGCCACCAGGCAGCGACCAGGCGAACGTCCCCGGCCGGCGCTTCGTCGGACGCTGTCAACCCGGCACTGTGGGTGGCGCAGCGGGTTCACGGGTCCACGGACATGGTCGGGCGACGATCGCTGCAGAACCGGCGACTAACACGGACTCTGATTGGCGTCGCGACGGTGTTCCTGGTCTGCGAGACGCCGCGCATGATCTCTTCGGTCGTCGTCAAGTTTGTCGACCGATCACCTCTCCGACGCATCATCCTCAACGCCTCCTATGTCCTCTCTGGCGTTAACCATGCCTCAAACTTTTTTATCTACATCGTCTCGTCGCCGAGATTTCGCCAGCTGCTCATCGAGTCGCTTCGCCGACGTCCGCGCGGCTACGGCGGTGCAGGTATAACGCCAGGGTACCGGCAGGTCGCCATCGTCGCCGACGCGCTCGAACTGGCGCCAGCGAGTGCCGCAGTCCAAGCAGGTGCGACGGCTCGACTGGCCGTCATGGATGAAGTCGATCTGGGTGTGTCAGAGGATAAACCGGATGACGCTGAGGACGGGCAGGCCGACGCTGCGGACAACGGAACTGCCGAGAAGGAAAAGAAAGGAGCTCCGACTACAAGTGAAGGCGCAGAGTCCAACTCGACGACTTGCGGCGACATCTACGTTCAGATCAACCTTCAGCTGTTCTTCGCCACTGACTCACAGACTCACAGTCTCGACTAGTCACACACTCAACAGCGGTTCTGCTAAAAACGCCAATAATATAAAATAATAAAATAAATAAATAAATATTTGTATCTCGACAAAGAGCTGTAATTTCAGAGTCTACTGTACGTATAGCAGTCACGAACTGTGCATCTTGCCTGATTGAGAAATTAATTTGAGTTTATATTATATTGTGCGTTTGTGTGTGAGTCATCAGTGAGGTACAAATCATAACTGCCCTTGCTTGCGCCAGAAACCCGTTGATAAACGCTGATAACAATTTTACAAAGCAAAACGCGGGTCGGTCTGCCCATGCACCTACGATCTTTATAATCTGTCTGTAGTTAATAGATTTCTTCTTCATCTTGGCTGACATTTATTATTTTATTGTTAATTGATTTAAATTTTATTTATTGAGTGCGATATGAATATGGGTGTAGTTAGGTGTTGATGTCACACGATTTTCACATAAAATATGTTGCACGCAGCGACTTTGTTGCGCTGTCATTTTTGTCATCAAACTACTTTTTACTAAGGTACTTACTATAGCACAATTACATTACTTCCATAATAACCTTGTTGCTCCTCTGAGTCACCGTGAATACTCAAAGGTCATCTAAACTATCTCTGTATTAGCCTAGACCTACAGACTTTATTTGTATACAGCACGAACTTTACAAACACACGAGCGCACGCACACACACACGCGCGACAGAAAACATTACTATTCAGCGTGCGTGCGTAGTAACCAGTTAAATAGGCCTTATAATACCTATCTGTACAGCACATAAATGTAATCATAGGGTACATAGAGCGTGCAAGTAAACACATTATTATTTATCCTAGATCCACTTTTACTCAGGTTTTTATGTACTTTCGGTGCCCTGTCTAAATTCACCAGTACAAGAATTCCACGACAAAACTATCATGATCGAACGCGAACCACGGTTTATTTACCATGATACAACCACGGTTGTGCCATGATTGAACCACGGTAGTCTAACCATGGTTCTACCATGGTGGTCGTGGTCGAACCACAGTACCATGGTCGGTTTCATACTTGTGAAATAGAGAGGTCACCGGCAGTAATGAAAAACATAGATAACATAGATATATTATTAAACTAGCCATTCTGCCTGCCCAGTCGGGCATTACGTAGTCCCGCTTTTCGCCCGCCCAAGGCCCCCCACTTTTAAAGCATACATACATAGCCTAGTCTGACACGCGAACAAAATCCAGCTCGGCAGTGCGCGAGTTTTCAGCCCCATCCCCATCTCTCACTTGGTTCCAATCTCCCATGCTACCCACTGCCCGTACTGCAGGGCCGTCAACGCCAAAGTCTCCCAGACCTATTGTATAGCAGGAAGCCCCCCCCCCAATCACGGGGCGGTTTTATAGATTAGCCAGCGCAGTGACTGTAGTCCTATATCACGCCTCCGGCGGCGAGAACGACATGTAAATACTGTAGGCTAGCGCTTTCCAATACGCCCAGTTGCCCAGTAGGTCCACGCCGGTGCAGAGGAAAAAAGTGCCCCTTTTCTGACCTCATACTCATGACCCCCAATTTTTGTGCCTAAAATAATCCATGGGACGCCCCGTAGCTACCCTGAAAATTTGGAGGCAATCGCCCGTCCCATTCACGAGTTATAAGCGGACAAACATACATACAAACAAACAGACAGACATACAAACAGCCTCCTATACCGAGTGGGTCAAAAAACAGACCCCCTATATTAACCCAATTATCATATTTTAGCGTTAAGTTATATATTTCTGACACGCTGTCGTAGAATTCTACTTTCGCATATACCCGGCAAATAGCGACCTCTGGCGAATGCACTTCCACTATTCAAAACGTTGGAGTAGGATTGGCAGCAGTAGATTCAGACTTAATACTTAACAGTGTATTGCCATTTCGGCGCTCGTCTAACGTGTTAGACGCCGCTATTGCTATCGCAATTCCGTCTGTCTGTCTGACCGTCTGTCTATCACACTAATGATCCACGCCTAAAGATAAGATATACACTGCGCGATGCGTTGATGCTTGAGGATTGTTGTGGCACCGAGTATGACGTTATAGTACCCTAGGCTGAACCCAGTAGTGGTACGTTTTCGCATCAACTATGAATTGAATTTAGGCAAGGGTAGCACAACGTCTCACTTTGGATTTATAGCTGGGTACCATGACGTGCCACTACTATGTTCTGACTAGGGCACTATACGTCGTAGTACCATAAAAGTCTAGGATAGAGTTTTCGATTATGGCCGTTATCAGAATTGACCAAGGAGACGCGCGCCATCTTGGCGATAGCTGAGCTCTTGTAGCCGACTTTAACAACAATTCACGCTTTTAAGTAAGTAAGTAAGTAAGTAAGTAAAACTATATTATAGTGCGCCATAAAGCTGACCTAGCCAGCTTAATCTGCCGCACTCGTAGTGGAAAGGGTGATTTTCGGGCTATCTCAATTCCATCACACTAGTGATCCACGCCTAAACGGTTCAAGTTACACCGCATGATGTGAATGAAACGATAGTCAAGTTGTTGTAGCGCAGTTATACACCTTGTTCGGAAAAATGGAACCAATAGAATTTCAGGCATAACTGTGACAAACACAAACAAATAGTTGTAATTTTTGCACGGAATGTCGTCAAGGTAATGCGAAACCAAATTAACGCAACAAATGTCCGCCGCACCTGAACAGTGTCACTACTTTACCTTGTGAATTCAACGATCGTCATGTATTAAAACGCACAACGTCATAACTGACAGCTGCAAGAAAATCAGACCTGAATATCAGCCTGCAACTGTTCGATTAGACTAATCAACGAAGGCTTCAAAGGCCGTAGTTATCGCAAAAACACAATGTCAGAATTAAAAGCAGTGCTCGAGATGACCACCGTCCGCCCTGACACAAGCTGAGAGACGACGACGCCACTGACAGACAGCTGCAGTGATGACAGCGTGATCCAGCTTGGCCCACTCGGTTCTGATGCGATGTTTGAAGTCGTCGAGATCAGTGATACATGTTTTGTACACCTTCTCTTGCAATATGCTCCACACGCTGTAGTCAACCGAATCTAAATCTGGCGAATTTGGAGGCAACAGTAGGCCTAGCGGCGAAATGAACTTTGGCGTTTCTCTTTCCAGAAACTCCACGGTAGAGGGAGCATTTTGATGACGACAAACTTACGTCATCATTACGTAGTGTTGTGCAAGTAGTGATGGTACTTTTTTTATAGTTTTCAGTTACCTTAAATGTCAAGGAAAAATTATGCCAGAAATTTCGAAAAAGAGTTATGCCAAAAATACTAGTGGTCCCATTTTTTCCGCACACAGTGTTGATTAATGCAGATCATATCGTGCCATTTTGCCATTTAAACGGATATGAGAGTTAGGTCACCTTAACTGTTCGAAATTGCGGCAGTTGGCTGCGGAAAATTTTGCTGTGTTATATGAGACTGTCGGCCATGGCCTTACAATATTTGCTATTTTTACATGGCTAAATTTTTCTTTTACGTAAATCGCACACAAAAATGGCCAACTAAGAAAGTATGCCCTCTTGGCATTCATATCAACATTGTCAGACTAGATATGAGGAAATATTTTCGTGTGAAATGTTGCCCGGCTTGTAACTGTACGTTTCGCTGAAAGATTTAATTTTTCCCTCAGATGGAAATTTTGTTTTTTTTTAATTTCCGCCCTCGATCCCCTCTTTGACCCCCTGATGGATGTATGCGCCTATCATACCTTACTATACTTTCATGTTGCAAGTATTAGAATCAGACGAGAACGTGGACCGTTTGCTTTGATGCTGTGAGATCAGTCTGCGAAAGAAGTGAAACGGAAACAATTGGACGACGCTTGCATGAACGGGCAGGTTGAAACATGATCTATAGCCGTTTGACCGATCCCTTGGCGTGACAGCATCGCGTGGTCGGGCGTCGCGCCACCTCTTGTCGTACCAAATCCTGCGACGGGGCCACACAGGGCCGCCACGCCACGCCTAATCCACCTGAGACCGATTAGCACTCAGGCAGGTTGGAGCCGTTGTTTCACGCGCGGTTTGTTCCCTATTCCAGCCATCAGTCGTCACGCACGTTCAACTAATGCTCTTTTTCCGTCGGCCATCTGTTGCCGAATGATCCGTTCTGTTGCAGTTTGCACCGGGAGCTTATTTAATCAAATTATAGCTAACATGTCCAGTTTGACGCCCAAGGCGCCACTCTGTCGGCAGTGATAATAATGATAAGCTTGGGCGATGAGCCACAGCCGTCGGCCCAGCTTAACCTGATGGAGAGGGCGAGATAAAATTTCGACAGCATCATTATCCTCCTCGGTTGCAGCTGCTATTTGGCTCATCGCGATGTATGTTTAAACATTATTCGCCCCGTTGTTGTTTCTACATCAAGCAGATCGTGAAAATTCAGGCGGATAAAGAACTGCTAATTCTTTATGCGCCTAAATGTTCACGATCAGAGTTAAAAACAGTTTTCTTTCTATTTGACTATTTGTCAGTGGTAAAAAATCTTACATTGTAAGCTACATAAAAGCATTATAACTTAGACGGAAAAACTTAAGACTTATTTATTCATTTGGAACACACACAGATAAATCGCATATCTAGAAAACTATCCCAGTGGGAATAAACCTAGAACTGAACAAAATGGCAGTTATGACGCAAAGTGCCTACAGAATAGAAAGAGATATGTTGTTTGTACAACAAATCCGCAACAAATCGAGTGAGAGCAGTTCGGACCTAAGCCGCTTAACCACCAAAAGAAATAGGCGTTTGCTGTTGCAATAATAGCTTTTCGTTGTCCGATACCATATCACAGACTGCACAAGACTTTTGCTGATTTCATTAGCAGAAGATGTCGCTGAACTCGGTGCTAAACCATTACTTACATCCCCCCTTTCTCTCTCTGATCCTCCTCATTTCAGCTCAGTACATCGACGAACTGATGCCAGCGCCAGAACGCACACCATTGAGTCCGTGCCAAGCCACTTGCCCGCAATGAACTGCACTAGGCCTATAGTATGCTGCATGCTGCAGTCGAAGGTGACATTTTGGAGCGCTCCACTGGTTCGCTGGTGGTGGTCGGGGTCGCTCGGTGTTAACGAACATACTGCGTCAGATCCACCCACTATCACGTGTGCGTATACTCAGATTTCAGCGCCGTACCTGCATGACTAATCAATCAATCAATCAATCATCGTTGACGACTAGTACCTGGAACTGTGCTGTAGAGTCGTAGACCACCGGGAGCGCGCATACATCAACAATGGCTGGCGAATACGTAGGCCTACAAAAGGCCTACAAGAAACTCGTCTAGTTATAGGAGCAAGGGTAGAGTTTGTCTCAGCAAACCATCAAACTATCGGCAGAAAACCACGTTAATTGTATACGTTTATCATTATAGGCGTTCCGTGATATCTGGGAAGTCAAGGAATGTCGGACAGCTTATTACTGCACATGATCTGATCATCGAAGCAACCGTACTCGCAAAGGTGATGTACTTCATAGCAACAGGAAATTCTTCGCTAATAAGCAGTATAAATGTACGAAAAATATTCACCAACATCTGCTAACACGTGCCGGAGAGCCTTTGGCGAAAGAAGAAATTCCAGTACCGCAGTTGTGACAACTTTGATCTATCGTACTATAAGAGCAAAGCGAACGGAACGTTATGATGATCGCGAAGCGCAAACATCGTATACTATTGTTGTTCGGCTGATAGACCATTGTAGGCTATTGCGTCTAAAACGCCCCGATCAGCTGTAACGACTGGGTGGGTCCAGGCAAGAAGCAAAAGAGAGGCAATTAGCTTACTGGTCATAATCATACACCCTTTGCGTAACATTAGTCTTGCAGTCAAAACTTTAAGAATGTTTCGGCACGTGTAAATGATCTGCCGCCTTCCTGGACGGGCCACTAATCGATGGAGAGCAATGTCTTTATTTCTGACGTTATTGATGCGTCATGCAGTATGGGGAACGATAACTATAACTGAAATGATGGACGTGATGCGACGCTCGGCTCACGGATGCTCTATGTTGGTGATGACACGCAGCAGCAGCAGTAACTGATCGGTCTCCGGACACCGATCAACCATGTCCGTATCCGTGTCCATCTGTGCTGCTCTCTTCTCGGACTATGACGCCGCCGTCATCCACGACGCTTGCTGTCGTATGAATATTGCTGTCAGAACGGTCCACTCTGTATAGAACTCACTCTCATCGCTGTCACAGTCGTCAACTGTAGTAGTCGCACTTCAAGTTGTCTGTTTGTAGACGATGGCATCTGCATCAGTACTTTCACCAGTCACTTCGTTTATTAGCACGCATCGTTAAGACATCCCTGTTGTAAAAGTAATATAATAAAATTTCTGTATTTCCGGAATCTATAAGCGTGGGCAGAAGTAACTTTTGTTTGTAACTTAACACGATAAAAACATATCAAGTTTCGGATGATAATCATTGATCGAAATTTTAACTTTTTAAAGGTTAACTTTTACATAAATCGATTTACCGTTTCATTGCGGTCTCTGTAGCTACTGCAGGGCAACGTCTATGTGAGTTTGGATATGACTGATTAGTACAGCAACATGACAAACGACGTAAAACTAGTTTAATGTAAAAAATAATACATAAAAGAAGTTCCCTGATTTTGGTTAGGCCTATAGCAGCATTACAGTATATTTGTTCTGTTTTTAAACGTCATTCTCATTTAACATCCTATGCAAAGAAGACACAAAATTAAATCAAGGCAGTGCACGGCAGACGATTCAACTATAAATCTGATGGCCCGCCACTCAATAATAAAGCACCACGTAATCTATCTATAGATCTTAACGAGTATTATATGTCGGCCCGCTTTGAAACTAAACAGGTGGTGGACATATGCTGCGTGGCAACGTCAATAGCAATTGTAGAGTCGTGATCCGTGAATAGCAGGCCGATACGCTATACGTATACCGACGATTGCGAAGCCATGAGGAGTTTTGGGGTCGAACCTCTTATGACTCGTTATATTCGCGCAAAATTTGGATAACCTCCCTGGGCAAACTTTACATTAGAGTTGCACGATACTATCTACGCGAATTAAAAGAGCCGTCTGCCAAAATGAACCAAAATCCACAAAGGCCTATTCTAGTTTTCAAAGTCCAAATTCAGAAATTTTCCTGGGGGAATGCCCTATATTAGAAAATGCGACGGTGACCATCCCCTCCCTACTACAATGCCCCCGGCAGCCTAAACCGACTGGCTTCCCGTCTGTGTACGGCGATAGGCCGCGTGTCAGGTGTACAACATACGTGAATATGATGGGGACTGCGGCGGCCCTGCAGCGACAACGTTTTAACCTCTGCCCGGCCTGCCGCCCGGCGTATGCGACAATAATTGAGTGTCGCCGGTGAGCGGATGTCGTTCGATTAAAGACAGTTTTATGGCGGGTTGTAATACGAGAGACGACGTCTTGGTCACAGAGACACCCTACATCCACCGGCCTTTTCAGTTCAACAGCTGCGAGAAGAACTGGGCTAATTCTGAGAACTGTTAGTAACTATTAATGAGATGACGTCGAGTGTCAACAGCCAACGATATGTACATGTAGTCCAAATTGAGCTTGATTGGTTGCTTTTAACAATCTCTAATGACAGTGACTTTATTTTTGACGTAGCATACAGCTATATTGTTTTTGATTTACATTTTAGGAGTTGCTTACAAATACCGACGATTTCGAAAACTCAAAAGTTGTTTTAAAGATATCTGCAATAATCACTAAGTTAGCGTTTGAAGAAGTAGGGGTAAGGGACACTTGATATAGTGCCTCTTTATGAAGCAACCTCGTCACAGAAGCGCCGAGGTATGGCACGCGTTGTAATGGATGTCACGGTGTTACCTGCCATCCAAGCGTTTATTTGTTGTTCATATGCAGTTCCGCGTGATTTAGGCTTGCTTTTATGATTCATTAAAACAAAATATCAAGTGATCTGATACTAACGATATGAACCGAAATTGATTGACATGGAACTTAGTCAGTAAAAACTCTGTATTCCATTAATCGCCGCACACATTGCTTGAGGCACATGACACGTCTCGGTTATTTTCCATGGAGACCTAGATAAAACATCTACCATATAGGAGTTCATGTTATTTACGTGTCAGTGTCGCGGCTTCAGTGCTGTATAGTGATTGACACTTTGCCATCTGATACTTCGCTTTGCTGGCTGCGTCATATCAGTGTCAGAATGTGGCGCCTATTTCATGTCGCTTTCGCCCATTCATAATTTATTTCAATTGATCGTGTGCTAGACGCGGCCGGCCACTATAGGCGATCCGTTTTAGTGCAGAACATTTACGGCAATGTTAATCAAAAATTCAGCAAAAATAATGCTCCACATTGCTGTTACATGGGATAGTGAGATGTCAGTGTTCTGAATATCGTTACTGTCAGAGAAAAAATGTTTTAACTAAAGGATAAGATACTGTCAGTCGCCTGAAATCAAAGTTCATTTAGTTAAAGTGCATGTGTGCATGTTATTTGAAATTCTCATTGAAACTGTCTGTCTTCCTTAGATGTTCTGTGGCTGAATTTGGCGGCCGCCAGACGGCGAAAACAAATGGAAAGTGGGGATATGATAAGCGTATGCCTCGTGTTTCAGCTGAAATTGACGCCGACGCTTATAATTACACTATGCTGGAGAGCCTACGCGCGTGGTGTGAGCTTGTGAAGTCTATCTTCAGTCGAGTTCAGCAGGGGAGCAGGCTATTATCGTGAAATGGGATGCAAGCGGTGGGTGTGTCGCACCTGTTGGGGTGCACGGAACGTGATGATAAATGACCAGTAACAGCGGCAGCAACATGCGCAGCATCCCTCGGGAGAAGGCGGGCAGAATACACTCACGAACACGACGAAATGTCCAAATAACACGCTCAACATTACAACGCCAGTGAATGTTCGTTTATCTGGTGGCTGAGAGAAACTTACATGGTGGTACAGCATATTTACTAACGTCTGACAGTAATTTATTGACTGACTCGAGAGCCTTAGATGCTTTTTTTCTTGCTCGATATTTGAGTTTCCCAAATTAGCATTTTGTGAGCATTATACGCCTTTAACTACCGAGTTTCTGACAATTCAGATACTTCAGCACTGTTGGAATAAACTACGTTATGAAATAAGTAAAACTACCTGTGCTGCCCGCACCCCCAACTCTCACCCGACCCCAACCACCCCGCCCCCAAAAAAATGAGAGAGAGAGAGAGAGAGAGAGAGAGAGATTCCGTTTTATGTATATAAGATTATAAATCTGATTAATGAATACAGATCGATTCATACATATTCATGAACTGTTTTTCGCCAATAATAACTGCGTATTTTGATTTACTTTGTTCATCGTCTACATTATCTGCGGCCATGCTTATATTTTGTAATGGATCTTTGTGGTTATATGATAAATAACGGTTATGAGTGAGTACGAGGACTACGAGCCGAACTGGAGATGCGCACGGTGTAAATTGGAGTAGACAGCGATATGACTAGTGATGACGAGTAGGCTTAGCCTGTGCATGGTATCTAAACGATAGTGCGTTAAGTTCTGCAGCTTACGTATCGATTTCAGTTGGTTTAACAGATGCGCCTCCACGTACGAAGTGTTGCTAGCTAATCGCACCAGACAGGACCTCCTTACTCTGCATACAACGCACGGAGGTCGACCACAGCGGGCTCGCGATTATGAGACTGGATAGTGTGGTCTGCTAGACTGCCTAGGAACAGTTTGGTTTGCAGCTTAGAATCCATTTTGAAGACGAGTGGGAGATTACTTTCTGGAGTCACGTATCGGGGTGCAACAACGGTTGTAGAACTTGTAGTCATATAGTGTTAGAAAATAATGAAGCATACCTATAGGACTGTGTCTTCTTCTACCAGGAGTGAGGTGTAGGGGTGAGTTTTGGGCGCAGATGCGCCCTATGCGGGTTGTGTACTAGGCAACCCAAGTATCGCGATGACTCGTGCTGAGAACGACGTTCGTCAAGCTAGTTTAACGTTGGACGTTGGACATTCGACTGATATTCGACATAGGTCCGGTGGAAGACGGCGACAGATATTACAGCAGTTAAACATATGTGTGACTTGTTCGCGCCTAGCTCGATTAAACGCCACCAACAGTGACTTATTTCTATTTCCACTGTTGGTGGCGTTTAATAGCCCTCAGCTGGAACAAGTCACACATATGTTTAATTGCTATAATATCTGCCGCTGTCTTCCAACGGACCTATGTCGAATATCGGTCGAATGTCCAACGGCCAACGTTAAACTAGCTTGACGAACGTCTGCGAACGTAGTGTCCATGCGGTCACGGTGTCGCTTTACGACATGAAACGTTGACAGTATAGACGCGACATTCGACACGGTGTAGGACGACGACAACGACGCCAACGTGCTGGTCAGACACCGGCGAGTGTTGTCTTCTGCAATAGCACGACACGGCATGGCTGGCAGACTGCTTTATACATGGGCTCCTCCTCGGTCAACCGTGATTGACCCCAGCAAGCGCCTCTGCCGCCCACCAGGTATCTGCCAGTGACCTCTGCGTCGACCGACTGGAGCAAGCAGACTGAAACATCGTTATCCATGGATCTCCGTATACAGCGTCGTTTCTATATGCGCTGCGCTGCGCGTCGTGCGCGATGTGTGGTGTGGAAAAGGTACTTAACTCTGTAGCACAACAACTTGTGTACAGATCCACCGTAACTAGTTGTAACTAACCTTCAAGTGTTTATGCGTGATCATGATTATTCGCCGAATAATCAGAAATTAAAAACACCAAAAATTCAAAGCGTTGGCATTTTGGTGGCGATAAACACCTAGTACAAATGCTATAGCTAGCTTTTCTGGATAGGCTACTGATCGGTAGAAAGCAGTATTCCTATTTCTGACGTTATTGATGCGTCGTGCAGTCTGGAGAATTCAAATAACATGCACTATAACTAGACGAACTTAGATTTCAGATGACTGACAATAACACTATCTGTTGGCTAAAACATTTTTGTCTGACAGTAACGATATGAGAACACTGACATATCACCATCCCATGTAACGGCAATGTGGAGTATCATTTCTGCTGATTTTTTTGATTGTACATTGCCGTAAATGTTCTTCTTAACCATGGACCTCTAGTGTTAATGTTAAGAGGTCCATGCTTTAGCGAGCACATCGCTAATATTACTCGCAAGGCACACCAAAGGGCCAACCTAATTCACCGTTGTTTTTCCTCCAGAAACCGCGACATGTTGGTTAAAGCTTTCAAAGTTTATGTTTGCCCGATTTTAGACTTCAACAGTCCGGTCTGGTCACCTAGTCTTACTTATGAAGAATAGTCTCCTCATCGAATCCGCACAAAGGAAGTTTGTTAAAAGAATTCCTGGCATGCCAGGCTTAAACTATTACTCTAGACTCCGAGTGTTAAGTCTCGAAAGTCAAGAGTTAAGAAGACTTCGTACTGATGTGTTGCTGGTCTACAGAATCCTGTTTGGCAAGGTGCGTCTCAATAGCAATGAGTTTTTCACGACCACACCTGCGCGGTCTCAAATACGTCATACAGAAACAGCGATGTTGTAATAATAGAAGAAATGACTTTTTAGTGATCGAATCGTTAACTTATAGAATAACTTACCCTAGTACAACAGATTTTACTAGTTTCGACAAGTTTGACGAGTCACTTAGTAATGATTCACTTTTATTGTAATGTAAACTAAATTTTATGTAAATTGTAAAGTGTCTTTTCTGTTGCATGATTTTATACATATTGTATGATGCGACTTGTAAGTGGCCTTTGGCCCTTTGTTGTTAAATAAATTGAAATGTAATAAATTAAAATGTAGCTTTCAGAGTCAAACGTGCGGCCAATTAGAGACCGCAAGTGACTTTGCTACGGTGTTCGGTTCGCCATAGCTTTGAAGTCTGAACTATGCCATTGTCCACTGTCCAGCCTCAATCCCATTGGGATGTCAGTTGTGGAAAATTCACCAGATTTCAGCCTCGTCGATTGACATTTAGTCCTGTCTCACTCTACTCTCTACTTATCGTGTTTGGGGAGTAGTCGGCAACATCACTTATTCATTCAGCTTGAATACCTTCAGAGAATGCCGGCATAGCTCGTCAGCTAAGTCTCTGTGGTCTTCCTGTTCATCATCCTCACAGAAAGTTACAATGGTAGAAATGCAAATGAACAGTAAATTTCTACAGCGCGCTGTCGTAAAACTGCAAATGCGCTGGCTATAGTACCAAGTACAACCTGCATCAAACTGCAATATGTTGACAACGGTTTTTTTTATTCAAACGCAGTTTTTAAAAATACTTTTTTTTCTGTTTCTATTTAATGAAAATGCTTTTTTGTTTGATCAAAAGTTACAACAGCAAAAATGCTTTAACAATTTCGTTTCCAAAATATTTTTGTAGGTAGCTAATACATACAGTTTAAACACACTCTGTCGATAAAATATTTAACAAAATTGAGATAGGCCTAATACTGTAACAATTTTTCTTATTAATTAATGTAGTGTAATAATAATTTTCTAGTGGCTTAAATAACTATGGCCACTTCTAGGGCCACTAGAGTATCACAGTTACAAACTAAGGAAATTTTAATTTTAATTAAATTGTTAGTTGCAAAAGTATTTGAAATTCTGCTACGTCATCATCATCAATCCTTAGCGTGAAGTATCGATGGCCGAAAGCTCTTTACAGACATAAAGTTTCGCTTCTTGGTATTTTATTTTATCGCATTTGTAAACAACGTGTACAGTAAGTATGGTGGTTAGTGAACAACGTATTATGTCGTATAGGGAAGTGAACAATCTAAGAGCACTGCAGGGCATGTCATAGGGTCATCACAGCGTGCGGTCGAGTTCACCTGTAGACAATAATGCTACAACAATGTGGGTGGTCGCCGGGTCAGCGTAGATCTATAGTCGTCGAGTTACAACTTACAATTGATGATTGTCGACTCGTAAAGGTTGTTTGGCGCCATACAATAGCGGCCGGTGTAATGACAGGAGGTCAATGAACTTCGTGTCTGCTCATCTGTCAGTCAACTCATTCACTGTAATCACTAGACGTAGAGTGACAAGCGCGATCTACTACATACAGGCGGTAGCCATCAGGTGCATTAATTATTAATGTGCTCATTTTTCTACGATTAAGCGAAACAACGATAAGACATATAAAAGGGGGTTATTTATACTTTTGCCAACTTGCACGGTTTCGTTTGTTAATTCCTGTTATATTGAAATTAATATAGTTCTGACAGCATTTTCGATCCCGCACCATCCTAGTGCACGTCCACTTCTTTGTCGAATTACGCGAAACTCAGGATTCATGCGGGATCGATTGGGGGACAGCTGGGCTCTGTCTACTCCCGAAGACGCGGATGACTTCGTGTTCCTTCCTTGCGGCATATTGAGTTATCGTAATACGAATGCATCACGTTGCGAGCACGGTAAAACACTGCGCTCTGTATCGTCAGTCATTACCACACTCAGCCTAACAATCGCCGTTAAACTCATCATTGATTGCACGTTGCCAGCAGCGTGACTCACGCCGTGGCATCGAACATATAAACGGTTCACGGTAGAGTAGAGGCGGCTGATCCATAGTTCCATACGTGCTTGTGTTCCTGTCCGCAGGGTGCAGTTAGTGATTACTGATCAGCCGTGCAGGCGACGGCGCAGCGTAATATAATGCTAGCCGTCGAAGTTGACTTGTGAAGTCTAAACGACTGCACGATCAGTCGGATGAACAGAGTCCAGAGGGACCACAACGTTCTCTTGATGTTTGACGAACTGGAACATGCTTTACACAGTGAACAGCAAAATAGAGGCTGGGGCAGCTACATGGGACGCGACGCCGGTGACTGCATGCAAGGCTGCCACACACACAGTCCGACACAGGGCAGTGTTTGATCAGCAGCGCATCACAGCTTGATGTGGAACACACAACACAGCCGTTTTCCCTCACATATACAGGCTGTTAGACGTCACGAATACGATACGACCAAGTCCGACTTCTGACCTTTAGACCTCCATCCATTTGCTAATTTCATTACTTACTGTTTGCACTTGCCGAATTCCAGTACTGAGCACTTGCACGCAACACTCCACACAGTACGAACTGGAATGCACTCCAGTCCAGGTAGACCACGCACATGTGTTTAGCTACACACCGTTTCTCCTACCTGGCCTTTGCTGATTTTTCTCACGGTCATTTTTTATTATTAAAATTAATATAGTTCTGTATATTGATGTTCCTGTCCGCATGAACATCAATATACAGAACTATATTAACGATAACGCGTGATATTTTTTATATCACGCGTGTGATATAAAAAAAAACAAAATACAGTTAGGCCTAACTCTGTATTTTGGTATTTTTGATTTATTCCAGTCCGCATATTTTAAATTAAGCATTAGTCACGCGTTCCGTGAAATTACACGGATACTAGTGTAACAGACGTCGTCTCACAGTTAACTGATGCCGTAAAGTGAAATCAGTGGTAGGCCGACATCAGTGGATATACTGACTGGAATCCCACATGTTATGCATGTGC
>Ga0126335_1000407_pt1 | contig 20557 bp, 11 predicted proteins | sample OlaspJWI45metaG_FD_108409 | JGI IMG/M metagenome (GOLD analysis project Ga0126335, IMG submission 108409) | Marine gutless worms symbiont microbial communities from Oahu, Hawaii - Olavius sp. 1 OAHU.JWI-45 metaG | ecosystem: Host-associated > Annelida > Digestive system > Unclassified | place... | reverse complement strand
CGCTGTGATTAGCCTAGAGGCGGTTGCCTACAGTTAGCCTAGTTCATATTGTAACACAGTGGAGTGGTTCTGGTAAGACTGAAGCCTATCTCAGTGGCCAACTGGCTTCCTTCAGTGCTTTGACACTGTTGGTTGGGTCATCTGGCCTGTAAAAATCGTCTCTGAAATGACCTATAAAGTGTCGAGTGGGACGTTAAATGTCTGCTTACTCACCCCGACACTTGTTACAGCACCTCTTCATGAGAACTTCACTCCAGAAGCGCTGAGGTATGGCACGCATTGTCGAGAGATCTCACAGTTTTACTTGCACACTCTCAACGTTTTTTTCCGCGAACCATCTTAATAATGCCTTTACCTTCCCAACCAAAGCTGGTTCTCGTTTAATTACCGACCCGGAGGGATGGAAGGCTGAGTCGACCTAGATGGTTTACCCGCCTACAGATGGTCACCCATTCGATTACTATCCGGGCTCGACGTTGATTAACTTCGACGAGAGACCAACGCGCTAAACACGCCGTCGACAGTGCGTGCATGATATGCCTGGAACGTACAGCTTTTGACAAACATTATTACACAGTTGCACTGTGTTTAGAATAGCATATATAGAGCCTATATCATCTGTCACAAGTCGAGCTAATTGTAATGAATCGTTTTCAAGACAAATCTGGTTGTCACAATACGAATTTTAACAATAATGTAATCTATTGTACAACTCGTGGTGTGTGTGGTCTATTCGATTTGTCGTTGAATTGGAATATGTTTTAGAACAAATCTCAGTAGTTGGTGATGAAAATAGAATTGTTCGCTGAAAATCGAGCAGAACCACTCACAGACAATACTAAAACACAAGAGTCTTGATGTAGGCTCTGTACTCTCTGCTGCAGTAAACTCCAGTCGATGTCTGTTTATAACAGTAAACAGTAGGCCCTATCAATGGGCACTTACATTGTCATACGGCACCCGGGTAGATAGGCGGCAGCGATAAAGTCCGAGTCGAAGTCGACTTTAACCCATTCATAGCATTTTCGACGTAAACACACGCGAACGACAGAAGCAGCTACGTGTATAGGCAGACTAACAGTCAGTTGCTCGTAGGGAGAGTCAGTATAGTTGTGTTTCAAATGCTGTCGTCAAACGGTCGGACGTGCTGTTGGTGGGAGAAGATGACGTCCAAGGGATGGCGTTGGCTGGTTGTCGTAGCTCTGGTTGCCATGGTAACAACATCAGCAACTTGTGAGTCTCGTACGCTGCTCTGACCTATTATTAGGCTGCACAGAGTGCATGAGATCTACAGCCTATTGTTACCGATGATCGCGGTGTCTGTCTGTAGGCCTGTCAGTCTGTCACTAGGGTTCACTCGGCGTAACCTTGTCCATTGTTTCATTTGTCACTGACGAGTTCTCTATTCAGGAATATTGCCGAGATGAATGCATAAGGTAGGCCTACACGACGTATGAAATAACATTTCGGCAAACAGTTAAAGAAACTAGGTCACGTGGTTACATTTTTAGGCTGCATCGAATGCGTGACAGGCAGTCTAGTCTTACGGAAGTTTGCGGCGTCTGTCTGTCCGTCAGTCATTCTGTAAGTCCGTCTGTCTGTCACGCGGCTGATCTTAGCTTTACTGTGCAAAAATAGCTGGGGGCTTGGATAATGTTCATCTTTTAGAAGCATATAGCAGTGATAACAGGACACACAAATTGTAGATGCTAAACTTAGTAGCATTACTCAGCCGACTCTGCCTCTAGATAAAATCCAGCTGGGATATAATGGATGAGGCTAGGCCGATCCTCCTGAGAATTTCTGGTGTACAGTAGCCCGATGAGTCAATATCACTGCTGAGATATGTGAACCTATTGACTGCTTCCACTTGATGTCCTAATATGACACAGGAAGGTGGTGAAGGTCCAGAGGCAACATTTTGAATTTTAGTTTTCGCCCAGGATGTGTGGAGGCCAATAGTGATCGCAGCTGCGTTGAATGATTCAGCGAAGGACGGCCACTGAACGTCGTCCTCAGAGAACAGGACCGGGTCATCTGCATAGTGAGTGTCTGTGAACAGGGACTGTCCAACGTTGACACCTGCCTTGTCTGCACATATGGACATGATCCAGTCAATGGCAGTGCGTAACAGGGCGGGCGCCAGAACACAGCCATGTCGGACCCCTGAAGATGCAGGAGACGAGACCGTACAACTCCTGACTCACTGATACACCATGATATTATTTGCTTAACACGAGATAGATCTCGTTTTTATGTTATGAACTTGACCTTCAACGTTTGTACTGCATCGGCTGTATTGTTTATTTGCTATTCCTTGCAATGTATTTACGTGCTAAATTTGAACCATATAGCTTTAGCCATTCGAGAGATATTCACTATTCAAATTTAAAATTAAGTCGCGTAAACTGGGTGACGTCCCCTTTGATGTACTGTAGTTTTTGCATGTTTTCAAACTTACTCCTTATAGTTGATGTACACATCAAATTCGAAGTCTCTAGCGTTAGCCTTTCCGGATATATAAGGGATACAAATATTTTAGAATTTGGCACAGTCTACCATCTTGAAATTGACCAGAAGTAGATTTTCACAATTCTGCAGCTTCCGCGGAACCACGTAGTACCAGCATGTGAAATTTCAGCACCACATACCGACGCACGGCTGAATTATTGTCGATTCAGCACATTTTGCGTTTTAGGGTGCCCCCACACTAGATTCGTAATCTCAGAGTAAGGTGGACAGACCTACCCCAAATTTTCAGGGAACATAAGATAGTCAGTTATTGGCATTTCAGATTCTTTTCGATATTTTGCTCGCTCGCGAAGGTGACTCATATGCGAATTTTGTGAAAATTGAGGTCTAATTTTTCAAATTTTTACCCTCTGTAAAAATTACGGGAGGGATAGGTGAAAAGTTTAAGTAAATATTTTAAGCATGGCCTAGGGCCCAACCTCTGAAATGCCTTTGACTGAAGATCTGCTCAACAGGCGGGCAATATGCCCAATTCAAGTAGACCATTTTTGGGGGCCCTAATCTCCCACGTGGATCTTGGAGTTGGGGGGACCGAGCTTTACGGTGTCTGGGTGGCGTTATAGGCCAGGCATCAAAGCTATAAAGGAATGTTTTAGATTTTTGATCGGTTGCTCCGTTTGAAGACCAGAGCCCCTAAAAGTGTAAAATTTGGCAAAATTCTGGTTTTTTTGACTCCCCTGTAAAATTGGAGGTGGGATATGGGAAATATCTTGGCCGCTGTTTAAGCCAATGATCTGCGCATTCTGTGCATTTTTCAGATTTTCGATATATTGCTGCGTTTTGAAACCAACATGCTTGGAATGCGAGTGGGGTCGAAAATTGGGCAAAATTTACCCATTTTTGACCCCTGTAAAAATAGGGGAGGGCTGGTTGAGATGTCTGTGAGAATTTCTTTTATGCGACACCGAGGTTCTAAGCGCCGGTATACTTTTTACCTGGCGGCGATCGGCCGTCTGGTCACATTAAGGGCGGGTGACTAAAAAAAGAATGAAGATTCAGATGTAATTGTAATATAGCTTTCGGCAACTTTGTTGCCGGCGGCTAAAAATGACGAAACGTCAGGACAGGATTGCTGAGAGAGAAATGATTAAAATAGTTAGGCCTATAAGCGGTCTTAATTACACGACTGTTTGTTGCAACAGACGCCGTAACCGATAACGATCGGCCGCCGACGCCTTTTAACTTGACGGTGCGACCGTTTAAAAACAGTCTTCACATAACGTGGTCGGTGCCGAGCTCCGATCGTCCGGCAGACTACCACATCGTCGATTACCGGAGAGTCGGTCAGTGGGTGCCGCTGACTGATCGCATCGCAAGAGGCGTCAACGCGTACAACTGGACGACAGCGACACGTGGCGCCACCTATCACTTCCGCGTGACCGGCTTCTACGACCGACCGGCTGACTCGGCGTCACCAGGGACCGACGACGAGGCACCACCGTCTTGGCAGTATGGACTGCCCAGTGACGTCGTTACGATACTTACTGGCGGTCAGTGCACTTGCTCGACACTGCTGGGTGCTGGCTGCTGTACTGTACTGCAGCTGTAGCTGACAGTGTTGTAGCAAGTACCAGGACGTACAAGTACAAGTACAAGTACCAAGTACTACAGCATTGGTAGCAAATGTTTGTAGCGCGCGTCTTGAGACGCGGGCTATTGCCATCGCAATTCGGTCTGTCTGTCTGTCTGTTCCTAGTTTCTAGTTCATAGTTCATAACAGTACGCTTACATATAAAATGACCAGCGCTTAACAATGTAAAAATTAAAATCTGAAACTATAGAAGTGTAAAACATAAAACATGTTAAGTAAAAGCTTATAGGAATAAAACAGTTTTTAGGCGACGCTTAAAACTTTTAGTGTCCGTGAGCTGCTGTAAAGAGTTGGTGATTTGTTACATGCGGATGCTGCTGCTGCTGCTGTCCGACATTGAGACGCAGTCGCGGCTGTTCATAACGAAGACTGCTGCCGGATCAAAGCCGTGATGGAGAACTGACTGCAGCTGTTGGGGTGACGATGTCCATTAGGTACAAAGGTTCTCTGGATGTGTGGATGAGATGCATGAGAAGACAAGAGTTTATACGTAATCCGGTATTTTACAGGTAGCCGGTGGAGTTGAGTTGACGAAGTGTCGCGAACACATGATCTCGTGGACCGAGTTGTAAAATCAGTCTGGCGGCGGCATTGTGTGCTCGTTGTAATGGTGCGATGGTAGATCTGGGTAGACCTGCACTAGTGCGCCACACCAAAACGGCCCAAGATATCGAAATGGGGTCGCACCGTACGACACGATACTGTTTGAGGATTCTTCACGCCAAATTTCGTGGTCGTAGGTTTAGGGGTTCCCCCAAACAAATGTGTTAAACAGATATACCCAGCAGCAAAAATTTGACCATTAACCTGCGTTATCTCGAAGACGGTGAAAGATATGATGCAATTTTATATAATCTACTATCAATAAAAAGTCGTATATGAGCTTTCCATTGGTACCAACATCGCTGACCTTGAATGATCTTGAGATGCGTTATGGCCCGTTATGAAAACGATAAAATTCGGAGCCTACCACGCCAAACTGTCTCAAGTTAGATCCATACTGTCTGCGACAGAAATGTAGCCCAGAGACTCTAGTCTCTGACGATATGTAATGCATGGCGATGTTCGCTGGGTTGGCCCCAAACGAGTGCATTAAAGCGAGGCACCCACTTGTCGTAAGCGAAAATGTGACCAACATACCGCAATATCTCAGAAACGGTGCGAGATACGATGCAACGAATTCACTCGCACTCGCTTAAACTCGCTCGCACTCTCTGGCCTGCCTCATTCAAGCACATTGCTGCCAAACTCTTCCTTAATACGATTCCTTAACTAAATTTTCATGAAATGCGGTCCTTTGTTCGCAGGTGTGATGGTTGCCACTAGAATCGCAACACCTATGATAAAAGAGACTGATTGCCATCACAATTTCGTTTGTTCGTCCTTTTGTCACGTGATCGTGAGTTACCAAGACGACACGCGCTATCTCGGCGGTAGCTGAGCTCTTGTTGTACGTCAGAAGGAATCATAATCTAGGTCACATGACCTACTTTTAAATTTTGAAATTTCGTCTGTTTCCGCAATGCCTACAGCAACAGACTTCAAATTTGGCAGGCGCGGAGTCAGTAAAGAGTAGAAAATAAGCAATACAAAAGTAGATCAAAAAGGGACATAACCTAGGTCACGCGACATACTTCGGCAACGGCCGAAGCTAGAGACTTGAAATTCGATGCGTATACTTTCTACGAAGACAAAGCTAGGTCAGATGGGCGTAATCTACGTCACGTGACCCATGTTTAAATTTTGGGAATGTCGGCTGAAGCGGTTATGGCCTAAAGTTTCAGGGGGCTGGCGACGAGTGCCGAAGGCACGAGTCGAGCCGCTCAGGAGCGAGCGCCGAAGACCCGAAAAGTTTAAATTTGGCCAGGAAGTCTAGAAGAGGACTGTAAGCTCCTAGAGTGAGTCCGAACTAAGCCGCGTATGAAGAATGCTTTCGGTGAATTCCGCCGCGGACTTTTCAGTTTTTTTTCTAAAATTTAGTACACCGTTTGGTCACGTGACAGCCGGCTCACTACAAACGTTGAAGGTCATGAGGTCAAAGGTTAAGGTCATGACAAAAACGAGATACATCGCGTGTTAAGCAAATAATAATATGGTGCATCAGTGAGTCATGCTTCCGTGCTTCACGGCGCATCATAGCGCAGGAGCACGTGCGTGTAACTTTGCTGCTGCCTACTGCGATTTAAGATGTCGGAGGTTTTGGACGCCCCTAGCCGGCGGCTATAAGTGGCAATACATCTTAATTGCCGCATTTTTTAGTTATTATTATTATGGAGAAATACAGAATCATTAGGTCCGGTGATTAACGTCGGTTAGCCTGCGTAAATGTGATCTGTAAATTTACATATATATGCTCTACATAAATTTTCCAGACCTGTAGGCTAGCAAAATAGTTGTTTTATTGGTAGCACAAGACTTACGTTAATATTTTGCTGTATGTTTGGTTTGAAATAGCGTAAATTTATCAGCGCGCCTAAAGTAAAGTCAACCCCTTTGAATGTTCGTCGTATCGCTGTGTGTGTTTAACTATAACGGCGCACGTATCAGACGACGACAGACCGGACAGGCTGTTGGAGTCGCCAGAGCAGCGCTCTGAGATGTACGAAAGATTGCACCACCACCGCCACCTTCCTCATCGTCATCGTCACTGCGGCAGAGGACGGCACGGCCGTGTAATACACCGAGGTTACGGACACATGACTGACGGCAGACATCATCCCCGCCATGGTGGACGTGGACCGCGTGTAAGTAGCGTTGTATCAACTAGGGAAAAGGTAGAACGGTGTAGTTTCATGGGCTCAACGCCAGTTAGCGGCATCCAGTTTCTTTGCGACGGCATATGAAGGCGGTGGCCGCTTTACCTTCAGCCAAGTAGAAATTCGGTCGATTTATTACAGCTGACTCTCCGTCCCCCAAACAGAACCTCGAAGCTCAATCTGTTCAGCCGTTTTTGCACAGCTCAGCCGCGAGACAGACAGACTGGCTGACTGACACACCATACTACGGGATCATTGGTCACAATAGTCCGCGTGATGTACGTTGTGCATTCGATGCGGCCTAATAATGCACAGTAAGAAAGTAAGTAAAGTCCACTGGGCGGCGCTGATCTCCGTTACCGTGTAGACCTCATCCAGACAAAAGCTTACACTGCGAGACCACATACACGGGGCTAGTGCATCGTGTGGTGTGTCTGTTTACTCCTCAACCGTTAGGCCGGTACCAAATTATACTGCTTGGTTACAGAGGCACAGGGGTGTGAATAACTTGTCCAGCGTTACTTCGCAGCGGTACCCGGCTGAGACTCGAACCCACGAGTGCTTACCCAGTGAGCCAGCACTACACCCAAAGACTGTACAAAGACGTTGTAATTTTAGTACGAAAGGTTGGAAGAGACGGTGAATATGACGACCGAACAGAGACTGGTCAGCATGTGTGAGCGACTTGGTGCAAAGTTCATCGCTGATGCAGATCCAGGTCTGAGCAGAGATGAAATGATCTCGAGTTTCATCGACAGAAAAATGAGACATTTGGGAGTGACTGACGAGGAACTGCGCCAGACCGTGACGACGATGCTACGACGCAAATATGATGGCATGATGATTTGCTGCGATGAGGTAGGGTAGACAGAACACCAGTCCACAAAACTTATTAACTGTCTACATTATAGAGTACTACATACGGTGCGTAACAATTTTACTTGCTGAAACAATTTTACTCTTACTTGAATGATACAGTGTTTATTTGTTTTTTAAGCTAAAATGTTAAACTAGTTGTATCTACGCTAGAGAGCTAAGTGTGTGTTGAAACGACTGTTTCCGAAGAGTTTTTGGCATTCTTGTCTAATGTGGCTTTTTGCATATTCTGTTTTAACTGTAACCCTAACCCTAACCCTAACCCAAACTCTGTAAATTTGAAGGCCAAAGAAATTGAATATGCCAAAAAGCCACATTAGACAAGATAGCCGAGTTTTCGATTATAAGCTTTACGAATCTGTTATGTTATTGTCGTTTTGTGCTGTGGTGAGCTATCTTTTGATTTGTTATATAACTTTCGTTGATAGAAATTTTAAAACGGCACTGAACAGCTTTCTGACAAACTCTCTGTCTTGTATAAATTTCAAATCCATGTTACACGTAATCCGTCTCTGAAATTTGGTTCTGCTAATTCTGTATATGAAATGCGACAGTGTATTCTGGATTACGGTACTTCAGTAAGTCGTTGGAGGAGTGAAGCTACTGTTCATGTTTGATTTGACTTATTTTCTTTTTCTCCTTAGAGTTAATTCTTAGTTCCTGTAGTTACTTTACTTCGTATTTGTCTGCATTGTCTGCACTTGTTGCAAATCAACTTCATACAAGAAAACAAGTGGGAAACAATGTAGGCCTATGGCATTATTTTCCGAAGGCTGCCATTCGTCACACTCACCATCACCATTTGGTGACGGTTGTTGTATGTAGACGAATCGAGAGACCAAAATTGGTTGTATAAGGCGAGTGAGGTTGGCTCAGTTCGAGCGCGTCTGTAGCGGTGAGGAGCCGATCTGTCCGTGGATGCTGCTAAGAAATCACAGTCGTCCACAGGACCCCGCCGATGATGATGATGAACAACAACAACAACAACAGCAGCAGCAGCCAAGTTTGACACACACTGACTGCTGTTCGCTTCAAGGTCGATACCTTGTCTAAAGGACTACTTACTTAACAAGTGGCTAAAGTAGTTTAGCGATGGTCGTATCGAATGTGGCGCCATCGTCCCCGAAATGACCTATAAAGTGTCGAGTGGGACGTTAAACCTCTGCTCACTCACTCACTTTAGAATATAGGCCACCTTCGAGTTTCAAAGTCATGGGGCTAATCTCAATGTTACGGTCGCAAAACAGTGGCAGCGCGCAGGTTTGTGCTCCCCTCGGACACAGTTGAATTTATTTTGTATTCGAGTTTTAGTTTTTAGCTGAGAGGTGGCCAGCTTGAAGGAATGCAGTATGACATGCCACATGCAGTACTTGTACTGTAATATAGTGCAGTACACTCTATTCGCTGTACTGATTTTTGGCTTAATAGATTTTTCTTCATTCTTCCGACTTTCTGTTTACCGACGACTTACAATGACTGTGATTACTGTCATTGTATTACTCGTAGTAACAGGAACCAAACTGCATTTGAAGGATGCCAATGTCGCCGCTGCATGGCCTTTGTTGGCATCACATTGCACGACGTCGCCTCCACGAGTTTATAGCACCCTGCACTCGAAGGCGCGTGTGGCAGATTTATTTAACCTGCAAATACATTCTGTTGTTCAACAGATTCAGAAAAGCTGGACTGTTTCCTAGACAGAATGGCTGAATACAGACGGCGCTGGCTCGAGCGTATGGTAAGGCACATCATGCTTAATCTTGGTGTAATCCATCTCTGTTGTAATACAACGTCCCGCATCTCATTGGCTCTGAAGCTTTGTCAAATCTTAACCGATCTTCAAAATTTATACACCAGTCGCTCAAGCGTCCATAATTTGCCCATGTACGCATGTGCGTTTTCTATTTTTTATGCTTTGCTTTCTTGTGTAGGCGAAAGAGGCATACGTCAATCGACCTGTACCGTCCGTGATTCTGTCTGTCTGTGCGTCAGTCTGTGATCGGCCGGCGAGGCAGAGGCATAATGCGGCTTGCCGTAGATTAGACTTTTTCTTTTTAGCGCGCACGCTATTGCCATGTCGCAATTCCTTCTGTCTGACCGTCCGTCCGTCTGATCCACACTAAAATGGTCAAAGATATCGAAATTGGTTTGCACCATACGACACGGTGCTATTTGAGGATTCTTCGTGCCATTTTTTCACTTCTGCTATTGACTCAGTTGTCTGAGTATGTGTTTTTGTGTTGTTTCTGTTTATCGTAGGCCTAGCTGCAGTTTTGTTTTTGCCTATGTGCTTCGTGCTTTAAATTGCTTTAAAGGAGTTTGTTAGCACATTTATATGTGTCCTCGGTCGTCTCGATTTTGACTATAAAACGTGCTCTTATGTGTTTCAAACTTGTGAGGAGTCTTTACCTGAGCTCTAATAATGTATTAAGAACTGCACGTAGTTATTCGGTGAATAGTCGTGATATTACCGAGCTATGTATGTAGTATGTTATTTATGTTATGAATATGAGTTTTAATGAGACTGCACACAATATCTGTGAACATTTTAAATTAAGTTCACTGTATTAAGCTCAGCTTCTTTTTTGTATATTTGTGTTTAATCTGTATGTCTTTCTGCTGTGTCTTTTTATCTAGATGCATTTTGTCTTGCAGGAAGAAACGTAGGCCTACTAAATAAACGATTGATTTTTCGCGACGTCGACGTTTATTTGCACTTTGCAGGCACAGCAAGCGTCGATACAGAGTGGCGAAATCAGAACTAGTAAGTTTAAAATTACAGTTATCTATATCTCATTACTTTATAATGTCAAGGGAGCTAAGGTAACACATTACATTTTTTCTGGTTTAACAACCTATTACATACGCCAAAAAACTGAAAAAATAATAATTTTACTCAAAATTAGTTAATTTTGTACAAACGATAAGAGTCTTTGTCTGAATACGCCGTTACGGTGAACAAAAATGATAAACGCACAAACACTATTTTAATTCGATGTGTTCAGCTGATGCGATTCACTCTGTCAATCGGAATACGGCGTGTTTCAGATGTGCAATGCATGTATTTTGTAGTTGGTCGTCCACACTCTATGCGCGGGAGACCAATGCGTCGTCGTCATAGACTGCACCATTGAAGAAGAAGAAGAAATACACATCGCCATTACTAGCCGCCTGACAGCTCATATCACGCACAACTTCACGTTGTAGCCTATTCTGTGCTTTTACTACGTACGTCTTGATCAGATTAAAGTACATATAATGTTTTTATTTTAGTCTTCAGCTGATGCGTTTCGAAGTTAACCGCGCGGTTGTGGCTGGCCCCTTGGTGCTGTGCCCGCCGCACGCCCCCGGTCAAGCAGACAAACGGACACGAGACAAGACACGCTAAGAACTTTTATAAACGATATATTAATCAATTATTCCGCCGTATCATATTCGATATTCTACCACTCCGCGCAACACTTGCCGCAGTTTGCAGTCCAGTCCGTATACATTGCAGAATTAGGCTGCATTCAAAACTTTCAAATTAGACCTACAATCTAAACAAATGTATAAAAAAATCTGTGTATAAAATCTGAATTTACATTTTTTCTGGTACTGTGTTCCTAAATTTCCTAAACTACAAGCTAGGATGAGGATAAACTAGACGGACTGACTGTCAGAATGCAATGCGATGGCCTATGCATTCGCCTGGTGGTAAGAGTCGCATAATCTATCAACCAACCATTCGATCAAAAACAGTGCTAGCCTACGTCGAGCCGAACCAGGCTAGCTCAAAAGTCAATAATAATTATATCGTGATGAAATCATGAACATTCAACACCGACTGGAACTAAAATGTACCATCTTAAAGTTGTGATTTTTTAAGACAACTTATCGGAGCTCTCGGAACAGTCTCCGCAACTCTGCGAGACAGTACTCAACAGTTCCACCAGCGACACAAACTGCACTTAACTCGCATTTTCTTTTTCTCAGTAGCCTTCTCTCTGTTCTACTGATTGTACACAATTTTGACCACTCCGCGATTTTGTCTGCCGTTATGTCATTGCTGCGCTTTTCTTCGTATACTTACCCACTCTCTCTGTCAAACTAAGCTTCTTGATTTCTGTACAGCGTAGTTTATTGGTGTTGCGATTGGCTATGCAGTCTACGACAGGACGTAAGGGCCTACACCCGGCATCTCGACCGAGTAGGCCTATGTAGCAACGTTAGCCTAGAACTAACGTATACGGACGGCGAGCTAACGTACTAACACGTGTGTTCATTTGAATTCGAACCACAAACAACAGCAAGTAGGAAGCATCCAGTACGTGCCTATCGATCAGGTGTTGCGGGAGAACTTGCGCAGTGCGCTGGAGACGATGCTGAGTTGGTTGCGAATATCGTCGACGATGTCGCTGACTGATTGGCGTCTGTCGAGGACATTGACGCGCTGGGTGTACGGGTCATAGGTCAACTCAAACGGACGTGACATCGTACGCGCGTATTGTCTACATCACCAGCAGCAACAAGTGGCCAATGTAATTTGGTAAAGGCCGCATCGAATACGTGTGATGTTTATTCAGCCCACGGGAGTCACCACGTCAAACAAGATTCAGAATCGTGCAGCAACTTTAGTAGGGCGCAGGCGCCTCTGCTGACAAGACACACCACGCTACGGGAACATCGGTCGCAATAGCCCACATTTCATGCATTCAATGTGGCCTAATAATAACTAAGATAGACCGTAGGGGCTTACATATAGCCGCTTCGAAGAGTGAAATACGTGGAGCCGTCTGGCGAATGACGACGAAAAGTTTTTGCCGCCCGACGCAGTGCGTTGGCGCGGAATATGCTATGGTGACGTGGCTGTCTGCGTACCTGTCACGTTGATGTATTATGTTTAAACGACTGAGTCGATCATCATGCGACTTTCACCAGATTGTAGCCCAGCCATTCTAGGTTTCCCGTACCAAATGTGAACCCGATAGCTCGAAGGAATCCCCCTCATAGATGGCGTAAAATGGGAGAGGGTAAATAAAAATCGGAAAATCTGTCCAACAAATTGCAGTCGTTTACCAGAAAGCAGCTCTTGATAGCACAGCATGGAAAGCTGTGCTTCGTAACGGTTTGTATCAAGATCTTAACATCCGCGTACACAGCGTCCGACGGTTTGTCAGCCATAGCTGAGCTTTTTGTGGTTAAAGCTTTTTAACACTGTTACGTATTTTCAAGATCTACTTCGTCTTCGAAGTTCTAACCTGAGGACAATAATGCCACTTGTATAGCCCGCATTCGTACGGGTAACAACATTTACGAGGCATCTAGTGTCTAGTAAATCGAGTAGCAGTCATCACTATCGTTATCGTTATCACAATCTTTATCTTTTGTGTATAAGAGGTTTGCCATCAGCAAACATTCTTCCAGACAACTTTTGTCATATGTATTCCGGCGCCGTTGCATCGATTCTGTGATTTCAGAATCGTCTGTTCGGTATGACTTACTTATACTTAGAGAAAGAAGCATAAACTATAGCTGGCTCTGCTATCGGAAAGTCAAGTACAAGTATGAACTAGTGACACGAACCTGAGTCTGTTCTTGGCGCTGACGAACGAGTCGGCGAAGTAGTAGACGTTCTGGTAGCAAGTGATCATGCATTCGGTCTTGATGACAACTTCTGGGTCGAATGGACGTTGCACAGCCGCTTCCGACAACACGTGCTGCATCCCATCACGCATGCGCACAATAACTCATTTCCGCTTTACAAACGGTCGTGTCGACCATCTACCAATCATCGACCACTCAGATAGGCCAAACCTACGCGTTTTTATTTGACAATGCGACACAATACTGAAACCATTATCTTGATCTCACAATATTAGCTAACATATTGCTCTTGTCCTGAACCGGCTATTCAATTGTCGCATGGGGTCTTCCACTTTCGTCTTAAAAGCAGTGATGGGTAATTGTAAAAACTAATTGTAATTGCTAGCCAATTAATTAGTTGTTTAAGTAATTGTAATTGTAATTGTGAATGTGCTAATTGTAATGGAAATTCACAATTAGTTGCATAAGTACTTTTGGATTTTTTTCAGACTAGGTACAAAAACAATGCAGAGTATATTTCTTGCAGTGTTATGTTGATGTTTTGGCTTTTTGCAGTATTCTGTTCGTATATTGTGTGCTAAATTAAATAACAGTCATTACTTTTTTATTTTTTGTCGAATATTAACTACGACTGAACAATACATGTATTTTGATTTTTGATTTGGCTGCATTCAGCATTGATCAAAGAAGTAATTGTAATTAATTAACAGGCAGCTAATTGTAATTGCAGTTAATTAGGTGCTCAAAAATAAATCTTAATTGTAATTAATTAGTTACAAACATTACAATTACCCATTACTGCTTAAAACTCGCCTTTTTCAATTAAAATAATTTTGATTCGGCACTATACTCGAGTCTAGAAATCAGTAAAGTAAGTAAGTAAGTATTCTTTATTGTAAAAAGACAGACGCATTTTGCGTTACAATACAAGAAAGTACGAACATTCAATAATCGAACAAACGGTAAACAAACAACAGACACGTGCAATGGTCTAATTATGGTCTAATCATACATTGGTTTATAAATTACAAAACACGCAGAATTTAAGTCAACCAAAGACATGTAATAATAATTACTTATTCAGATATCAGTTATTACTCCAAGCTATTTAAACATGTGAAACGTTAGCATTAAAGCGTAACCTGACTAAATAAAATAACTGAAAAAAAACTGTCTTTGAAAACATCTGTTGTCCTGTAGGTGAATTTGCTACTTAATAACGGTCAGTTCTATTAATGTAACCACATCGTATTTCACACTACTATAAAATTGATAAATAAGCAGATCGTAAATGAAGACTCTAGTTTGCACCTTGAGTTCTCCGACTGAGGACAGCAGACCAGCTCCGTAGACCCTCATCTCGTTGTCTTGTACACACAGACCGAACTCGACCGTGAAGAAATAACACTAGAAACGCACAAAACACGACACTCTTTCTCGCACTTCCTGTGATCGACTGACTGTTCTGCAATTTTCATAGCGCTGTCTTAAAATAACGATATCCTACTTTTATCGTCCATATTAGCTTCTGTTTGTATAAGCTAGCTTAGATGGCTTTCTGGCGCACCATTCTTACTTATTTTCGTGTATTGTTGACTGCTGTGCAAGACCGGACGATTGATTGATTGTATGAATGCATAGCCATACAGACGTGTAACGGAATTTCACCATTTTCCCTTTCATCTGACTATCGTGTTTCTGCTGTACCATTAGCTGAGGTTTCGTACTATACGTCTTTAGTTGCAAATTGGCGCATTAACTTCACGCTGAATATGGATGTTTCGCCAATTATGCTGCGGTGTCAATTTACCGTAAAACTTATAAAACTGTGTACAGGTACTTAACGTAATACAGCAGAAGCAGAGAAAGACGGCACCGACCGTGGCGAGCTTTGCGACATCTTCGTCCGAGGCACCCAGTGATGCCAGTCCGATCTCTTGTGAGAATTCCGCGAAATTCGGATCCAGGAACAACGGCATGTGTCCAAGAACTTCGTGACAGCAGTCACTGTCGGCCGACAGACAGAAAACGTCGAACTTTTGCAGTTGTAGATTGGAGGCCTAATTAGGCATTGCATTCGAGCGGAGCGGGAAACTAATTACAATGTCTCGTGACCTTGAAACGCGAACGAAAGTTATCGACAATCTGGAGATGCACCTCCGCACCCAAATTGAAGTTGCTAAATCAAGACACTCAAAGTTACAGCCTAGATTAAAATTTGAAAAAATGCGATAATAGCTCTCGAGATCAAACGTCAATGGCAAAACTGTCAAAAGCTTCCAATCACTTCTGGCGTTTACCACGACACATATTCCTGTCACGTTACATCAATTTCCAACTAGTAGTTGTTAAGTTTTCGCTGACGGACATACAGACACAGAGACACCACCAAAACAATACTTGACTGGCAAAACAAGTACTAGCAACGATAACGCAAATACAACAGTGGAATGATAAACTAACGGTTCAGGTGAGTAGAAAGGCTCAGCACTGTGTCTGATGTACTGAGTGCAGTAGAAGACACGGAATGCGAGTCCAGCGAGGAAGTCACGTGATGACAGGTACCCGGCCACCGGGCGCACTATGAAGCCCGTCTTTTCTGCACCGTGCATACGCATACAAATATGAAACGTGAAACGGTCGGTAAATTGCGCAATTTGCGCCATTCATTGTTAAATTCAAAAGTTTAGCTAATAGTATACGACCATGGTATTTTGAGTCCAGAAAGTACTGTATGGCCATTAGCGCTTCAGGCCCAGCGCATCGTTATCTAAGCAAATAAGCAGAATGTAATTATCTATTTATTTATTTAAACATCCGCGGCAAAGGGCGGAAGCCATTTACATGCCGGTAAGTAGGTAAAATCAGTACAACGACATACATGCATACAATGTAAAACAATACAATCAAAGGATAAAATGAGGTTTATACATTCGGAGAACAGGTACGCTAAAAGCACTAATATTTGGTATATATTCTAAGGTTTATTTTATCTATGGAATTTCTAAATCTTGCAAGAGAACCAAAATTAACAATATTCGGGGGCAAACTATTCCAAACTTTTACAACTCGCTCACTAAAAAAGTTTTTCCGCTTGATCTGACTTCATTTCGAGAAAAAAATCGAATCAAACCTCGTAAGAAGTAGGAGATGTCTGCCAGCTGAGGTATATTGTGCTCACTAAAACAGCCAACAGATTTAATGCACACCCACAGCCAGATATCAAAATTGAACTAAAGATGCTTTTTGTAGCAACTCTGTGTGGCCTAGCCTATGCTGCTGTCGATAATGCATATAAAACAGTTCTGTTTTTGCTGTTTCTACTCTTCGTCTAAATGAGCTATGGTAATCACAAAAGCAAATGGCCTTTCTGGTAAAAAACAAATCAACTTTCAGCCATGCAACTGTTATAGTGACGTATACCACAGTAAACGTACACCAACTGTCCGTACCTGTATCCGCAGTGCTTGACGAGCAGTGGAAAGTTGTCAAGGTATTCGCGACAGGCGTGTGTCGGATAAAGGGCAGTCAACTCGCGGTAAACCACTGACCTGTTGGCATTATCGAACGCCGCAGCATCCGCAAGAAAATGAAGCTATTATCATCTACTAATGACCAGACGCTACGATCTACTTTTGATATAACATTATTAAGAAAATTAGGGTCGGTTTTAAAGATATGATTTGTTAAATACATTTTAAATTCGGTGCATTTACTTGTATCTTGATCCGGGGACAAAATATGCCCTGAAAAGAAATTAAACATGGCGGTTACTGACAGTTTATTTCTACCGGGTGAGTCAAAACAATAATCCACTAAGTAATCGACCTTAAAAATTGGCTGGCCTTAACCTTGTCAAACCTTAACTGATTATCAAAATTATTGCACTGCTGGAAGGAGTATGAAATTTGCAACAAATGATATGTAATATTTGCACCGCATCATATGTTGCTAAACTACCTTGGAAAGTAAAAAGTTAAAACTTGTAACAAATTACAAAAGACAACTTAAAAATCGTACTCATGTGTGACAAGAAACGAAACGTTTCATGTCATATACCTGAATAGATATTAATACTATCACAACAATTGCTCACGTGTTCACATTTGCCCGCATACATGCTTTAGAATACCTACGCCCTTCGTTAACTGCATTGTCGTAATGTGGTGGTCCGTGCCAAGCCAAACGTTCAGTAAGTATTGCTTCACTTCATCAATTTTATACACCCGCGACCGATAAACTTGCTGCTAGACGGCACTCCATATCTTCTATAGTAGACCAGGTACGTTGAGGTCGGAGCTGTTCAGATCTGGTCCAATTAAAGATGTGTTGCCTGCTAGAGAACTCGTACAGCGTTGTGTGCCCAATGAGTAGGGTCACTGTCAACACTTGGACCGGTTTACATAAAACAGTATGTTATTTAAAAGAATATTTAACAAAAACCATAAACTGACGTAATAAGTAAGTAAGTAATAGGTTAGTAAGCAAGATTCGTTGAAACGGGTGCATGTAAAATCAATGCATTTCGTTTGCACTGTATTCCAGATTTGCACCCTTTTCAGTTCCAAAGGTAGTGCAGCAACATATTTAAGGTGTGATGGGTGGTTTACATGGTTTTTATTGCAAATTGCAAATGAAGTACTTTTTCCAACAACGAAAGAATTTTGAAAATCGGTTAAAATTTGATATAGCTAAAGGCAATATTTCTTAGCGGATTACTTTTCTTTGACTCACCCGATAGGCCCTATATCTGTTTCCGGTTTTGTGGGTCAAATAGAATATTGCACCAGAATGCAAATTTCAGCTAATGCAAATAGAGTTATTGAATTGCGACAAATTTTCCATTTTTGAAGCGTCTTTGGAAAGAAAATCGGGGACAGAGTCTCTCAGAGTAAAGACTCCCATGAGGCGGTACATAACATATCAATTAAATAGTCACTAAGGTATATTAATATAGCCTATACGTTTACAATATACGTTTAGTCACGTCCAAATTAATGCTTGCAAAATTCGTTTTACCACGTTTTCTTCTCTTCTTCAGTGTATTCAATTCGTGGGATCGGCTGGCCGCTGTATGCAAATTGACACAATAATGAACAGTAACATACCGAAAATTGTAGTTGTTTTATGTATTCGTTAGCAATAATTCAAAAACCGGCGAAAAGTGATAATAATGCTGCACTATAATACAGATTTTGGTAACCCGTGAACAAGCGTTAAATTTTGTCATCGGGGATGTCTCAGAAAAACTTTCGCCTTAAACAAATTTCTGTGCTACAAAGCTCTAAAGTTTCGTTTATCTTCATGTCGAATACTCGTACTGTACTTTTGTAAAACTATACCAGCAGTGCTACACATCTAGTACTTTAAACGAATGTTTAAAAACAGTATTATGCTTGTCATGATAGTGCAATATTACAATGCAATTACAGTTAATAAGTCGTTTTAATGCAGCCCAGTTTTATTAATATCGAAAAATGACAGCGTCACTTAACTGTCTGTACTTATAGGCGATGTTCGCAAATTCAATTCGTCGTTTGCGATAGATCTCATCCTTGAAACCCTACGACACACACAGGCTCACGCATCATATACTAATACTACTCATTGTCGACCTTACAACTGCTCACTCGACATTCAAAGGCAAAGGTACCATCTTGATATAGCGATAAAGTTTTTGGTAGGTTCCTGTGATGGTAACGAACACTCGATATAGCGCTTATGAGGCAATTTTCTCACAAAGGTTCTCAGATGTGGCACGCGTTGTCAAGGGATCACGCAGTTTTACCTGATTCCGTTGTCGAAACTACATGTTAAAACAGCCTGTAAACGCTACGAGAATGGTGCCTATCACATTTTGTTACATTTATCCATTGTCGATGTTGTTTTTATGTTGTAACTTGTATCCATGGTCGTTTTATACGTTATTAAAATCTAGGCCGAATAAGTTGCTAGTAAATAATTTAGTCAATTAAAGAATTTCTGTTCCTTGACTGGCACTCGCTGGCAGTCGCCATAGTATACAAGTTTGCTGCAGCAGTCTGAGTCTGCGCTACGCTGCGTGTCACGCTGCGTGGCGAGTAATAATGACTAACCGACACTCGCTGGCGCTCTTCACGTAACGCAACGCATCGCGCAGCGCAGCGCATGTGGAAGCGTTTACGGGCTGTGTTCACGGGTGGTATAAATCGAGCGTCGTGACAACGACGACATTACCGGATGATCGGCGTCGAGTTCGGAGCCGTACATGAGGACTCTGTTGGAAGATTTGTCGAGATCAGAAATGTGACGAGGAAACCATGTACTCCCATCGGCAGCATCTGTACCAGCAACATTCACGTCATCGCCATTGTGCCCTAACTTCCACTTCCATAGCTACATACAGTAACATTGCATTAGCGTTATTTATACGTATACTGACCTAATGCAGAAGTCTGCGGAAGACGGCAAGCGTCGCTGTAGAGGTGAAGTCGTCTGGCAGGCTATTCCGGAGGCGGCTACCTGACACCGGAAATACTTCATCGCCCACAGCGGTAAGTCGCGTACGGCTAATCACTAGCCACGATGATGGCGTCAGTTTGCTGATAAAAATGTAGCATCTCTAATCTACGCCTATTAGATGACCAAGAATTACAATTACTGAGTCAGTGAGCAGATTCAACTAAACATGAATAACGAAACTTTACTGAATGCGTAACTACAACATTCAGAGAATTTAAACCTTCGATAAAGAGATACAGCGATAATAGTTCATAGGCCTACAAGGCCAATAATATAGAGCATCGGCATATTTTGTTGTTTGTGTCTGCTATATTTCAATATGCGCTATATAAATTCGCACCTCGTTGTAGACAGGTGGTAATGTAAGTAATTTGGAACAGGCCGCATCGAACCCCCTCCCTTTGCCGTGCATGGGGGATGGGGACGCATACCTAATACAATGTTTTTTGGGTCCTCAGGAGTCTTCGTCCCAATCAGGACGTCGATCCGTTCAACCGTTTTTGCAAAGCCCGCACGCGCGACTGACGCCAGCAGAGACTAACAGACGCTCGGATCATAATCCGCATCCGATGCAGCCTAATATACAGTGCACTACTTTTGTTGCACGATGTTCTAGGCAGCTTATAGGTCCAGCAGATTGGGTTTTTGTCACACTGGGACCCTTACGCTGTGATTAGCCTAGAGGCGGTTGCCTACAGTTAGCCTAGTTCATATT
>Ga0126335_1000406_pt1 | contig 20561 bp, 16 predicted proteins | sample OlaspJWI45metaG_FD_108409 | JGI IMG/M metagenome (GOLD analysis project Ga0126335, IMG submission 108409) | Marine gutless worms symbiont microbial communities from Oahu, Hawaii - Olavius sp. 1 OAHU.JWI-45 metaG | ecosystem: Host-associated > Annelida > Digestive system > Unclassified | place... | reverse complement strand
TGTTTTACCATCTGGGTACCTCCTGTTTTTGGTTTTAGTTGGTCCTAAACCCAATTATTACAGGGGACCCAGATGGTTTTTCAATTATTATTTTCTAATTCATGCAAGATCGAGGTAATAACAGTTGAGGTTGAAAACTTATCTGCGCAATATAAAAAGACTTACATACTTTCCAGAAGGGATTTGCCGGTTGAACTTTCAGCGGATTGATAGGGTATAAGAAAAAATCCAGTAGCGAGCTGAAGTAGACTCAGGGACGCCCATTGTAATATTGGTTTCTAGGACAATATTAGGGACAGGCATGCATAAATGCTCTATTTACGGTTGAAATTATGGTAAAGGGAAAAACCGGCGAAGGAAAGATCGAATCGATTCACGCGCGGAAGACTTGGGGCGCCCTCAAGTTTTCCAATTATTTTTGCAAAAATCCGGTATGCCCGGACACATGTTTCACACTCGGATAGCCGGACCCGCCCCTCCCGCCTGTCTGCGCCCCCCCCCAGCTGCCGCTGGTTCAGATTATTACAGATATTGTCAAAACGAATTATTTGATTTAATGAATCTGTGAGTGCATGCAATCAGAATCAATTACGCAGGAGAATGCTTATGCAAGACGACTTGCCGGCTGATCTGAAAAAGGAAATGGACAGCTTTGATGGTTTTCTGGCGAAAATACTGCAGCCCGGTATCAAAGCCTGGGAGAAGAAAAATCGGGTACCCCCGGAGTTTTTTCAGCAGATGGGTGCCGGTGGCTGGTTCGGTTTTGGCTGGGATGGCAATCGGATGCTCAGGAAGCCAGGCCTGCGGGAAACCCTGATCCTCGAGCGATTGGCGCGAATCTCCCCCGGCGTGGCCGTGACCGTTTTGATCGCATCCGATCTGGGTATGACAGCCCTGGAAAAATTCGGCAGCGAGCGGCTGCAACAGCTTTATGCCGCGACTGCGGTCCGGGGTGAGACGTTGATTTGCATCGGCAATTCGGAAAACCTGGCCGGCAGTGACGCGGCCGGCATTGCGATGACGGCCGATCGAGTCGATGGCGGTTGGCGCCTCAGCGGTGCCAAGGCCTATGTCACCAACGGCCTGATCAGCGACCTGATGGTTGTGACGGCTGTCAGCGATCCGGATGCCGAACGCAGCCAAAGAATGTCCATGTTCCTGGTGGATCTGTCCGCAAAGGGAATAAGCCGCAGACAACTCAATAAGAAAGTCTGGATTCCGTCTGATTTGACCCGCATCGATCTTAAAAAAGTTTTTGTTCCCGATGACCATTTACTCGGCAAGCGCGGCAACGGTCTGCAGCAGGTGCTGTCGATCTTTACTCACAGCCGGATACCGATTGCCGGTCTGGCACTGGGCACCGCTGCCGGGGCATTCGATCTGGCACTGGAACGGACTCGCAAGCGTAAAATTTTCGGTCGGTCGATTGCCGATTTTCAATCCAAGGCCTTTGAGGCCGCCGATTTGTTTGCACGCCTGGAAGCTGCCCGGCAGGTGGTGTACCGCGCTGCGGCCGTTATGGACAGCGGCGCCGATTTCCGGCTCGAAGCCTCGCTGGCCAAATACCTGGCGGTCGACATCGCCCAAAAGGTCGGCCCCTGGGCCGCGGATATTTTCGGAGCAGTATCGGTCGTGGCCGAACATCCGATTCACAAGTTTCCCATGGACGCCTGGGCGGTGTCACTGGCCGAAGGCACCCAGGATGTCCAGAAACTGGTGATATTCAGGGAGTTGATGAAACTCAACCATAAGTTAGGTCAGTTTTGACAGTTTAGTCAGTTACGTCATCCCGACAAAGTTTGCCCAGGGACGCGAGCCGGGATCCACAAGTAACGAGCGGCGTGAAAAGCGAATATGAAATTTATAATTTCGACAGTTACTCGTATGAAACCAGGTGGACCCTCTCAGTATGGTTTCTCCTCCCCTGGCGGGAGGAGATCAAGAGGAGGGGGAAAAAATGGTTCAAATCTTTATTTACGCTCCGAAAATAATACGGACGACAAAAAGGGACACAAAGCTCAGCACGAAAAAGCGGCCCGGCCAGCGCCATTTGCGCTGCAAGGCGATGTTGAAGCCGCAAAAACAGGCCAGGCAGACAAAAATTGCCGCAGCTGCCAGTCGAAACGGCAGCCCGGCCTTGTAATCCAGCATGTGGATAATACCGGCTATGGACAGGGCAACCCCGGCAACCCCAATGATAAGGCGGATGATAAATTCTTTACGTTTGGTAAGATCGCCGCCACCGAAATCGAAAAATCCTGAAAAAAGATCGTCGAGCATATGTCTATCTCCTTTATGGCAATATCAGTCTATCTATTTGGGCATACAGTGCAGCTTCAGCGCTGTCCGGATGCCTAATTAGCCGATACCACTGGATGCCGGCCTACGCCGGCATGAACGGAAGGAATTTACTGACCCCTGAAATATATATACATTGTATTATACTATATATTGTGCCCGCCGAAAAGGTCCGGAATTTAGACGGACGGATTTCACATCGAATCCCATCCTTTATAGCGCAAGAATCGGGTTGTCTGTGCGGCTTTTCTTGCTTACATATGAGGATATGGCAGTTGTCATAAATATGTTCCGTTCAATGCATCGATCTTCAAATATGAGGTAAAGTTATGGCCAGTCTGGAGCAACTTTCAATGGACTATCAGCGCGTCGAAAAGGCGATTGACTATCTTGAAGACAACTTCAGCCGGCAGCCTGAACTGCCGGAAATAGCCGCCTGCGTCAATTTGAGCGAATATCATTTTCAACGCCTTTTCAGTCGCTGGGTCGGGATCAGTCCGAAACGCTTTTTGCAGTATTTAACCAAAGAGTATGCCAAGAAACTGATTGTAAATTCGGAGAACGTTTTAAACGTTGCCTACGATGCCGGGCTGTCCGGTCCGGGGCGGCTGCATGACCTTTTCGTCGTTTGCGAGGCAGTTTCCCCCGGAGAATATAAAAGCAGGGGCGCAGGGCTGCGGATTCACTACGGGTTTCACCCTTCGCCTTTCGGACAATGTTTTCTGGCGGTTACCGAACGCGGGATCTGTGGGCTGAATTTTGTAATGAACGACAATCGCAGTGCCCTGACACGGGAACTGCGGAACAGATGGCCGGCTGCAGAAATCGTGCTGGATCCCCAAAAAACGCTGCCGGTTCTCGAGCACATCTTTCGGTTCGAAACCGATCAGAAACCGGCGCCGCTGCACCTTTACGTCCGCGGGACGAATTTCCAGCTCAAAGTCTGGGAAGCCTTGCTCCAAATACCCCTGGGCAAGGCCGTCACCTACGAGGACATTGCGCACCACATCGGCATGCCCAAAGCCGCGCGGGCTGTGGGAAACGCCGTAGGCAGAAACCCGATTCCGTTTCTGATTCCATGCCACCGGGTCATTCGCAAGATGGGCGAATTTGGCAATTACGGTGAGGGGCCGGCACGGAAAAAGGCGATTCTGGGCTGGGAGGCGGTCGTAAGCCACTCCGGCAATGGTGCAGCGGCATAATATTGGAGAGAGACAATGGCGTATGAAAATATGAACGTCCAACGCCCAACATCGAACACCCAACATTGAATCAAAACTGAATTTCAAATACCTATATATACAAAACGAGAGAAAATACAGGGTTTAAATATTACTAATATATGCTATTCTCTCGGCTCTCTGTGAACTCTGCGGTATCAATTCCGTCACAACATTTACAAATGTGTTCATTCAAGCGCGTTCCCGTATCTTTCTTTTTTATTCAACATTCGATGTTGGACGTTCGATGTTCGATGTTCATTTTTCATTCTACCAAACCTAACGGCCGACTATCGCCTGGGCCAACCGCAGGCCGGATTCCAGAATACTTCCATCTTGATCATAATCGGGATCGTAGGATGCGATATTGCAGGCCCATACCGGCAGGTGGGTATTGATCAGGGAGAGCGCTGTTTCAAATTGGTCGACATTAAGACCCCCCGGCGGATCCAAAGGATTGGCTGAGCTTTTACCGGTATCCAGGGCGTCCATATCCAGGTGCACATACACACCATCCACTTTTGCTTTCAATTCAATCAACGCGGCTTCGAGACGTTCTAAATATCCGGATTTTTGCCCTTCATTGGTGTCGATGACCACCAGGTCACTTTGGCCCAGGGCCTTTTTCTCGAGATCGTCCAGTACATTCGCACCCACCAGCACCGTGTTTGATCCCCTTACAGGGGAGAACCCGGGTATGGTTTCCAGCAAGGTGTTCCAACAGCGCCCGGTCGACATGGCCAGCGGCATGCCATCCAGGTAACCGCTGGTGGTGGTCTCCGGCGTGTTGAAATCGCCGTGGGCATCAAACCAGACGATGCCCTTTCTATGGTTGTGAATACCGGCCAGGCTGCCCAGGCAGTGATAACAGTTACCGGCCAGAACCAGCGGCAGTCGTTCATGCTGGATCGCATCGGCCACCCGGCCGGCAAGCAGGCGATTGATTACCATCGCCGACTGCATTTCGGTTTGGAATTTGTCCCCGATCTCAATGGATTCCAGAGGCACCGTGTGACCCTGTTCCTCCAGTATTAGCCCGAGGCCCCTGTCAATAAATCGCGAAGGCCCGCGCCCCTGTTTTAAATCCCTGTGACCGCAGTAATAGGGGACCTGTATGATTTGAATATCCATAAAAATTTTTGTTCCAAAAATTTTTTGTAAATTTGATTGAGTCGCTGCAGCGATCGCATTGACCACAAGACTTGACAAATTTCAGTGATGAATACCTTCAAGAGGACTGAAATTCAAGGTGCTCTTGGTTCTTATTGGGATAAAATAACCTGCCTGGATGAGTTAGAGACTTTCTTATGCAAGTCTCGCACAATAACAAAATAAAAATAAGGAGCGTGATCCCGCTGTGCGGGGGCACTTCGAGGTGAAGCTGTAGTCCATCTACCGCGAACCTCGAACCCGTCGTCGCTCTTCGAGCTATGCCGGGCTAAATAAATACCCGCGCTATTTGTCAGCATACAGCAATCCTCCCATAACCTGGAGAAGCTTCATGCGAAGCCAGGTAACGCAGCAGAAGGAAGTCTCCAGCTTATCCAGAAAGCCAGGCAATGTGACTGTCGGGACGTATAATGGCGGCAACGTTTTCAGGGAAAAATTCGGGTCTTTTATCTTTAAATACGTATTCGGCGTCTCTTTTTTTGCTGCCTGGCGTCCCGATTCGAACCGGTTGAATCGGAGAAAAAATACTTCGCGTGGTTTGGTCAAGGACATCTATTGAAGGTGCCTTCGGGCCGCTGGCAAGAAATACGAAGCACGGCCGGCTTTTTTTGTCCATCAGAACCGTGGGCAGATCGAGTGACGAAATGGGACCTTTTGATCGCCTACTGTTGGGTTGCAGCCAGAAATGGGGCAGGCGGCCGCCGGTAATCAGTTCGGGCCGGTACGGGTAGGTATTGGCATCGTAAAAGTCGGTTTGGACATCCCCTGCGATCCACCCCTTTTGGTAGACGACACCCAGTTCCAATCTGGGAAATAGAAGCTGCAGTGTGCTATCGGAATTACCGAAGATCTTCTCCAGGCGCTTGCGACGCAGCCTGGAGACGATATTTTCCGATTTCATCAGTTCCACCTGCGCCAGGCCGACCCGCATGGTTGTGTTGAATGCCAGCCGTTTCAGAGTCCCGGGTACCGGCACTTTGCCGATGGCCCAGTTTGCGAGCTTGGCCAGTTGCCAGTCCAGCCCGATGGCATTCGATACCCGCATGGTTTTTTTGAAGCTATCCACACTGACCCGGGTAATGAGGTCAGCCACGGGCATCCGTTCGGCTTCAAAGGAATCGAGCAGTTCGCCGGTCTGCGCATCTGCCGGCGAACGTTTGCTGTTCAGGACCAGGGCCAGTTTCCAGGCCAGATTATGGGCGTCCTGGATACCGATGTTCATGCCGAAACCGCCCGAGGGTGGAAATTGGTGGGCAGCATCGCCGATCAAGAAACAGCACCCCGAATCGGACCGATAGCGCTCGGCCGACCAGGTGCCCATGCGCCATGCACGGGCACTGTTGACGCCAACTTCAAGATCATCACCGCATAGCTGTTGGATCAGTTCGGCGCACTTTTTGGAAGTAAATGTCTCCGGTCGCTGGTAGGGCGGGAAATAAGGGATCTGCAGAACAAATTCACCCCTTTCCAGCGAATGATTGACCAGGATGCCGATTCCATCGGTTGAGTAGATAAAATAGAGCATCGCCGGCAGGCGCTCGCTCAATACACCGGCCAGCTGGCGACTGAAAAAATGAATGTTGATCAAATGCTGCAGGGTGCCGTCGTTGGTCTTAAGGGCGATATCCAGCTGGCTGCGGGTTTCACTGTGAGCGCCGTCGGCGCAGATGACAAATCGGGCGCTCTCGTGCTGCTGATCACCGGTTTCGGTATGGGTGAGCAGGACATCAACCCGATCCGCATGCTCCTGTACAGCAGCCGATTGTCCTTCCAGCATGAAGCAGAACTTACTCGATCGGGCCCGTTCGCGCAGCAGATCGACAAATTCGTGCTGGGGCAGGTGCGCGGCCCAGACCGGGCTGTGGGTAAGATCGGGACCGCCGGGGAAATGATCGACCGTGCCCAGCAAAGACCCGGACGGATATTTTTCACGCTGGCCGAAAGGCGGCAAATCGATTATATTGGTGCAGTATACAAAGCGCTGCCAGTGTGCCAGCGGTGTGCTGTTGGTGCGCACCACTTCGTCCAGGCCATCCAAGTCGCGCAGGATTTCCATGGTGCGGCTGTTGATAAAATGCGCCTGGGGGTGATCGGTGGGTTCACGTTGCTGCTCAACCAGCAAATGGGAAATGCGGTATTTGCTGAGCAGCAAAGAAGCGGTCAAACCAACCGGTCCGGCGCCAATGATGATCACATCATGAAGCATCATTTATCCGTGAAAAAAAGTGCCTCGAAAATATAAAGCCGAACATGTGAGACCGGCACTGTGCCAAAACTTGGAACTGGAAATCCGGCAGGTTAATAGGACACAGATTTTGGCAGATCTGCACGGACTAACAGATTTTGGATCAGTGTTTATCTGTGCTCATCTGTGTCCTATTATGACAGCCGGCGTGCCGAAGAGACACATTAAATCCAAAAGCAATTACAATGGTATCTGGCATAAGGAATCCGGAATAAGGTTTCCTTATTCCCCGTTCTCCCGGTCTCAGCAGTCTCCCAGTCTCAGCAGTCACCCTGTCTCCCGGTCTCGGCAGTCTCCCAGTCCCCATTTTTATTCCCCTGCTGGTGGTTCCATCGGTGATCCGGCCGGAAATGCACGGGCAGCCAGTTCCCGGTCGAGCATCAGCAGGGCCGATTTGTCGTCTCCGACCATTTCCAATTCGTCGACAATTTTCCCGGCAGTGGCTTCCTCTTCGATCTGCTCATCGCTAAACCACGCCAGAAGCGGCTCGGAGGCATAATCTCTTTCCTCTCTGGCGATGGTGGTCAGTTCATTGATTTTTCCGGAAATAAACTGTTCGTGATCCAGGGCATCCTTGAATGCCTCCAGTGGAGAGGACCAGTTTGTTTTCAACTGACGCAGATCCTGCAGCACCACCTTGCCGCCGCGATCGTTGAGATGCTGGAAATATTTCATGGCATGCACCATTTCTTCATGCGCCTGGCAGCGCATATAGTGTCCCATGCCGTCCAGGCTCAGCGAGTGAAAGTAAGCCGCCATGGAGAGATAAATGTAGTAGGATTCGAGTTCGTGTTTAATCTGATCGTTCATTGCCTTGTTGAGTCTGTCACCAATCATTTGCTGTTTCCTTTCGTTGTAATGGTCATTGGTCTTATGGCGTGTTGGCTAAATATTGCGCATCAGTCTCGATATTGTCAAACCCCATCCTTGCTTAGCGAAGACCGATTAAAAAAATGTCACCGCGAATGACAAAAATCAAACACCGGGCGGCGCGCAATATAGGGTGTCAAATCTTGATTAGTGATTAATAATTTACAATCTGACTGAAAAGCGGCTATTAAAAAATAGCCCGGCAGATTAAATCACTAATCAAGATTTGACACCCTGTTTTTTGCTAGTAAAAACCGTAGTCAGGGTTTCGCGTTAATTGTATGCATATCTTCGATCTATTGGAAAAGAGCGCCGACACTCTCTCCGGTGTGGATCCGCTTGATGGCCTCGGCAAATAGAGGCGCTACTGAAAGCACCATAAGTCGGTCGAATTTTTTATCTTCGCTGACATGAACCGTATTGGTCACAATCACGCGCCCCAATTTCGACCCGGTGATGTTGGCGATCGCGTTGCCGCAAAAGACCGGGTGTGTAGCGCCAACGATGATTTTTCGCGCTCCGGCTTCACTCAGCGTTTTAACCGTAGCCATCAGGGTTCCGCCGGTTGAGATCTCGTCATCGAAAATGATGGCATTGCGACCTTTGACATCACCCACCACAAGGCCCTGCTCGACTTTAACATCATCGATGCGGCGTTTGTCGATAATGGCCATGGGTATATTCAGATAATTGACAAACCGGCCGACCCTTTTGGCGCCACCGGCATCCGTTGCTACGGCAACCGCAGAAGCCAGATCCTCATTTTGTTGAATGTGTTCGACAATGATCGGAATTGCGGTCAGATGATCCACCGGCATGCTGAAAAACCCGTGCACCGAATCGGAATGCAAATCCATGGTCAGCACCCTGTTGGCGCCGGCTTCTTTAATCAGATCGGCCATCAGCCGGGCGGTAATGGAGATACGGGGGGCATCTTTTTTGTCTGACCGCGAGTAAGAGAAATAGGGAATGACCGCTGTAATCCTTTTGGCCGAAGCGCTGCGCAATGCATCCATGGTGATGAAAAGTTCGATGATGTTCCGGTTGACCGGTTCGGTAAACGACTGGACCACGAATACATCTTTTTCGCGCACATTTTGCAGAATCTGCACCGATAGATTGCCGTTAGAGAAGGTATCGACTTGCAATCTGCTCAGTTCGATATCCAGATAGGCACAAATCTCTTCGGCCAGAGCGACATTGGAACTGCCGGAAAATACGCGTAGGGTGGACATTTTAATTTCTCCTCTGGAATTCGGACGGCCATGGTCTCTGACTCTCGGCTTCAATCCATGCTTCGACCCAGGCCGGGACCGCAGCGTCATAGCTTTCAATACCCATGGCCTCGATGACTTCAGAGGCCGGCACGAGACCATTTTTTGATGTGGCGCAGGCCTTAATCAGGGCCGATGAGCAGATTCTGTTTTGCCGGTGTGTTTCCTGCAGTAGGATACATATTGTTGCCCGAAAACCGAAATATTAAAAAATGTAGTGAAGCGTGTACGGCTGTAATGACCGCCATTCCGAACACGCCCGTCGGAGACGGGCGTGATCCGGGCACGCAGTGAAGCTTTAGCGCTATCCAGGGTTTAGCGATAATTCACGGTTCTTCTGGATCCCGGCTCGCGCTCCGCTGCGCGGTACTTGGCCGGGATGACGAAATACGACACAATCTGGCAGGCCGGGTACATAGTGAAGCCTTGGCGCTATCCACACGAATATTCCCTTTTTGAGCATAACGGTAAATATCATTGCAATAACATGTAGCCAGTGCCAGAAACAACAGTTCACCTCCATTCGTGTTAGAGCCGAATCCGGAAGATCTGGGTTTAATGTTTATGGAGTGACTGTTGTCGTTGGTTTTCAGTATTACCTCGTGATGGCCTTCTTTTTTTTAATTTCGCACTGATTCTCATAAGATTCCCCCTCAAATGAAAACACGCGTGTAGGGCGATTCGGCAGCGTATATAGCGAAACCCCATAATTATTGATCATTATTTTTCTAAGGTTCGGATTATTACAGCCCTGCCAGGCGGAGGCCCTCTACAATTTTGGCACGATCTGCCTGATTCCGAAAAACAGAACCGTAACTGTCTATTTCGAAAAAAGGATCGAGTCGAAGAACTTCCCGTGCTTCGCGTTTGGCATCATCCAGACGATCTGATTGTGCGTATGCGGCAGCGAGAATTAAATGGTTACCCACCCAGGCCGGCCTTCGACTTACTCCATCTTCCAGCACTTTGATGGCTTTTTGGTATTGCTCCTGCAGGTAGTATCCAATCCCAAGAAACATGAAGTTGCCAGGGGACCTGTTTGGATCGAATCGAACCGCGGTTTCCAGGGAATGGATGCCGTCATTAACTCTGCCGGACCAGATCATCACCTGTCCACGGTAACTCAGGGATAATGAGTCGTTGGGATTGAGTTCGATGGCCCGATTCAATTGGTTGATCGCCAGCTCATACCGGCCTCGGAAGGAATACACGGTTCCAAGCAGGGCGTATGCATCTGATTGAGACTCATCCAAATTCAACGCTTTGAGCGCCAGATCCTTTGCCTGTTCCAGGGCTTGATCGGGAAATTCGGTACAGCCGTAAGAAGTTTGAGCCTGGTAAACTCGACCCAGCCCTGCGTAGGCGGATGCAAAGCCGGGATCAAGATCGATCGCCTTCTGATACATCTGGCGCGCTTTTCTGAAATCTGAACATGTAGCGCGACGGCGGTATTCCATTCCTCGCAGCAAAAAATCGTAGGCTTCCAGGCTTTTGGTATCTTTATGCATTACCCGCTTTCGTTCGGCCGCATCAATTTTCACCGCCAGCTTGCCGACAATAGTTTGCACAATTTGATCCTGTACGAGGAATATATCTTTCAGCTCGCGATCATAGCGTTCCGACCAGATCTGAAAACCGGAACCGGCATCAACGAGCTGAGCGCTGACGCGCACCTTTGTACCTGCCTTCCGGGCACTGCCTTCCAAAACATACCTTACGTCAAGTTCCTGTCCCACACGTTCGACATTCACGGGCTTGCCTTTGTATGTGAAGGTCGTGTTGCTGGCAATGACAAGTAATTCTCCGAATCTGGATAAAAAAGTAATGATGTCGTTGGTGATTCCGTCGCTAAAATACGCCTGCTTCGGATCGCCGCTCAGGTTATTAAACGGCAGCACGGCAATGGAGGCCCGTTTCGATAAAGGCAAAGGGCCATTCGTTGTGGCAGCCTTTTCTTTATTAAAAACAGTTGAGCGCATTTGAGTCCAGATAACGGCCGCTGCTGCACACATAACCAGAACAGCAAATATTTCAGCCACCCGGTAGCTTCGTTTCGACCCGGACCGCCTTTCCGCGATGACATTACTGCTGGTTTTTGGCTCCGGCAATATTTGATAAACTTCTATTGGTTCGCTAAAATTTTTTACACTATGTTCACCGGAATATTGGTAGTTCAACGATATTTTATTTTTAATCTGCTCGTAGACCGTGCCCGATATCGCGATTCCGCCGGCAGCCGCAAGCCCCTCTAATCTTGCGGCGATGTTGACGCCATCCCCGTAAATTCGGTCTCCTTCACAAATTACATCACCAAGATTAATCCCGATCCGGAACGCCAATCGGCGCTTGGGCGGAATATCGGCATTTTTCAGCCTGAGCGCTTCTTGAATCTTTACAGCCCCGTTAACAGCATCCACCACACTGGCAAACTCGGCCAGCATATTGTCGCCGGGAGAATCGATAACGCGGCCGTCATGTTGGTTGACGATTTCATTCAGCAAGAGACGATGGGCGGCCAGTTCGCGCACAGTGGATTCTTCGTCATCCCGCATGAGACGGCTATATTCAACGGCGTCTGCACTGAGGATTGCGACAAGTTTGCGTTTGAAACCCTCTTCTGGCATGGATTGTTCCCGGGGTTTGAGGTTCTGTAACAAAGGCAGCTGAAGAAAGATGGGGGTAACTAAATATTACAAATAATCATAGGTGGTTAGGAGGTCAAGGAATATTTAAGAGCAGTTAGTTGCATACCGGTGGCAACGGTGTCTAATAGTATCGGCGCTGCCGCTGCCCATTTCTATAAGGTATCATTATTTTAGACGAAAACTGAATGCGCGTCCCGGTCAGATTCATTAAGAGGTCGCAACGCCTCGTAGGGTGCATCGAGTTCTATGCCGAAATGATTCTTTAGGGCATCGATATACACTTGCCCCTCGGGCAATTCTTCAATCTGCTCCCCGTCGTCTGTTCGAATTTTTAATATATTGTTTAAGAGGGTAATTTCGCCGTTTTTTACCGGCAGCGCCGCCAACCTGTCGAAGGTAAAGGCAGACTTGGGATGGGTGGAGGAATAGTAGTTGCCGTAAGCAATGTCAGCATCGATTACGTGTCCAAGGTCGAAACTGTAAAGATCCTGCCATTTATCGTCTTTTAAGGTCTGGAGCATGGTGCCGAAATGTCCGGCATCCATCAGACGAAATGACCGTTCAGCCTGCGATACGGGGTGGCCGAGTTCCAACGGAATCGGAGCACGTAAATTTTGGCTCCCGAATCCCACGTCGGTAATCCATTGCCTGTTCCGAAGTGTTACCAGGGCCAGCTGATGCCCCCGGCCCGAAGGTCGGCCGGTCAAATGTACCCGGGCCAGAAGCGCACGGGCGTCAAATCCAAAAGCTTTCAGGGCCATGAGAAAAAGGCCGTTTAACTCGAAGCAGTAGCCTCCACGGGCCCTGTTCACCAGCTTGTCGAAAAGCGCTGCCGGTTCCAACGAGATGCCCCGTCCCAGCAGAATATCGAAATTCTCGAATGGGATCGTGTGCAATTGAGCGCGCTGGAGGGCTTCCAGCCGATCCTCGGTGGGTTGTACGGCGCCTGAATAATTCAGGCGCTCAAGGTAGCCGTCAAGTTCGAATGCTTTATTGTCCATCGGGTAATGTCTTTTTGACTATTTTTACCTTTGGAATGTTGATAGTTTTTTAAAAATGCTATAATTCCTTAGCCGATCACCCATTACCCTTAACCCATAACCTGTTTCTTGATCCCCATAACCGGTATTTGGTTTATATTTCCAGGTGTGCGGTCCGGTTGATGATCTCTTCCTGGTGGTCGGTGTCCAGATCGACGAAGTAATCGCTGTAGCCGGCCACCCGCACCAGCAGATCGCGGTAATCGTCCGGTTCGGCCTGGGCTTTTCGCAGTACATCCGTGTCGACAATGTTGAACTGAATGTGGTGGCCGTTGAGTTTGAAATAGGTTCGGATGAGGTGCACCAATTTTTCCAGGTCTGCTTCTTTTTTCAGGACGTCGGGTAAGAAACGCTGGTTGAGCAGTGTGCCGCCGGATTTGAGCTGATCCATTTTGCCCAGCGACCGGACCACTGCGGTCGGGCCGTTGCGGTCGGCCCCGTGGGAGGGCGAGGTGCCGTCTGAAATCGGTGCGGAGGCTTTGCGGCCGTTTGCCGACGCCCCCAGCTTTTTGCCGAAATAGACATGGCAGGTGGTGGACAGCATGTTCAGATGATAAAGGCCGCCCTTGGTGTTGGGGCGGCCGTCGATGGCATTAAGCAACGAGTCATATACCCGCTGCATGAGTTGATCGGCCGCATCGTCATCGTTGCCGAAAAAAGGTGTTTTATTCAGCAACTGCAGGCGCAGGGCCTCCTGGCCTTGAAAGTCTTCACCCAGGGCCTTTAACAGGGCATCCATCGAGACCGTTCGGTCCTCGAACACGTGTTTTTTAATGGCCGACAGGCTGTCGGTGATGGTTCCGATGCCGCAGCACTGAATGTAGTTGGTATTGTAGCGCGGACCGCCGTTGTAATAGTCTTTTCCTTTTTCAATACAGTCCCGGATGACGACCGAAAGAAATGGCGCCGGGGCATTGACGGCATACATGCGTTCGATGATGTTGTTGACCCTGATTTTCCAGTCGACCACATAGCGCAGCTGTTTTTCAAAGGCGGCATACAAATCCTCGAAACCTTCAAATGCTTCCGGATCGCCGCTGGGCAAACCGATACTCTCTCCGCTGCCCGGATCGACACCATTGTTGAGGGCCAGTTCCAGCATTTTGGGCACGTTGAGGTAGCCGGTCAGAATGTAGGCTTCCTTGCCGAAGGCACCGGTTTCGATACAGCCGCTGCACCCGCCTTCGCGGGCATCTTCGATCGTTTTGCCGGCCCGCATCTGCTCCATAATGACGGCATCGGTGTTAAATACCGAGGGATAGCCGTATCCCTTGCGGATGACGCGGCAGGCGGCCTTCAGGAACCGGTCCGGGGTCTTGTGGCTGATCTGGACATTGCTGCCCGGCTGCAGCAGGTGAAGCTCGTCGATCACTTCCAGGATGATATAGGACACCTCATTGACCCCGTCCGAACCATCCGCTTTCAATCCCCCGAGGTTGATGTTTGTAAAATCATTGTAGGTGCCGCTCTCTTTGGCCGTCACGCCGACTTTGGGCGGGGCCGGGTGGTTGTTAACTTTTATCCAGAAGCAGCTGATCAGCTCCTTGGCCGATTCGCGGGTCAGGGTGCCATCGGTCAGCCCTCTGGTGTAGAACGGTTCCAGGTGCTGATCCAGGTGCCCCGGGTTCATGGCATTCCAACCGTTGAGTTCGGTTATGGTCCCCAGGTGAACAAACCAGTACATTTGCAGGGCTTCCCAGAAATCCCGCGGTGCATGGGCCGGCACGCGGCGGCAGACCGATGCGATGCGCTGCAATTCTTCCCGGCGTCCGGGATCGGGTTCGCCGGCGGCCATCCGTTCGGCCAGATCGGCATGGCGTTCGGCAAAGATAACGGCCGCATCGCAGGCGATGTCCATGGCCCGCAGCGTTTCGGATTTATCGGCGGCTTCCGGGTCGCTCAGAAAATCGAGGGCTGCCAGCTGCTTTTTTATAGCTGCTTTCAGGTCAACCATGCCCTGCCGGTAGATCAGGCCGTCCAGAGTCGTGTGGCCCGGCGCGCGCTGCTCCATAAATTCGGTAAAGAGGCCGGCGCCGTAGAGCTTTTTCCATTCTGCCGGAATCCGGTCAAATACCCGTTCGCGCATCGACCGGTTCTGCCAGTAAGGGAGCACGTGCTCGCGATATCTGGCAATGTCCGCTTCCGAGATGCGGTACCCGGTCATAGGACGCTCATTGAGGGTCTGCAGATCCTCTGCGGTGTGGCAGGTCAGCTCGGGAAACGTGGGGACCGCTTTCGGAAAAGGGCCCCTTTCGCCCACGATCAGCTCTTCATCACCGATATAGATGGTCTTTTTCCGGCACAGGTGTTTGAAAAACAGGGCCCGCAGGACCGGCAGGGAATACCTGCCGCTGTTGGCGCGGTAAAATTCGGTCTCCAGCATGGCCCGTTCGATGGAGATGCATGGCCGGGCCTTGAAGCTGGCTTTACGCAGTAATTCAATTCTTGCATTCATACCCGTTATCCTCCGACATTTACCTGCAGTCCGAAGCCTTCCAGACATTCGATTGCGGCCTGTACCTGTTCGGCATCCGGGACAGAGATGCCGCCGGCAGGATCGGTCTCATTCATTTTTACGTATTTGCCCGCTGCCGCCCGGTGGTACGGCAGGATGTCGATCTGGCGCACACCGTCCAGGTTTGCCGCAAAGCGGCCGGTTCGGGATAGATTGTCGGCATCGTCGTTGACACCCGGTATCAATGGCAGGCGGATAATAATCGGTATCTTCCGTTCTGCCAGGGTTTGCAGGTTTTTCAAAATCTGTTCGTTGGATACACCGGTCTGGTGCCGGTGTTTTTCAGGATCCATGAATTTGAGATCGAAGAGAAACAGGTCTGTCCGGTCGGCAATTTTCATCAGGGTTGCGGTGTCGGTGTAACCGGTGGTGTCCACCGCGCGGTGAATGCCCCTGGTCCCGCAGGCGATCAGGAGCGCCGTTAAAAAATCGGCCTGCACCAGCGGCTCGCCGCCGGAAAAGGTCACCCCGCCGCCGGATTCATCATAGAACAGGACATCCTTTTCAATTACGGCCATCAAATCGGACACGCTCTCACGGCGCCCGGCCAACTCCCGCGCCTGAGCCGGGCAGGCCGCGGCACAGATGCCGCAGCGCAGGCATTTCTCATCATCGGTTTTGATGCCGTCGATGGTCAGGGTAAGCGCATCCCGGGGGCAGACCTCGACACATTTTACGCAGCCGATGCAGCGTTTGCGGGTGTACAATATCTGCGCTTGCGATGCCTTGCTTTCCGGGTTGTGACACCAGGCACACGCAAAAGGGCACCCTTTGAAAAAAACGGTGGTGCGAATACCCGGACCGTCGTGAATGGCATAGCGCTTGACGTCAAAGACAATTCCGCTCTGATTCTGGCTCATGTCATAAGCTTGCTGCAGTTTTTTCACAAATCTACCCATAACATATATCGTTGTGCTATTTATACCCCAACCTGTCAACCAATCTGTCTGCTTTGCGTTATATCCAGTAGAGCCCGGGTAATTCATGAATGCTTTTTCAAAATTTGTCGCTAAAATTTACCTTATCTGAAACGCTTTAGGCACTTGTTAGGAGGTCTTGATTATGCGAAAATTACAGAAGCTGATGTTGGGTGGTTTATTGTTGACCTGGATGTTCATACCGGGATTGGGACTGGCCCAAGAAACAGACCGTGGCGTTGAAGAGCGCCTGGACAGACATGGTGATCGAATCGATTGGCGTCTGGATCAGCGCGGCGATCGCATCGAAAACCATCTGGACCGCAAAGGCGATCGCATCGATGCGCGGCTGGACCGCAAGGGGGACCGCATTGAAAACCGTTACGATCGTCGTGGTGACCGGATCGATAATCGCCTGGACCGCAAAGGCGATCGCATCGAAAACAGGTATGATCAAAGAGCTGAGCGTGCGCGGGACAACGGTCGTGAACGCCGGGCAAGATACCTGGAACACAAGGGCGATCGAATCGACAGGCGCCTGGATCATAAAGGGGATCGGATCGACCGCCGCCTGGATGACCGCGGCAACCGGGTCGACCGGCATTTCGACCGTAAAGGCGATCGTATCGACCGCCGGTTGGACCGCCGCGGCAACCGCGCTGATCGTCATCTGGACCGCCGAGCTGATCGGATCGAAAGACGGCATTCCCATCACGGCGACCGGGCCGGGCGAAAGACCCAATATCGGGAAAACCGGCAAAACCGTCGCAATGATCAGCGCGGACACAGCACACGTAAAAGTTACCACCGCCGCGCACGGCAATAACGGCAGGCTCAACTACCGGCGGCGCACCCGAATACCCCCCGTAAAGGGGGTATTCGGGTTTTCTGGACTCAACCTGATTAAAGTGATACATGGCAGCAGCACTGGACAATAGCCGGGATATGGAGCAGTTTCTGGCCTCCGTTGAGAAAAGAGCATTTCGCATGGCCCAAATCGCCACCAGCAGCACCGAAGACGCGCACGACATCGTTCAGGATGCCATGCTGGGGCTTGTCAAGCGTTACAGCCGACGGCCGCAGAGCGAATGGAAACCGCTTTTTTTCCGAATCCTGGTCACCCGGATTCGGGATTGGTACCGGCGCAAAAAGGTGCGCACTAGGTGGCGAACCTGGCTCAGACGAACTGACCCGGGCGATATGGCAGATCCCCTGGAGGCCATGCCGGACACCAGAACGCCCGATCCTGCCAGGCAGGTTGAACTGGGAGATTCGGTGGCGGCTCTGGATTCAGCCTTGCACGGTCTGCCTTTGCGCCAGCAGCAGGCGTTTTTGCTGCGGGCCTGGGAAGGCCTGGACGTGAAGCAAACCGCCCGGGCGATGAAATGCTCGGCCGGCAGCGTCAAGACCCATTATTCACGGGCTGTGCACGCTTTACGGCGGCAGCTCAAGGATTACAGACCATGACCGACGATCCGCAAGCGTCTAAATTTGTTCGAAAGGTTAAAACGACCCTGGACGACAGTGTCGACAATCTGGATGCCGGGGTGCGTTCGCGCCTGAACCAGGCCCGCCGGCATGCCCTGCAAAGCGGATTGCCGCGCCGGGGAGCCGGACTGTTTTCTATCCGCTATGCGGTGGCCGCTGCAGCTGTGGTTCTAATATTGCTGGCCACCACACTAATGGTTCTGCGCGAGCCCGCCGGTCCGGGGTACTACAGCGATATCGAGGATGTCGAGATTCTTGCAACCGGTGAAGCGCCGGATTTTTACATGGACCTGGACTTTTATAACTGGTTGGCCGAGGAAGCCGAGAATGCGGGTTAAGCCCTTTTTTATTGCCGTTATTCTTACGTTCTCTGTCGGTTTAACCGGTGTGGCCGGCGATGATTCACCCGCTTTCCCCGGATCGATCGATCCGGAAGAGGATGAACAGGAGTTGCCGTCAGATGAGCTGCTGGACTTTTTGGGCCAGTGGGAAACCGACAAGGGACAATGGGTCGACCCGGGTAATCTGGACTGGCTCATGCAGCCCGGTAGCGGTCAAAATTATGAAAACTAGACTAAAATACATTTTTTGGATAACCGGGCTGATAGGGTTGCTGTTTTGCGGCCTGGCGTTAGCACAGGAAGCCGGTGTGGCCTGGGACCAGCTCGATCCTGCTGAACAGCGAATTTTGCAACGGTTCTCGGATCGTTGGAATCAGCTCACAGCCCGGCAGCAGCAACGACTGCAAACCGGTGCCCGTCGATGGCAGAACATGACGCCCGATGAGCGCGACCAGGCTAAAACACGCCTCAAACGCTGGAAAGACATGGATCCGGAACAGCGCGAGCGCGCCCGGGAACGTTTTCGGCAGTTTCGCAGCCTAGCACCCGAGGAGCAGGAACGGCTGCGTAAAACCCAGCGCTGGTTCCAGAATCTGCCGCCGGAGCGTCAACAGGAACTGCGCCAACGCTGGCGGAACATGACGCCCGAACAGCGCGACCGGCTGAAAAATCGCCTGCGGAACATGACCTCCGAACAAAGGCAGCGTTGGCGTCAATGGCGTGAACAGACAACCCCGGAGCAACGCGAGCAATTCAGGCGCAACTGGCAGAACCTTCCGCCGGAAGAAAGGGATCGGCTGCGCCAACGCTGGCAGCAAATGTCGCCGGAACAACGGAAGCAGATGCGACGGCGCATGCAGGATATGACACCCGAACAACACCAGCAGCTGCGTCAGAACTGGCAGAACATGTCACCAGAACAGAGACAGCAGATGCGCCAGCGCCGGCAAAAAAGGCAGGATTAGCCCGCTTGATCTATTTATATGGCGATGAAATAGACCAACTCCGTCATGCCGGACTTGATCCGGCATCCAGTTTCTTTCTGGATAGCACTAAAGCTTCACTGCGTGCCTGGCTTTCGCCAGAATGACATCTTTGGCATGTTTAAATGTCAGACCAATAATAGATCGAGGCAATGATTTGCAGCACTAGCATCGCTTCTAACTTGATAAAGCCCTGCAGCCAGCTGCAGGGCTTTACCTTTTGTTCCCTCTCCCCGCAGTTGCCTGCGACGAGCTACTTTCCGCCTGAGCTCAAGTCGAGGCCAATTGAATCGGAGAGGGTAATCGTGATGGGGAAAAGCGATAAATTTGATACCCCGCAGGACTTGGTAGAGCGCTGCAAAGATCCTGCAACGCGGGGTCGCGCGGAGATTCAGAGGCTATCGGGCGGCAGGCTGACGTTCATATCAATACTGATGCAGCGCCTGCCCGCCTCCGGATGACCGGGCTATCTCAGGAATGAATGCATACCTGCGGGGATACCTGTACCGCCCTGAACCCGGAACGCTTTATTATCCGGCTTTGCACCGATCAGGTGAACTGTGCCGCCAGCTGAACCGGTATTGTAGTTTTAAATACGCTGCGGTTTCCTTCGCGCCGATCGCTGTTCTTGCGCCGGTCTTTTCCGTTTCTGCGTTCAGGAAGGTGCATCGAATACGTGTAGCACCTGCGGTCACTTCCAGTTCTTCTGCCACCTTTATCATTCATTTCAGCATCTCGCTTGGTTTAATATTCCATGTGACAAACCAGGGAACATTTATGAATTTGATTGCCTATTTCAGTCAGATATTGTCCAACCCGCTGCAATTAGACCGGAATCATAGCGGGCATTGTAAATATTAGTATTTGATGGATTTTATAAAAATGCATTTGTGTAAATACTTAATTGGAGATATTTTATTATTATAGGTTCTTGTGGATCCTTTTATTTCGCGACTTTACAGCATATAATCCTAACCTGTTAATATTTTTTTATGATTTGCGGCCCGATTATGGTAGAGGTTATTTTGCATTATTTATGCCACTGCAGCATGATGACGCTCAGAGGTATATCAATAACGGTTTGAATTTAAAAAACATATAAATATCGGTAAGATGAAAAATCTTGGAGACCGGATCCCGTCCGTGTGGAATTGGGGTGTTATCGATATGTTTTAAGTAAAACTTTACATACGGTAGTGAGTTATGTACCACACTGAGAGCCTGTTGTTGAAAAAGCGGGAACAATGATTGAAAGAGTTCGGAGTTCGGAGTTCGGAGTGCGGAGCCTGTCCTGGCGCTTCAGCGAAAAATACTGGTATTTGCAAAGAGTATTTTTAAAAGCCTGGCATTTCGATGTCCGATATGTAGCCAGTTCTGGGCCAGGGCCCGCCCTGGTGCCAAAGCGAAAAACGTGGTCGTTATGTCAAGATTGTTTTCATTGCTCAGATAATTCGAGATCCGATCTGTACCCAGTTCTGGGCCAGGGTTGTGGAAGCGCTTGCGCGCTGTCAAATATTGGAAACGACTCGACTGAGCTCGTCGAAGTCTTGAAACT
>Ga0126335_1000405_pt1 | contig 20588 bp, 18 predicted proteins | sample OlaspJWI45metaG_FD_108409 | JGI IMG/M metagenome (GOLD analysis project Ga0126335, IMG submission 108409) | Marine gutless worms symbiont microbial communities from Oahu, Hawaii - Olavius sp. 1 OAHU.JWI-45 metaG | ecosystem: Host-associated > Annelida > Digestive system > Unclassified | place... | reverse complement strand
GAATTTTGCTGTCCATAGGTCTTAGCGATCTCCAAGGCATGGGAACCTCCTGTGGTTCCCACTAGTATACGTGTTACCTATGTGCCTTGAGAAATCTGTCACCTATGTACGTTGGGAGTACCTCAGCCGGTATAAGGTAGAAGGTGTAAGGAACCGGGGCTCATTTTTCGGGTTGAATATCTTGGAGTTCGATGATGTTGCCTTCCGGATCGGAGACGTACCACATGGTCAATAGACCCACCCCGGCTATGGGTCGCACTGTCAATTCACCCACAGGACGCCCCCCGGCCTGGAATACATTGTGGGCCGTATCTTCAACATTGTCCACCGCAAAGGCAATGTGGGCGAATCCAGGGGTATGCGGAGTCATTGTACGGACCTTTGGGCCGTTTTCATATTGGAATATTTCGAGGGTTGGCCCGGCGTCTCCGCCTCCGGGCAGGCGCATGTGAATGCCGGTAATTTTTGCACCGTCCACACCGGTGGCCTTATCCAGCCATTGGCCGGATAGATCCCGCTCGGGCGGCACTCTTTTGCAACCCAAAACAGTTTCATAGAACGCCGCCAAACGGCGCCAGTCCTTGGCGATGAGGTTAACGTGAGTAAAGCGCATTATTCTTCCGGTTTAATCATTTAAGTAGTTGTTGAATAAATCCTTGCATGGCCTCCAACGTCGCCTGTTCCTGTTCCTCGTGGGGCGCGTGGCGGCAATCCGGCAGGAGCAGGGTTTGCGTGCGCGGGCCGGTTTTAGCTGCTATCGCTTCTATTTGGGCAGCAGTACCATACTGATCGTCCACACCCTGAATGGCCAGCATGGGGACCTCGATACCGGGCAGGTACTCCTCGATGTTCCACTGCATGAAATCCGGGTGCAACCAGACGTCGTTCCAGCCGCGAAAGGCGAATTTCGTGTTGGTCCCATGGTATTTCTCTAATCTGTCTCGTAAGTTGTGGCGCTCGTATTGTGTCCGGGCAGATTTGATCGAGTCTACGGAAAGCTGCTCGCAAAACACATGTGCCGCAGCAGTGATCAGCCCCCGCAGCGGACTGGCTGGTGTACCGCCCGCATATACGATGGCAATGGAACCGCCGTCGGAGTGGCCGACCAGGATGCAGTCTTTGATACCAGCGACTGACAGGACCTGCGGCAAGATATCCAACCCTTCCGTGTGCATAAAGTGAATGGGGCGCGGCAGCTCGCAGGGATCGGATTTGCCATAGCCCAGGCGACTGTAAACAAAGGCCCCGCAACCGGTGGCGGCTGCCAACTTTGCCGGAAAATCGCGCCAGAGGGCCACACAACCCAGGCCCTCGTGCAAGAAAACCAGGGTGGGGGCGTCATTGGGACCGGGCCCGTGCCAGGTAAACTCAAGCTGACGGCCATCGATTTGCATGTAGGTGGTCAAGATTGCATGCCTTTCAATCGAACCGGCATCTTTATTTTGCGGCGGAAAGTTTTAATACCGGGTTTGCGCTGAAAATGGAAAAGATGCGTTTTACATCCGCAGTCGGACGCTCCGAATCCAGCACAGGGAATTCGGGCCTGTCGGGTTTGCCGGATAACCTCCGCCCAGCGGCACTCAGCTTTTTCCGGGTGCCGGGTGTACCAGATTTCCACCAGATCGGCAAACCGGCGCAGGTAGTCGATGTGCCAACGGCTGGGCTTGTGCCTGGTAACATGCCGACCCAGTCTAGCTTTCAGGCCACCCGGGCCGAAAGCGCTGCCGATGTAGATGTAAAACCCGGCCGGAAACACAATTGCATTCAAGCGACCAATGGCAAGGTGCTTGTCACGGCCAAGTTTCAAAATGAGGGCATACGTGCCGGTGCGATTTCCCATTGCGGTGGGGAGCGTCTGCACAGCCCAAACCTCACGAAAGGTAGAGTTGCTGGTTGCTCAGAATTGCCGGCATTATCTCAAAATGGTCGAAGGGCGGCATGATACAGGCGCCGGCAAAGCGTTCGCGGGCAATGCTCAGCATGTCACGGGCATTGCGGACGCCAGCCTCGATCGGATCGGTGGCTTTCTCCATCTGTTTGCGCACGTGTTTGGGTACCGCGATACCGGCAACCTTCTCATGCAAAAACGTGGCGTGCCGGGGGGTCCGCAAGGGCAGAATACCCAGGACCATGGGAATCTCGATGTGAGCGGTAGCATCGGCCAGGCGTTCCGCCGAAATCCGGTCGTACACCGGCTGGGTCACCGCATACTGGGCGCCGGCCTCCTTTTTGCGCTCCAGGCGGCGGACCGCCCTGGGGAGGCCGTCTTTTTTTTCCGGATGGGTATCGAAAACCACGCCGGTGTAAAGACCACTGTTGCGCGCCATCTCCACCAGGTCGTAGACATTCACATCTTTGACCATGGTGGTGCGGGCCCGGTCTCCCAGGGCCACGAAATCGCCCGTGGCACACAGGACCGTATGCAGACCCAGGGCCTGCGCGCCCCACAGCTCGCCCTGGAGGCTGATGGCATTGTGGTCGCGGATGGTACAGTGCAAAATGGCCTGGCGGCCGGTCTGCTGCTGGATCAGGGTACACAAGGCCATGGCGCTCATCCGCGCTTTGGCCACCGGATTGGTAGCGACACTGAAACCATCGACCGGCAGATCTGCAAGCTCAGCGAGTGCGTTTAGAAGCTGGCCGGGGTCCGCGCCCGCCGGTGGTACGACTTCCACGGTGGTAGTGAAACGGTTCGTGTCCATCAGGCTGGTATTATTTTTTTCAGTCATCCTTGATTTCTCCCCGGCTATTTTACGGCACTCGTTTTTTGCGAACAAACAACCACATTTTCGTTGCGTGGTTCTTTTTTCAAGGTGGGCAAATCCAATACGGCGGGCGCGAGCCCTCGGCCGATAATCGTGATATTCACCAACATACCATATTCAGGGGTATCCTGGAAAGTTCGCTTCACACCCGTTTAACCAGGCAGCGGTTTACAGCCAGCGCCTGACTTTTGCGGTGTACGCGCGATATTCATCCCCAAACTTTCTTTCGAGGTAGGTCTCTTCCGGCTGGATGACCCCGTGATTGAGAATAACCATAAAAATCATGGCCATCAGAATGAAACTGAACGCATTGAACACGAAGGCTGCTGCAAACAACAGCAGGGCCAGGGAAAGATACATGGGATTGCGGCTAAATCGGAAGGCCCCGGACTGGACGATCCGGGTCGTGGCCCTGTAGGGATTGAAAGGTGTTTTATGCCGGCGCAGCGCCAGAAATGCAGATGCGGCAATCACCCCGGCCAGAACGAGCAGCCCGCCCCCTACCCATGGCCGGGCAGATTCTGGAAAACTTCCCAGGGTAGATCTGAACAGGGCATGCACGCCCCCGCCAGCGATCAGGCAGCCCAGGAATATTACCGGCGGCGAGGCAATGATCAGGGGTCTGTCCTTGAATTTTTCTTCCATGCACAATTCCTTCCTATACGATTTTAATCCGGTACCCTTCAAAGGCGGGTTAGCGGAAATCACCGGTTAAATAAAAGGCGGCCCAGTAAAAAGGCCGGCGGTACTGACCGCCATAAATCATGTCTACCTGGGCAGCCCGCAGGGCTGCGTCCCGGGGCATCACCTTTAGATTCTCGTAAAACTTCTCCATCAAGAAAGCGGTGGACTCGTCCCCAATACTCCACAGACTGGAAACCACCGCCGGCGCACCAGCATAAATGAATGCCCGGTTCAGGCCGATAACTTCCCCACCACTGGTGACGACCCCCAAGCCGGTACGGCACGCACTCAGGGTGACCAGCCAGGGGGAGATACGCAGTGAAAATATCTCCGCTGCTTCCAGGCGGCCGTCATTTTCAGTGTCGGCGGCCAGCCGCAAGCTCGAGTACAGAGGGTCCGCAGTACTGAATTCACCATGGGTTGCAAAATGGATGATGTCAAAACGTGCCGCGGCTGAACGGGTGATTGTTTCGGTGGCCTGGGCACGTAAGTAGACCCGGGAGCCCGGATACCGGCCGGCTACCTTTTGCGCCTCGACCTGGGCACTGGGCAGGTCCATGCTCGGGTTGCCCAGATCAGGATTCCCCAGGGCCAAGGCCCGCCCGGTTTTCGGCCGGGCCTTGGCACGCGCATACTTCAAGATGCCCATACTGGGTGTAAAGGCCAGGCTGAAACGTTCAATCAGATAAGCCTGACCGTCATGCAGGGCTGCAAACGGCAGGTAAAATAAAGCTTTGTCGGGGACAATGATAAGGCGACCGGCATCCAGGTGGGTTCCAACGGGCCTGATCAGCTGATCATAGAGTTCTTGGCCCAGTGTGTCGACCCGTGGGCCGGCCTTTTTAAAAATCGATTCACGCAAACTACGAATCTTGGCGGTGAGGGCCGGGCGGTCCACCTCGATTTCAACGACCCGGGCCTGCCCACTGGCGATCGTGAAAATGTAACCGTAGTCCTGGGCCAGATGGTACGCACACAATGCGGTCTGCGAGGGAATTTGCGCCGCGATCTCCCGGTAGGGCAGATGGTCGGCACTAATGAAAGAGGCCAGCTCCGGCGCTTCTTTTTTTAGTTTTACAACAATGGCACGGTAGCGGGCAACCCCGCTTTCCCGAAGGCTTTCCCCGCCGGCAGCCTGGACGCCGGTTTTGACCGGGGCGGTTGTCTGGGCGATTTCCCGGCGTAGTATGCGAACTTTGCGAGACAGCGGATGGTCAAAATCGACCTCACGCGTGGCCATAAGATCCAGCAAATCCCTGGCTTTGGAACGTTCCAATGCCTCCAGACCGGCCTGGGCGCCGAAAAGTTCGACGCTCAGACGGATATAACCGTCGTAGAGGAGTTGTTTGTCCGCCCGAAACGAGCGCTTGTTGAGGTCGGTTTCCAATGCGGCCCGGAGGGATTCCACCCGGTCTAGAGCCGCCGCGTAATTTCGATAGGCGATCAGTTTGATGCGCCGGACCAGGTTTTGGGCTGCCTGGGACAATGCCGGTCCGTTCTCAGCCTGCTCAAGCGCGACCACCAGCCGACCGGTCTGGTCCGTATCGTCATCGGCGAGCAGTAGAGAGACGCTTTCCAGCTGCTTTTTGATATCCGCTACCACTCTGGCTTTGCGGCGGGTCATGTCTGCCGACAGCTTGCCGGCGGACAGAGAGCCTGGGGCGGTGATGTCCAGATCGTCGATCAGGTCCCGGGCATGCAGGTCGAAATAATAGGCAAACCGGCCTTTGGCCCGCCACAGGATATCCTCGAAACCAACGGCTTCCAGCTGTTGCCACATATCACGCATGAGGGCGGCACCCGCCGGGTAATTCTTTTCGCGAAGAAAGGAGCAGGCCTGCAGGGAGCGGGTGGCATAGCGGCCGAAAGCGGAACCGGAGATTTCAAAATAGGTTTCGGCCAATTCCAGGTAGGCGCGGCCTTTTTCGGTGGCACCTATGAAGGTCAGCGCATCGCCAGTGGCCAGGGCGGCGTAACCGGCCCCATCATAAAAGTCCCGGCGCTCGCGAGCCGCGGCCAGGGCGAGGGCTTTTTCCGCCTTTTGGAAATAACGCACGGCGGTTTCACCCGTTGTGGCGGCCTTTTGGTAATTGCCCATAAAATACCAGCTGATCGTCTCGGCCGCGGTCGAACCCAGTACGGCTTTTAACATGACCACGTCCGGCGGCAGCCCCGGATTGGCCACAAAACGCTCAATGGCCTTTTGGCGATCATCGCCATCGAAACTGCCCGGCCGATTCCGAATGGCCACATCCATAGCCTTTTGGGCTTCACCCAAGGCCTTTTCAATGTTACCCAGCCGGGCCAGAATAGCAGCCAGGCGGGTGTGGGACAGGGCCGCTTCATCGGCCTGCGGTGATGCGGCAATGCTGCGTCCCAGAAACTCAATGGCGTCCGCGTACCGGCCGGTTTCGGCCGCCAGCCAGCCCTGCTGACTCAATGCCCGGGCCAGTTCCATGGTGCGGCTATCTTGGGCCGCGCGACTAATGACACCATCGAATGCCGTGCGCGCCTCTGCTAGTCGGCCCGCTTCCCACAGGTCCATGGCCTGATTATATTCTGCGGAAAAGCGGACATCCCCACCCGCTTGTTCACGGTTTTTCTGATCATACCGACCAGAGGCGATATAAGCGGACAGCAGGTCGTCGCCTGCGACCGTAATTCCGATCTGGTTGAAGGCCTCCTTCCCGGCCTGCAGCATTACAGCTGCTTTTTCCTGGTTTCCCTGAGCCGCATTGGCCCGGCTGGCGACGCCGGCGGCTACGCCTTTGCTCTGGTAAAATGCAAGCCGGTCTTCAGCCGGCGCCATTTTCATAATAAAGGCCAGTGCATCGCCATGCTCAACCGTCCGCTCACCCCATCGGGCGGCCTGTTCCAGGTCATTGGCGGTGTAATACAAAATGGCCTGGGCGGCCTGGGCCATAATGGCCGCCCGGATCATATCTTCGTCCGGCGGCATGCCGGGATTGCGGACGGCATAATCGATGATCTCCTCAGATGCGTTCAATTTGGATTTTGTTCGCCAGCGGTCGGCCGTGAGTTCCAGGGCTTTGGATGCGGCCGCCAGGCCCTTTTCCACCTGGCTGCTTTTGGCTTGAACAACAGCCAGACGGCCATACATCACGGCCGGGTCACCGCCCTGCTCTTGAACCATCGCGATGGCCCGGGTCAGCAACTCTTCGGCTTCGCGAAAATTCAGCATCTCAGCCTGCGTCCAGCCGAGAATCGCCGTTAGTTCCGCCGCGGCAGCCTGATCACCCGCCTGCTTGGCCGCCGCAAGACCTTCTGAAAACAGGGTTGCGGCTTTTTCAGGCTGCTGCTGGGCCAGTAGGGCCATGCCGCTTTTGTGCTGTGGGGAGACATACCGCCCGGTGGTGCAGGCGGTAAGGGCCATGAGCCCGCAAAAGCCAAATACGATCAAGCAGAGCTGTAACATACCGTTATTAAGTTCTTTTTTCAATTTCAGCCATCCTCTCAAGGGGAATTCGGGTTGGATTTTTTTTTACTTATGTTAAACTTGGAATCTCGATTCAGCAGATTACCACCCCCCTGCGGGCATGAAAAGTAAAATTCGCAATCCGGGTCACCAGGTAAATCTGGTTAAAACATGAGAGGTGGCATTAGAATATGGATCGCCGGGATTTTTTGAAAACGATGGGCCAGGGCGCCTTGGGCCTCTCCAGTCTGTTGCTGGTACCGACCTTGCTGCCGGCCGGCAGTGCCTTTGAATATGCCCTTAAAGGGCAGGCGCTTATTCAGAAAAAAGATTACGCCCGGGCCGTGGCGGTATTGAGCCGGGCTGTCAAGCTGGATCCCGCAAGTGATTGGGCCTATGGTCTGCTGGGACGGGCCCTGCGGGAGTTGGGCCGCAGTGCTGAAGCGGTGGGCGCCTTTCGGCAAGCTGTCCGGCTTAATCCCGCGGATACCTATTCACGCATGATGATCGACATCATGACTCAGAAACCCCTGGCCGGTTCGCGGCGCAAAACCGAAGTAGATGCCCGGGAGGAGCAGTCCGCGCTTCGGGAAGCCCGGGCAATGGCACAAAAACTCAATGCGGATGCCGGTTTGGGATACCGGGTAAAGCGGGTTGTCATCGATGCGGGTCATGGGGGCTTTGATTCCGGTGCCGTCGGTCTCAACGGTTTGCAGGAGAAGACCGTTACCCTCGATCTGGCCCGACGACTGCACCAGAAGCTGGGGCGGCAAGGGCGGGTCCGATCATTTTTAACCCGCACGGGGGACTACTATGTGCCCCTGAGTGAACGGACCGTCATCGCCAACCAGTATCGGGCGGACCTTTTTATCAGTATTCATATAAATGCCAATAAAAACAGGCAGGCACATGGTTCCGAAACCTATTATTGTTCTGCGCAGGCCTCAAGCAAGGAAGCTGCCCGGGTGGCCGCCTTGGAAAATGCTGTATTGAGCTATGAAGAAAAAAAGCAACGAAAACGAGGGTATATAGACATAGAGCAGATTCTGGCGGCTTTCGGCCAGAAACTCAACTGGCAAGAGAGCGGAAAATTTGCGGTTGGCTTCCAAAACCGGTTCAAGACCGAACTTCCCATCAAGAGCCGGGGCATCCATTCCGCCAACTTTTTTGTCTTGCGAAAAGCAAAAATGCCCGCCATACTATTGGAAGCTGGATTTATCTCGAATCCCGGTGAAGAGGCCCTGCTTGCACAGGCGGACTTCAGGGCCAAGATTGTCGATGCCATTGCAAGGGGGATCGCATGAGCGGCTTGAACCGGTATTCGAGATTTACCGTTTTGGCGGGCATCGTCTTGATGGGGATAATCGCCGGGGGTAGCCAGGGCGGTTCGGCTGCCTGGGCGGCCGACGTCAACACCCTGATATTCCAAGGCTCCGATTTTCATTACCGGGGCAATGTCCAAAAGGCGATCCAACGGTTTGAAAAGGCGTTGCAGCTCGATCCGGCCAACGAGTTCGCGCTCAATCAGCTCGGACTCCTCTATGCGAAAAAGGGCAATTTCGAGCATGCCGCCCGAAAATTCGCGGCAGCGCTGCGTATCGATCGCCAGAACACATTTGCCATGCTCTGGCTGGGGATACTGTCCCTGCAGCGCGGTGATACCAATAAGGCTTACGACTGGTTCACCGCCATCGTAGAAATCGATCCGTCCAATGCGGACGCTTACTATTTCATCGGCACCATTTATAATTTCAGGCATAACCCGGCCAAGGCCATCGAATACTTGAAAAAAGCCCGGGATGCCGATTCGGGTGAATCCGAGACCCACTATCGTCTGGGCAAAGCCTTTCACGACCTCGATATGGTCGCGAATGCCCTGCTGGAATACAAAAAGGCCATCGTCATCAAGCCGACCCATACCCGGGCCATGAATGAGATTGGCTGGATCTTTTTCAACCGGGGTGATTTTCAAGCGGCCGTGAAATGGTGGCGCAAATCGCTGGCCCTGAATCCGCGTAACACGGACGCGACTTTCAATCTGGCCAAAGCTTACAATGATGCCGCCCTGGCGGCGTTGAAACGCGGGCGTAAAAAAGAGGCCCTGGTTTGGTGGCATAAAACCCTGCAAATCAACCCATCAAACAAGGCCGCCAAATATTATCTCGAAAAATACTCTAGATAGACACAATCAATGGAGGCGTCATGAAGAAATCAGGTGTGATGTTAACGGTTGTTTTGAGTTTGCTGCTGGGGATGAGCGGGTTTGGCACCAGTGCACTGGCCGACAATTATGTCCAGAATGTCGGGGAAGGTTCCATCAACTGGACCAAAGGTCTCATCCAGGGCAAAGGCATCGGGGCGGCCCCGGAAAAGTTCTACGGCAAGCCCAATGCGCGGCCCATGGCCATCCGGGCGGCTAAAATTGTCGCCCTCAGAAATATCCTGGAAACCGTCAACGGGATTCGGGTTGATTCGAACACCGTGGTAAAAGATTTTGCCGTGCAAAGCGATACCATCCAGTCCTAGGTGGAGGGCATGGTTCGCGGCGCCCGGGAGGTAAACATCGAATACATGTCCGACGGGACAGTTGAGGTCATTATGGAGATCAGCATGTACGGTGGCTTTTCTCAAGTACTGCTGCCCGATACGATCATGGATGTGCCCATGGAATCCCCCGGGGCTTCTCCCGGTGCAGCGGCGCCTTCTTCAGCGGTGCTGACCGGTTTGGTTGTCGATGCCCGCGGTCTCGGCGTGCGGCCGGCCATGGCGCCCAAGATCCTGGACGAATCCGGTCAGGAGGTATACGGGTCCGCTTTTGTCAGCCGCGAGTTCGCCGTGCAGCAGGGCATGAGCGGATACGCCAAGGATGTGGGCGCTGCCAAGCAGAATCAGCGGGTCACCGCGAATCCCCTGGTGGTAAAAGGGCTGCGGGTCGATGGCCCTGGGCAATGTGATATCGTCATCAGCAACACGGATGCGGTAAGGCTGAGGAACTCTTCGGCAGATCTTTCCTTCCTGGAAAAGTGCCGGGTGATGATCGTCGTAGATTAACTTATCAGGATATGCCGCGTACGTTATCGATACGCTCTAAGGAGGCACCATGTCTTTTCGCAATGTGACTGTCAGTCTTTTGATATTTCTGATGTTTTTTACCTTTGCCTGTACCCAGAAGGCGGCCAAACCGCAGGCCACCATGGATACCCCCGAACACCATGTGTTGAGCGGCAATAAATTACTTAAGGTCGGCAACTATGACGGAGCCATCAGAGAATTTGAACGCGCCAAAGAACTCGATCCAAAATATTCGCCGGCTTATCTCGGCCTCGGCCTGGGATTCAGCTACAAAGGAGACTATGAAGCCGGCCTGAAACAGATGAAAAAAGCCGCCAGTTATGCCAAGGGCGATCAGCAGAAAGTGGATGTCAATGTCGGCTATATGCGCATTTACCTTATGGGCAAGGAGCAGGTCGATCGGGACTGGTTTGACGAAGTGCGGAGCAACTATAGAAAAGCCACCGGGAAACTGCCCGATCAGCCGGAGGCCTACTATTACATGGGGTTGGCGTATAAGACCAAGTTTGAGTTTAGAAAAGCGTCCCGTGAATTCACCAAGGTGCTCGACCTCGACAAGGGCCTGGTGGAAGAAGCGGACAAGGAATACGCTTTGATGCAGAAGATCGAACGGGCCATGCCCGGGTCCACCATCGGCAAGCAGATTGCAATCCAGGACAGCATCACCCGGGCCGACCTGGCGGCGCTGTTTATTCACGAACTGCATATTGACGATCTTTACAAGCGTAAAACCAAACGGACTTTCGACACGTCTTACAAAGCGCCGGGAAAGACTTTTAAAGCCGGGGAATATGTAAAGGCGCCGCCGGCCACGGACATTGAGGATCATGTCCTCAAGGCCGATATCGATGCGGTGATCGCCATCGGGATCAAGGGCATGCAGCCTTTCCCGGATCACACCTTCAAGCCTGACAATCCCACCACGCGAGCGGAGTTTGCCATGATCGTCGAAGACATCCTGATTAAAATTACCGGCGAAACCGGTCTGGCGACCATGTTTATCGGCAACCAATCGCCGTTTCCGGATTTGAGAAACGATCTGCCCTATTTTAATGCGGTCATGGTTTGTACGACCCGCGGGATTATGAACGCCAAGGATGCCGGCACGGGTGAATTCGACGCGACCGGCAGTATCCCCGGGGCGGATGCCCTGCTGAGTATCCGGACCCTGAAATCTCAGTTGGCCAAATATTAAACGCCATCGCATAACCTGAAAACCGGGTATAATAATGAGGCTGATATGAGAAAATACGGAAAATTCGGTGTGCTCACAACTTTGATTATATGCTTCGCATTGCTGGTATTTCCAGCTGTCGCAGCGATGGTCAAAGTGGATGTGGGCACAGGTACGGCGGTGATTACCACCCTTACCGGGAAAGCCAAGGTACTCCGGGCGGCGACCAAAAAGCGGGAAACCTTGCAATCCGGCGTGATCCTCGCCGCCGGAGACCAGGTGACGACCGGTACCGGTGCCCGCCTGGAATTGAAACTGCCGGACGGCAGTTATCTGCGCTTTGATGAGCGGACCACCTTCAAGGTGATTGCCATGGCCGGCTCCCAAAAAGACCAGGATCGCGATATTCGCGTTTCCATGGCAGTGGGGAAGACCTGGGCCCGGGTGGCCAAGCTGTTTGGCAAGAAACGGGGCGGGTTTGACATTGCAACCCAAACCGCGGTAGCCGGTGTGCGCGGGACGACCTTCCGGATGAATGTGAATGAAGACAACTCGGCGGTCCTCAAAGTCTACGGCGGAGAGGTAGAAGTTCGCAAGAAAACGGAAAAGGATGATGCCGCTAAAGCGGCGCCGCCGATCTTTACCAAGCCGGTACCCATCAAGGGGCCGCACCCCATATCCATGGAAGAGTGGGTGTATATCGTAAAATCACTCCAGCAGATCAACATCAATCCGGACGGTACCGCTACCAAGCCGTTCCGGTTTGATATCAAGGCGGACCTGAACGAGTGGGTCAAATGGAACCAGATGCGCGACAGTGAAGTGGAAGCAACAGAGTAAACTATAGCATAGTATGACCAGATACAATTCGCTGATGGCCGGGCCTTCCCGGCCATCTGTCATTTTGAAGATAGGACCAGGTAAACGAATAGCGTCCGCACCTTGAAAAAGCGCTCCGGGTGTATTAAATTACCCAATCCTCCCAAAAATGACCAACAAAGGATAAACATGAGCCGTTTCAAACCTGAGTGCCGCCCGACCTTGATCGGCAGCATGCCTGTCAAAGATCATCAGGAAGCCCACCGGCTCGTTATGGACCACACCCCGGAGATTCCGCCCTGGGTTCAATTGCCGGCTTTTCAGCAGGAAGGCATGGTGCCGCAGTTCCTCCCGGGGCTGCCCGGGTTGGTCCATTCCGGTGAACGCACCTATGTCGATTCGGACAGCGCTGATTTCGAGTCTGAAATGCTGGCATTCTATGAGGCTTACCTGGCCTGCACGGAAGCACCGGATACAATGGACAAGTCGGTTTTTGCCCTCACGGACGAAACGGCCGCAGGGTTCGGCGTCCTTTGTACCGGGCTGGAAACTGCCGCCGATCTTTACGCGGTGAAAGGCCAGGTAACCGGACCGATCACATTTGCCACTGGTGTAAAAGATCAGCACGATCAAGCGATTTTTTATGACGGTCAACTGCGGGATGTCGCCGTGAAACTTCTGGCCCTTAAGGCGCGCTGGCAAGCCCGCGTGCTGTCCAAATTCGGTAAACCGGTGATTATATTCCTGGATGAACCGGCCCTGGCCGGGTTCGGGTCATCTGAGTTTATCAGCATTACCCGGGAGGAAGTGGCGGCTTGCCTGGAGGAGATCGCCGAAGCAATTCATGCCGAAGGTGGTCTGGCCGGGGTGCATGTATGCGCCAACACAGATTGGTCCATCCTGATGGAGTCCTCTTTGGATATTATCAATTTTGATGCCTACGCTTATTTTGACCGCTTTATTCTGTATCCAGGGCAGTTGAAGACTTTTCTGAATGCCGGCGGAATTTTGGCCTGGGGCCTCGTGCCAACTCTGCACGCCGAAGATATTGAAAAAGAATCGGCGGCTTCCCTGCTGACCAAATGGGAAGACCAGCTGGAACAGGTTGTGAGCCTGGGCGTAGCCGAGGAAAAAATACGGGCGCAGACATTGATCACGCCCAGCTGCGGCGTGGGATCGCAGAGCCGGGAGAATGCCCTGAAAGTACTCGAAATGACACGGGACCTATCCCAGATAATCCGAAGTAATCATTAGTAAGTTTATAAGGAGACACATGGCTGCAGAATCTACAAATGGAAATTTTACCGGGTCTACCCGCTACGTGCTGGATGAAGAACTGGCAGGCATCGTCAACATATCGATGGTCCTGGAAATGCCGCTGCTGCTCAAAGGTGAACCGGGTACCGGCAAAACCATGCTGGCCCATGCCATTGCCGAGAACCTGGGCATGCCTTTGATTGTTTTGAATGTAAAATCGAGCATGAAACTGGTGGAGGCCCTGTATCAGTATGACACCCTGACCCGGCTCAACGACAGCCGCTTCGGCGATTCCAAGCGGGATGTGAGCAATATCGAGGATTATATCAAAATGGGCAAGATCGGCCAGGCGTTTACCGCCGCCGAACGGACGGTGTTGCTGATCGACGAAATCGATAAGGCCGATACCGACTTTCAGGACGACATGCTGGATGTCCTGGATCAGATGGAATTCGACATCATCGAGATAGACCGCACCGTGCGGGCCAAACACCGCCCGGTATTTATCATCACGTCCAATGCCAAGAAGGACCTTTCCGATCCGTTCCTGGGGCGCTGCAATTTTCACCACATTGCCTTCCCCGATCCCAAGATGATGCGCAAGATCGTCCGGGTGCATTTTCCCGACATCGACAAGGAACTTTTGGACAACACGATCAACACGTTTTACGGTCTGCGGGAGCTGGACGCCGTTGAGAAACGACCGGCCACCCGGGAACTGCTCAACTGGCTGCGGGCCTTGCAGGCAGACCCGGATTTCAAACCCAGAAGATTGACCAAGGGGGAAGTTCCTTACCTCGGCGTTCTTTTCAAAAAGAGTCAGGATTACGAACGGGCCGCCCAGCAGACCAGTCGGCGGCGGCTGTTTTAGAAGCAATCTCAAAAAAGTCTTTTGGCCTAATCTTCAGCCTCCGCTCAAGCTACGGCTGATGAACTTTGTTAGGAGGCTTGCTTGCCCGGCGAAGCTCGGAGAGCGAAGATGGGATCTTGAACCAAAATCCGTTTTTTGAGACAGCTTCTAGTCTGAAATAAGCGGTTAGCTGTTGGCTGTTAACCGTCATATGAATCTACTGCCAAATGCGCAAAGGATGAGAGCAAACTGCTAAAAGCTAACCGCCCAATTTGGTTTTAACGACTTATGTTTATCGAATTTTTTTATACGCTCAAAGACCAGGGGATTCCGGTCAGCCCCACCTCTTTTCTGACCCTGCACCGGGCGCTGAAGAGTGGTCTCGTCCGGACCTTGAATGATTTCTACACCGCCTCCCGGACCATCCTGGTAAAGAGCGAACGCTATTTCGACCTGTATGACCAGGTTTTTGCGCATCATTTCCAGGGAGCGGACCTGCCCGAACCGGACGAGGCGATATTGGACGATATCGCCCAGGCGATGCTGGAAGAGTGGCTGCGCAATCCCAAAACCCTGGCAGATGCCATGGGCATCGATGAATCCGAACTGAACAAACTTTCTCCCGAAGAACTTATCGAGTATTTCAAGGAGCGCCTGAAAGACCAGGACGGCCGCCATGACGGTGGCAGTAAATGGATCGGCACGGGGGGAACCTCTCCCGTGGGGCATTCCGGATATCATCCCGGCGGTATGCGGGTAGGGGGTGTCTCGCGTAACAAGTCGGCCGTCAAAGTGGCCATGGAACGCCGGTACAAAGACTACTCCCAGCAGGGTCCCTTAACTCAGGCCATGATCGGTGAGGCCCTGAAACGGCTGCGCAACATGATTCCCAGCGGTCCCCGGGATCAGGTAAACATAGATGAAACCATCTATCGCACCATGAAAAACGGCGGGGAGATCGAGATCGTCTTTTCCCGCAGCCTGAAAGATCGGCTCAAAGTAATTCTGGCCATCGACAACGGCGGCTGGTCCATGGATCCTTACATCCCTGTTGTTCAGACCCTTTTCGACTACGCCCGGGCCCAGTTCAAGGATGTGAAGACATTCTTTTTCCACAACACGATATATGATGCCCTCTGGAAAGACCCGACCCGTATCAAGAAGCCGGTCCGCGTAACGGAGTTTACCCGCTTTGACCCGGAGACCCGACTGATCTTCGTTGGCGACGCCAGCATGGCACCCTACGAGTTAATGGCTACCGACGGCAGCATTTACGTTCAGGAGCGTAGCGGCAAAGCCAGCATCGAACAGCTAAAAACCCTCGCGGAAACATTCCCCCACAATGTTTGGTTAAATCCGGTGCCCACCCGGATGTGGAGCTATACCCACACCATCAACGCCATCAGCCAGATTTTCCCCATGTATCCCCTTTCTCTGGATGGTTTGGAGCAGGCGATTGCCAAGTTGATGGAAAAATAGGAAAAAACAAAAGGGGCCAAGGATTCAAGGGTTCAAGGGCAAAGGTCGATAAGCTTGAAGCGCTATCAATACAAGCTTGACTTTCGTGAGGATGTTATCGGTTTTTTCGATAAAAGGTAAGAGCCCGGGAGATATGCTTCCTCCCGGGCTTATGTGCATTAGGCCACATCCTGGTATTCGGCATCGATGACATCATCGTCAGCATTGCCACGCGGCCGATTGCCTTGGTGCGGACTCGCCCCGGGGGCCGGACCAGCCTGCTGGCCGGCGGCAGCCTGAGCCAAGGTTTGGTTGATTGCGGAGAGTTCTCCGGCCAGGGTTTTGATCTGCCCGGGATCGTCGCCCGCCATGGCCTGTTTTAGCTGGGCAATGGCTGTTTCGGCACGCTGCCGGCTATCCGGATCGATGCGGCCGCCGAAATCGGCCAGGGTCTTTTCGGTTGCGTAGACCAGGCCGTCGGCTTCATTGCGGGCATCGATCAGCAATCGCTTCCGTCGATCCTCATCCGCATGGGTTTTCGCTTCATTCACCAGGCGGTCAATCTCCTCCTTGCTCAAACCGCTGGACGCGGTGATCTGGATGGATTGGGCCTGTCCGGTGGCCATGTCTTTGGCCGCAACATTTACGATCCCGTTGGCATCGATGTCGAACGTCACCTCGATTTGCGGCACCCCACGGGGAGCGGGGGTGATTCCGGTCAGCTCAAACCGGCCCAGGGTCTTGTTGTCGCCGGCCATCTCCCTCTCGCCCTGCAGCACATGCACCGAAACCGCCGGCTGATTGTCCTGGGCCGTCGAGAAGATTTCACTCTTGTTGGCCGGGATGGTGGTATTCTTGTCGATCAGCCGGGTCATAACGCCCCCGAGGGTTTCGATGCCGAGTGACAGGGGCGTGACATCCAGCAAGAGAACATCGTTCACATCACCCATAAGGACGGCGCCTTGAATGGCGGCCCCCATGGCCACCACTTCATCCGGATTGACGCCTTTACTGGGTGCCCGGTTGAATATTTTCTGCACCCGATCCTGCACGGCCGGCATCCGCGTCATCCCGCCGACCAGGATGACCTCGTCGATTTCACCGACGCTGTATCCCGAATCTTTTATGGCCGTAAGGCAGGGGCCGTCCAGCCGGTCCAGCAGATCCTGTACCAGGGCCTCGAGGCGCGCGCGGGTGATCTTGATATTCAGATGTTTGGGACCACTGGCGTCCGCGGTAATGAAGGGCAGATTCACGTCCGTCTCCATGGAAGTGGACAGCTCCATTTTAGCCTTCTCAGCTGCTTCCTTGAGTCTCTGCAGGGCCATGGTATCGGTTTTTAAATCGATGCCCTGATCCTTTTTGAATTCTTCCGCCAGGTAATCGATCAGCCGCATGTCGAAATCCTCACCGCCCAGGTGCGTGTCTCCGTTGGTAGCCTTGACTTCGAATACACCGTCCCCGATATCCAGGATGGAAATATCGAACGTGCCGCCACCCAGGTCGAAAACCGCTATTTTTTCCTCTGTTTTCTTGTCCAGACCGTATGCCAGCGATGCGGCAGTCGGCTCATTGATGATACGCTGCACGTTCAAGCCGGCAATGCGACCGGCATCTTTGGTGGCCTGACGCTGGCTGTCCGAAAAATAGGCCGGCACCGTAATGACGGCTTCGGTTACCGGTTCACCCAGGTACTCCTCAGCCGCTTTTTTAACCGCTCCCAGAATCTGGGCCGAAATTTCCGCCGGACTGTGTACCTTGCCATTTAAATTTACCCCGGCGTCACCATTGCCCAGTTTTTCGATTTTATACGGCAAAGTGGCTGCATCCTGCCGAACTTCAGCCGCGTCGTACTTGCGACCAATCAAACGTTTAATGCCGAAAACCGTTTTGGCGGGATTGGTCACCGCCTGACGTTTGGCAATCTGGCCGACAAGCCTTTCACCGCTGTCGGAAACTGCAAAAATCGAAGGGGTTGTGCGGCCGCCCTCGGGATTGGTGATGACCTTGGCCTCACCGCCGTCCATAACCGCGATGCATGAATTGGTTGTTCCCAAATCTATTCCAATTGTTTTACCCATTTGAAACGCCTCCTTTTTATAATCTGATTTTCATTACTAAAAATGTAAAAGTTAAAAAAGTAATATGCATCCTTGGGCGCATGTCAAGTATCCCTGGCATTTAATATTGGTTTGACACCGGCTCCAACCCATATTAGGGTTGCATTTTCAAAGTCCCGACCGACCTTTCAGCGGCTCTTACGTCTGCAATGGACACCGGGTGATACTCGAGCTGTGCTGCCCGGGACGTACTCTTTTTGGCGCAACTGTCAGGTATCCCGCAATAAACCGGTAAAATTGCAACCAGGTCACCAGAGGGAACCAAGACGTGTTGTTGGTTCCATTCAACGGACCAAGCTAGACCACCATGTTTCCAACAAACGCCGGCATCCGATTTAAATTAACGGTCGCATTCCTGTTGCTGGGGATGGCCATTATTGCCACTATTACGGTCTCCACTTATCTGCAGATGCGGCACACCCTGTTTGAACAGTTGGCGCGCCAGGGCGTGGCTGTCACCCGCACATTTTCCCAACTGACCACAGCCCACATTTTCAAGTCCGATTTTAAAGCGGTTCTGCAAATGCCCGCGAGATTGTAACCACGGGGAACCTCGGCGCCGTCACCCTGATAGATACCAGCGGCATCGTATGGGTAACCACCAAGGCGGATCACAGAGCCATTGAACACGTGGACGAATTTTACCGGTCGGCGATTGACGCCAAGGCATTGAAAAATCGCGAAAGGGTTGTCGACCAGGAACCGGTACTGGAGTACGTCAGTCCGATCATAGCCCTGGGAGACGTGGTCTACCTGCTTATTACCGAGATTCCCCTCAGAATTGTCGATGAGCAGATCGCGATGAATACCCGCCGGATTGTTGTTATTACCCTGTTCATGATGCTGGCTTCTATTTTTCTAGCCATTGTTTTGTCCAACCTGTTGACAGTGCCGATTGAGCGTCTGGTGGAAGGCACGCAAGAAATATCCAAAGGCAACCTGGGACATAAAATCAAGGTGATGTCCCGGGACGAAGTCGGTGACCTGACCGCATCCTTCAATCGGATGGCCGACAACTTGCGGTCCGAACAGATTGAAAGAAGGAAAGTAGGTTTGGAACTGCAAGAATCCCAGGAAAGATTCCTTACGGTGCTGGACAGTATTGCTGCACATGTATACGTAGCGGAACTGGACACTTACAAGATTCTTTTCATGAATAAATACATGCAGGACACCTTCGGAAGTGACCTGATCGGGAAAACCTGCTGGGAAGCGTTTACGTGCAACGATGCCCCTTGTGAGAATTGTACCAACGAACGACTCGTCGGGCCTCACGGTGAGCCGGCCGGTGTCGTTACCTGGGAGGGCAAAAACGATATCACCGGACGCTGGTACATCAACTATGACCGAGCTATCCGGTGGCCGGGCGGAGACCTGGTGCGACTGCAGATCGGCACCGACATCACCCCCCTAAAAGAGCTGGAAAAAGAGCGCCATGCCATGGAACTGCAACTGGTCCAGTCCCAAAAGATGGAGTCGCTGGGAACCTTGGCCGGAGGCATAGCGCACGATTTCAATAATATTCTCTATCCGATCCTGGGTTTTAGCGAAATGGCCCTGGATGAGGTTTCAAAAAATTCTCCAGCTCGGCAATGCATGCGCGAAGTCCTCAACTCTGCCGAGCGGGCGAAAAATCTTGTTGAACAGATCCTGTCCTTCAGCCGCCAGTACATAGAGGATTTCAAGCCGGTGGCATTGGTACCGATTCTTAACGATGCATTGAAACTGGCCCGGGCCACCATTCCTGCCACAATCCAGATTAAGACCCATTATACCGTCACCCGCGGCACCGTCAGCGGGACCGAAAGCCAGCTGCACCAAATCATTATGAATCTCGTGACGAATGCGTTTCATGCCATGGAAGACACCGGCGGTATTCTTAAAATCGAACTGGACGAGGCCGCTTTGACTGCCGCGGACATCCCGGCCGGCTATAACATTGATTCAGGCAACTTTATCGTTTTAAAGGTTCAGGATTCCGGGCACGGGATGCCGGCCGAAGTGGTAAAACGAATCTTCGAGCCATATTACACCACCCGGCAAAAAGGTAAGGGGACCGGACTGGGGCTCTCAATTACGCACGGCATCATTAAAAGTCACGGCGGCTTTGTCACGGTGGACACGGCGCCCGAATCCGGAACAACGTTTACGGTCTTTCTGCCCCGGATTGATACGCCTGTTTCGGTCACTGCGGCCGATACCGCCAATGATGATATCCCCCGGGGGAGCGAGAATATCCTCTTGGTGGATGACGAGGAACAGGTGGTCAAGCTGGCCCGTAAAGTGCTCATCAAACTCGGTTACAATGTGCATGCCCGCACTTCGAGCTTGGAGGCCCTGGCCCTTTTTCGTTCAAAACCGGAATCTTATGATCTGGTTATCACCGACATGACCATGCCCAATATGACCGGGATCGAACTGACCCAGGCCCTTATGGAGATCCGGCCTGATATTCCGATTATCCTATGTACTGGATTCAGCGTGATGATCGACGAAGCCAAAGCCAAGTCCCTGGGTATTCGGGCGTTCGTCATGAAACCGATCATGAAAAGAAAAATGGCCCGAATCATACGCCAGGTGCTTGATGACTCAAGTTGACATCCCGCCGAATCCAATCTATTTTATAGGTATAAGTGCCTGTATTGGATCCTGGAGAGACCGCAACCGAATTCACACCGCGGACAGATCCCTACTCGGCAAACGATGAGTCATACCTGCTGCCTAACCTATCTCTCATACCCGCTTGACAACTAGCCTGCACATCGCCCTGGTTGTATCCCTGCCATGTGCCTGATCGGACAACCTGCGACCATATCCGTCCTGTTTTGAGCGGTTGGTAGCGTCAAGAATCTTTCGCACTTTTGATTTGGTGGCCCATCGGTTAAGCTGCGACTTCTTCTTTTTTAAGTTCCGTTAGCAAATTCATATTCAGATACCGTCGTGTTCCCCAGCG
>Ga0126335_1000404_pt1 | contig 20594 bp, 9 predicted proteins | sample OlaspJWI45metaG_FD_108409 | JGI IMG/M metagenome (GOLD analysis project Ga0126335, IMG submission 108409) | Marine gutless worms symbiont microbial communities from Oahu, Hawaii - Olavius sp. 1 OAHU.JWI-45 metaG | ecosystem: Host-associated > Annelida > Digestive system > Unclassified | place... | reverse complement strand
CATATTTGTGACCGCGCAGGTGTGGTTGATTTCTTAACGTGAAAAACTCATTGCTATTGAGGCGCACCATGCCAAACATAATTCTATACGCCAGCAACACGTCGGTACGAAGTCTTCTTATCTATAGACTTTCGAGTCCTAATGCTTGGATTCTTGGGTAGTAAGTTAAACCCGACATGCTGGGAATTCTTTTGGTGAACTTTCTTTGCACAGATTCAATGAAGAGAATGTCCTTCATAAGACTAGATGACCAGACCGGACTGTTGAATTCTAATATTGGACGGACGTAAACTTTGAAAGCTTTGACCAGCAGGTCGGGACTAGGAATGCTTCAAATATGTAAGCTGTAACGGATTTTCCTGTGCAAAGTTTGTGTACAACGAACTTAGTTTCACACAGTGAATGACTCCAATACGACTATTTACTATATAGACTAGTAGTTTTGTTTTACCTTGTCTTGCACTTTGACGTTACTTTTCGCATAGGTGTAAAAACGTTTTTACGTTTTTTTTTATTTTGGTCACGTTTTTAACGTTTTTTATTTTTCAAACGTTTTTTATTTTTAAAAAACGTTGGCAAAGTTCAGAGCGGTAAGCAGATTAACAAGAAGCGCTTTCAAAATAACAGCAACGAAATAGACCTATGATTTTTCTGTTGCAGGCGTGGAGTTGAACTATACTAAGAAGAGGTAGCGTTTTTATTACGTTTAGAAACGTTTTTTTTACTTTTGTCACGTTATTTACATTTTTATATTTTTTTAAATTTTTATTTGAACGTTTTTTACATCTATGACTTTTCGTGCCTACGTTTTGCTAAGTAAACAAGTGCTAAAGTAATTTAACAATGGCCGCATTGGACCCTTCATCGCTGTATGGGAATGAAAGTAGGGACTACATGTAATACACTGTACACTGTACCTTATGTTCTCAAGAGTCCCCACCCCAAGCAGGACCTCGATCCGTTTAGCCGTTTGTGCACAGCGCAGCCGCGTGACGGACTGACAGAAAGACTGGCTGGTTTCCAGTCAACTCGTCCCCGGGTCAACTCGGACCAAAAGCAAACCTAACCCTGAGTCCTAAACCTAACTTTAGTCCTAACCCTAACCCTTGGGAGCGAGTTGGCTGTATAAAACCGACTGACTGATACATCACGCTACGAGATCATGGATCGCAATAAGCCGCGTTATAGTAAGTAAGTAAGTTAGTAAGTAAGCGAACTAGTGTTCGCGCAGCAGTCTTTACAGCCTAGACTGTCATGGAGGCGCTATGCTGGTGTTTTATATGCTCTAGGTTTACAGAATAGCACAGTCTTCAAAAAGAGCACAGAACTGATGGGTCACGAACTGATAATGGGAGTACCAAGACATCGTTATGCACGTCGTAGGCTTATATTTGATGCGGTTTAAGACAGTTGCAGACTGGCGGTCACTGGCCAGTGCATGAACATAAGCCACATAAAGGTTGACAACAACGAGGTTCATACGTCGATAGCCTACATTCTGTGGATAATGCATGCGACCACAAAGCTAAATTACGGTGTTTTATTATTTTATTTCTCACTTGATCGTAGTGGTTGTACTTTGATTTGTACTTTGTGTATGCAGTGCGCCGTCATCAGCCGCAATAAACGACATATATCAGACAGTGCCTGCCGCTGCTCCCACTGTACGGCTTATGACGCTGTACTTATGCATAATGCATACGAGCATGACGCTGCGCCACCGACGCACGCCGGAAAATTATGGCAGATGAGCTGAATGCGCTCGGTTCGTACCAACGTCGACAATCATCGTCAGGGAAGATTGGGCTGTTTTATAGTTTATTTCATCTGCTTTGCTTGTATAAACGTTCTTCGTCGATGTCGCCATTTTTGCTTAAATTATCGTCGTCGTTATTTAAGGCCTCATCGAATGCATGATGATCACGCAGCGTGGGCGTCTGTCAGTCAGCCTGTCTGTCTGTCACGTGGGCGACTGTTCTTGCTCATTCGTCAGATGGCGCCACTTCGATGCAGCCACTACTACATTACTGTAGCCAGTAATCCTAACATTATGGAGGTATGGAGTGCAGAAATCCTGAGCAACGGTGTGGAGGCGAAATATACAGCGACGTGGACTGAGGCATTAGACTTACAACAAAACCGGCTTTAGAGCAAGCAATATTGTTCTTGATATTGGTCTGTTTTAGTCGGAGTCCTAGTATCGGTCTTTTGCAGTCTTAAAGCTGTGAGCTTGAACGTAAACTTCGCATTACAGATACATTATGAAAGTCCACATTTTGGATAATTGCTTCCAACACTTGGAATGCATGTTACCTATGCTGGCATTCCTGGAAGCCAGCCATCATCAAGTATTACTGATGTCGAGAAAACGAAGTAAAAAAAATTAACCAGCGCTACCGTATAAGCACACCAACTGCAGTTGCAGAGACGCCACTACACGTCAAGATGACTGTTGCGTTTCACCTGGCGAACAGAGTGAGAGGAAAGAAAGAGAGAAATCTGGTGGGAATCGTAGCAGTTGGAGAAAGAGCGGCTAAACGAAGGACATAATCTATAGCATCGAGCTATAACTGGTTGCAGTGGCGGGAAGTATTCAAGTCGTCGAGGACGACACGACAGCGCAGTTAGACAGCATGACATCAATTAGACCAACTGACTGGCTGACTTGCAGGCGAGCATTAGAAGCGAAGAGCAGAGGACGCAACTGTACGTTATTGAGCGACGCTCAGACAGCTGCAGCGGCAACTGCAAGTCACTGGTGACGTAATGCATGCTGCTCTGCTCATAAACAGCATCTCTATGCTGCGACGTTTGCGTGTAGCTCATCATCATCATCATCAATCTATACCACCTAACCGTATTAAACACAAACACTGGAAGTGTCGTACGGTAAAAAAGTATAGAAAACGGGAAAGATGTCGGACTTCAGCACTGGAAAAGCTATACGTATAATTGTATCTGATGCCCCTCGCCTTGATGGAAAAAGAAGAAAATGTATGAAACAGTTGCATGTTTATGTAGACCCAACAGAACAAAGACTTTAAGACTGCTAAACGTCCAATAGTAATCAACTGCACTAGCGTGTAGAACAGTAACCGGGTACCCCGAGTTGAGTGCGTTTACAGTTGCTGTGCGTAAGTCTGGAACAGTTTGCCAGACCACATCGTTTCAGCGGAGTCAGTCCGTACCTTCTGCCAGCTGCTGAAGACATTTCGGTTTCACCTTTCATTCCCTGATTTAATCTTATAAATGTTTGTTTTTTAGTTGTAACACTCCTATGGTACCAGAAATAGTAACCTTATTTAGGCCACTGTAAAATTATGTTTACATTACATTATATTACATCTTTCTCCGTGTCTTTCTGTGTACTGCCATTACTTGACTTCACACAGCTTCGCTACCGCATGTTCATTAATCCCCAGAAATAGAACACAGATAAATGTGCGCATGGCTATAGAGCTGCCAGCACATAACTTCTATCGACTTTCAGTCCATCAATCTCGTGGACCACGATGGACAGAGGCGTCCACGGACGGACCACAATATTTATTACGTCGCTGTCGATGACTCTCACGGCTGTGTGGCTATCTTGCCTATTGGCTGGGCTGCCATTATTATCTATGACCGTGCTCGCTTCTGTGCGTGTTCAATCATAGGCGTTACTCTTTGTTCCGTGTGCACACAATACTGCCGCGCCACCCACGTTGACCAGATATTGTTCTCAGCGAACGTGCACCTTATACTATCCAGACCACATGCATACTGCTATCACAGACTAGCACGTTTCTATGTCTATAAATTACGTTCTATATCTAAATTGAAGCAAACGATATTCGTTTTAAAATGCGAGTTTTATATTTGATCCATTCAGAAAAAAAAATAAATTTAGAAATACAAATAAAAAGTAAACACTGCAACACTGCAAAAGTAAACGTTCATGAAACATGTTGCTTATATTACTTTTTCAAAATAAAAATCCTGTTTATAAACTTCCAACGTTTTTTTACTTTTATAATACGCTTGCTCGAAACGTCTGTTTGGCTATATGAGCATAGGCCTATTCATAATACAGAGTAGGCTTAAAGTACAGATGCCACTTTGAACTTTGTTGTAAAAAATGCTTTACTTCACGATCTTTGGGTGATTGAAACTCTCCCAGCCCCCCCCGTAAATGACGCCCTTGCAAGGGTGACAACAATCAAAAAGTAAGTGTTATCTTGTGCATGTTTATAATAATAATAATGGTTTCATTTGTCATGCAATACAAATGCTGAATTACAAAATATCTGCCACGCAGGACAGTGCACATAATATAACACAAATCATCATATGAACATCACATAACATAAGCAGTTTAGCACAGTAATATACACGCTGCCACATAGCAGCGCAAGGCATACTCATTGCCGCAAATTAACAATTGTACAAACCGAAACAACAAACAAACACATAATATGACATAAGACACAACTTAATAGTGGTAAATATTTACAAACATGCATTCACTTTTTGGCACCACCCGGGGATCGAAGCCGGGACCTTTCGATCCCAAGTCGGACACTCTAACCACTACTCCACCGTGTGTTCGTACCTGGACCTCGAGTTCGAGAGCATGAAGTTTGCGTTGTAAAGCTGTGACCTGAGTACGGGCCGCCTGACACTCCAACTCGACCTGCGACAACGTCGACTTCAGCAGCATATGATCTTTACAAGCCTGCACCAACACCAACAACAGCAGCTTCAATATAACTGTCACTATACCAGCATAGTTCATTAACGTTGCACGTACGCGTGAATGACGTTTTAGCACGTAAACCGTGTCCCAGAAAAAGAGACCAACAGTATTTTGCACATAATTCGTTATAATCATAAAATACTGCTGGTTTTTTTCTGGGACGTGTCGAAATGCACAAAAGCCGCGAATGCCACAGCTGTGCCCGAGTTCTTATACACAGCGGACTGCATGCCAATAAAATACACCACAAAACATGAACATTATGGCTAACGAGGGGCCAAAGTAATTCGGCAAAGGCTGCACCAAATGACCCCCGCACACACTGCACGCGCCGCTGAGTTGCCGCGTGAGAGACAGACATACTGACAGACTGATAGACACCGCGATCATCGGTAAGAATAGACTGCATCTCATAAATTCGATGCAGCCTAAAAATAACAGCGAGTTTAGAACAGTGCATAAGAATGTATTTCCGCACAAAAACGTAAATCATATAGCCTACACATAGCATACTCCAGCGTCAGTCTCCATGCCATTAATTATGCTGAGCCTGGTAAAAACATTCAAACGTAACATGTGCTCAAAAACACAAGAGATTGCAATGAAAATAAAAACACTTAACCAACAAAAATTCGCAAACGCGAATCAAGCTCAAAGGGTAAAGTCTGTTCAGTGTGTCTGTCACAGCATTACAAACGTGTCTTGGCTGTCAATGTTCAATGGTACGTGAACGCTTGCAGTGGCTTAGGTCACTCCGGCTCCGTAGTATGCACTATTATACCAGCTTTATCAATCTTTCTGAATAATGTCTCTTGACCGCTGCTTTTGCAGGCAGGCTTTCCTGCGAATTTTCGTTGCGCCTCATCATTTACATCGTGAAGCATTTCAGTTGCGTTTTCTCTTCATACGTCATCGGTAATTTTTCGCGACGTTACAACGTCAGTATGTGTGTATTTTCTGTTCGAAGAGCGTTATTGACTCGATCATAGTATAATAAAATAACTATGAAAAGAGGGTTAATTATTGTTATTGCACATTATCAAATAACATAGCATTTTACAAAAAAATTATCCGCTGTTTACAAAGACACGAAGCTTTTATGCCTTCGTCACCTCGGTAAGTGCTAAAGGCATTATGTTATCGGTCGAGCGCGACGTCTGTCCGTGATTCTGTCTGCCTTTCTGCATGTTGTGACGTCACAAAAACTGTAGCGATGTTTACAATAATTTGCACCGACAAATGACGTCTGACTACAGTTTCTTGTCTTGCAGCTGGAAACATGCACGCATAGACAGTGGACAAAGGCGGAGGCATACGCAGCACTTAAATGCATTCTAATAGTAAAAAGTAAAGTCCTTCCCGAACCACATGGCCCAAGGGGCGGAGCTAATCTGCATTTCAGTAACCCTCAGCCAGACACCAGCTTACACTACGACACCACGGATACGGGGCTAGTGCATCGCGTGGTGTGTGTTTACTCCCCAGCCGTTAGGCCGGTAACAGAGGCTCACTGGTGTAAATAACTTGCCCAAGGTTACTATACGCAGCGGTACCCGGGTGAGACTCGAACCCGCGACCTCATGATCACGAATCCGATGTCTTACCCACTGAGCCACCACGCCACCTAGTGATAGACCGAGTAAAGCAAACTAATTCCTGGGTCCTGCTATCGCCTGCCCTGCGTCCATACCGCAAGCAGAAGCACCGTGGTGTCCAGCAAACGCCCAGCCTAAAAAGTAGATCAGCGCCGCCTCGTAGGTAAAAAAACGTCATACAAAAGATGCTTTGTGGCATTCGTCTACGTTGTTGTCCATGACGGCAGTACGTGACACAAAATCAATGCTATCAGACGCACATGGCGCAAGCTGACGCTTCTTATTATAGCAGTCTTCGTCGTTGTTGTGGTCGCTCTGTCAGGCTTCGGGCCTTGACTGATCCTGCACAAGTGTCACAATGTCAGCTGCTATTCATTTCTCGATACAGCTCAGCGGTATCAAAAACCTCCGGCAATCGAGCGGCGTTAGCGAATACTATTCTTTTCCTTTTTGAGCTGTAAAACTCAATCTTATGCGGATGACTTAGATTAGATATAGATTCTAATAATATGCATTCACATAATATGCATAAGCGAAAACATGATTAGACAGATACGTAGGCCTATGTGTTTACTGCGCACACTCGACAATTTAGCCGATCACACAGAAATTGTTCGAAAGGCGTCTGTGTGTATGTATGTTAACAGGGTGTTGCAAATGCGTTGCAAATCGTAAAAGCTGGAAACCTGATCACAAACCAAAAACTAGGTCATCGCGACCTACAGCCAGCTGAGTAACACTGCCCAATGGCGGTTTGTTTTCTTCTCACCTACCGTAACTTGCAACTCCCACAGCGCTGCCGCGTCACCCGTCGACTGTTAATACGAGAACATACAAAGACGTTGAAAGACGTCGCCTCGTTTTAGCGCACAGGAACCAGATGTATGTCACGTGACACACAGTGCGTGTCTTCACATCTACACTGTATGAATATTTTTTGTCGCCTTCGCTTTATCCGCCGACCGATATGCAGATCCAACAAGATTGATTAACCGTATGCTGTTCCGCGCACGACAGACTGTTAGGCCTACACGGGATACCAGAACTTAAAAACCGCACATAAAATGTTGGCAAATCTTCTTTGTCCTTAGTGAATAGTTTAAGTCTGTATTCCCATTAATGAAGAAAACTGTATAAGAATAATGCCGTAAATGCAGCCATCAATATTTTTGTCATATGCCAAAGTAGAGATCGACACAAGTCACACAACTGAATTATACAATCTTGAGGTGATGTGTAATGTCATAATTTGTCATCAACATAATCATTGTCATCGTCATTTTTATCGTTGTCGTTATCGGTATCGTTCTTGTCGATTCAATCTAATCGCATACACAGGTTATCACTAAACACACTACAACCAAATGTCCATAGGTGCATTCTAAGCTAACGAAAACACAATATACTGAGCAATAAACTGCCAATTAACAAGAATAATGCTTGTAGACTGACCAAGACCTTAGTTACAGAGAATACAGATAACACAAACAACAAGGAATACAAGTAGCATAAACCTGCATTTTGCGGTTTTCAGTCAGTCTAGAAATCAAGGGCGAAGGATCAAGGTCCTGTTCGCGTTAGAGACTTTTAAGAGTCAGTGCACATAACAATCAGCATTCTAGTACTAAACTAAGTCGTAAAAACACAATCCCAGGGAGTTGCCTGCTAAATTCATGACAGAAAAGCACATGTTTCGTACACTACATAGCATATTACAGTCTTACAAAGATCACAAACGATCTTAGAACTTACAACGTTGGCGATTTACGGTAATTAACATTGATGCTGCATTCTCGTTACATTTAACTACTGCTTACGACGCAAATTTTACAGACTTTAATGCATTTTACAACCAAAACCAATCAGTAAAGTCTTATTCTACTTCTTCCTCTTTTCTTTACTTTCGCTCAGCGGCAAGCAAGTAAGTAATCAGTAACATAAAACGCACATTATGCCTGTTGCTCAAATAACAAGTTGCTACAGCAGTGCAGTAACGGCCGCATCGAAGTGGCGCCATCTGGCGAATGAGTAAACATTCCCTCCTGACAGATAGACAGACTGACTGACAGACGCCCATGCTACTGGATCATCGGTCGCAATAGTCCGCATTTCATGTACACGACGCAATCTAAAACATGCCAGAGTCCTCTCTCCTCTTTCGTGGAACATCCGCTGTGTACGGATGGCAAATATGTGCAAGAGAACATTCTTGATATAACGTTAGCGCAGAAATCGTTTATATTTTCTATTCTCTTCGTAAGAAACCATAACTTAGTATACACTAGTTCGTCATTGCTGCTATATAGAAGCCAGCTGGGTCGCATGCACTGCATCTGCGACTAGACTGACTTCATTACGCACAGCTCGGTGCGTGGTCGGCGCGGCGCCAATACGGTAAAGTCTACGCTTTGATATTGCACGGAATCCTTTAGATATAGCATCTGGAGATCCAGCCTGCAGCCGGCGAGTACATGAGTAGACGATGCCGTGTACTGTTGGTAACGGCCCGCCATTCCGGGTTAGGGTTAGGGCCAGTCTTAGAACTGGTGAGGACCCAGAATGACGGACCCAAATCGCTGTGCTATGTATCAAGCAATCTATGGATATTGCTACATACAGGACAGCGCTGTCGGTGGGTGGGCCACGATCAAGCAATCGACCGGCATAGCGCACTTGTTTTTACGGTCGGTTCCCCACAGACCGATCGTCGCCGGCGAGGCAGGCGGGCCGGCTTTGTAGCGGTCGATGCTGTGACCGGTAGCGACAACGTCGACGTTCAACCGCTGCAATGCAATACAGCGACCGAGTCCAATACACGAGATAACGTGGTGGGTCGGTGTCCACCATCAGACGACATTCGTATGCGACTGCAACAACAGTTTCTATACAATGGCCACACCACGACGAGAATGGCTTCATTAGTCCAGACGGCCTTCAGCAGGCTTAAGCGATCAAGACTGTGAACTTTTTAAAAAGACAAACACTCAAACAGACAGGTCCTATGGGCTGTACGAATTGTTTGGACATGAAAGCCTGTTGGTGGTCGCATTAGTTAGTCAAGTCCAAGTCCAGCCGCAAAGAGAGTTTACTTACCACACGAGTAAAGTACGTAATTATGCTCTGGAGGGTTACCGAAATTGAGAAATGTCCATCAAAGCTGTCCGCCCGTCAAGTTACTTCTGGCGCAGCACTTCGACGTTCCAAAGCCGCAACAAAAACACTGACTAATAAATGACAGACCTACAAGATATGCGCGTTTTTCCGAAATTATAAAACACATTAATTCAGAATTTGACAGCGACAGTCTATTCTAGTATGTTTGCTTAGTAGCTAGGGTCAAGCCCATGCAGTCGCGTTGTACACGATAATGATGTTCGTCCTTAGAGCCGGTTCGCTAACGAGTTGATGGATGTTGCGTCAATGTCTTCCTGAGATAATGTTCCATAGGCCTACTGATCACCTGTTGAGAAAAAATATATCTGAATATTGGAATTGCTGCAACAGTTCTTCATTTTGTTTTCAACTGTGCCGTCGATGATAACTACCCACAGCATACATGTGTCAGTTGCTTTTTGAAGAAAAGTGACGACGGAGTAGCCACAAACCCCATATTTATTATCAACTTAAATACCTCAGTTATATTTGCGCAGTTTCTTTTTTTTAGAAATCATAGCCTCAACTGACGAAATCTTAAGTATATTTTGTCCGCATGTCTCAAATTCCTGAAACGGAGGGAACACAGCCAAACAATGCTGAACTCTTTCCAACAATGAATTGTCCTTATTATGATGAGGATTCTAGAACGACGAACAGTAGCCTAATCCGGATAAGGTCTGACTAGTGATTTGTAGACTTACGCTTTGTATCAATCCTGACGATTACCTCCACCCCCGACATTCGGTTGGCCTTGGAATAATGCTTCTTTCTTTACAATCAGCTGCTGCAGCAGAGAATATAACACGTAAAAGATGCGTACGGCTGTCATAAATTCATAATACTGGTACAGCAGCAGCGGTTGGTTGGTTGGCATGATTCAAGCCGACACTTGGTGCACGAGCAGCGCGATGGTTGATGGACGATAGCCTATGTAGACGACGAGAACTGAGGTCGATAGACCGACGGCACCCAGCCCCGGCCCGGCAGTCGTCCAACCCCGTTCAGTTGCGCCTCGCTCGCTGCCGGCGCTTGTTCGACTGCGGCATCAATCAATAAACACGGCCACTCTAGCCCTGCGTTCAACTGCCGCCCGGCGACCGCCAGGAAGGGCGATCGCTCGGGCAGTCGCCGTCCCCGAAGAACCCATTGCCGGGCGGGTGGAGACACCGGCTCGCTGGGTGGCCGTGGAAATTCCAGCGGAATGATAATTGAGACTGGCGAGCGGGCGGGGTGGGGCGGGCAGAGATCGATGTTATGTGGCCGTTGTCGACGTCGCAGCGCCGCGGGCCACTTATCTCGATCGCTGTATATCGACTTTGACTGCATGCGACCAATTCAGTCGGAGCGTGTACTGTGTTCCACCACGATGTGGTCCAGTGACTGAGCCACAGCACGCCATACAGCACCGATCGTCACTAAATGTGCATTGGACAGTTCAATTACATCACAACCAGCCTTTGTCACTCGAGCCGACGTCCACGTTTTGCATTTTACCGCCGTGCGTAACTGCCACCCACAGCGCCGCTACGCATTCATTCACCAGAACAACCCGGTCGACCGTGATACGATTGGCTGCCAGTGAAGACGACATTTTCGATAATCGATAATCGATATCACTACAGTTAACGACTTTAAGTAAAATATTAGCGTACTATTACTTTTGAGGACATTTGTGAGATATTCAATGATGATCATTAAAAGTTGGTAGCTTTTAGACAAACGTGTTTTTGGTTACAGCAGGAAGCAGCGACAGGGTTCTGAGTAGGGTAGCCTACGTCTTGCAGAATTGTTCTCTCAATGTTTGACATATTTGGCAATATAACAATAGGCCTACAAATATGACACTATTGAAACTGTTTTAAACTTTTTTAAGATAACTTAAAACCCGATCTAATATACAAAAATTACAAAAAGCATAATATAGCCTATTTTGAAGCCAATGCAATAAACTAAGCTTACGGCTAACGGTGAAACGGTGAAGACTTTTAAGACTGTAGGCGATAGTCTTGGCATCCGTGTTCCATCCATTACATCCATGAACAGCGAAACACAATGAGTGACTAACGCCCGAAATACGAGTCATTCATGCAGTGCATTGGACAAGACACTGCGGCGTTAAATTACTAAAGAACTACATTTACAACAACCGCCTACTGAGCATTGAGCAACAGAAAGTACACAGAGACAAAAAGCCTAGCATCGCAGAATGCTAATAAATACTTAGAAGTTAGAGATATATAACGAAAGGCGAAAGCCATCAAAACATTACGCTTTAAACACTGCAAATGCACACACATTTAACAAATACTTTGTCGTTTAAAGAATTTTAAAATATTAAATTAGACACATTAGACCTGTACAGAAGTTACTCTTAACAGTCAACACATCCAATCATGCTACGTGTGGCGTTTGACGCGATCGATCTTTCACTGCCGCTAGTCATCGCTATACAAATAGCCTAGGCGTGTAAGTAAATTACAATTACCAATTAAACAAATGATTATTTATCCTACATCCACTTTTACTAAGCCATTCATCTACAGTAGTCATACCATGGTCCAACCAGGGTTCACCATGGTTGTACATGGTTGTACCATGATACGACTACCATGGTTCAACCATGGGATAACCATGTTTCATTTACAGCACGCCATACAGCTTTACCATGGTAAATGCAAATGAAGCACTGTTCGAAAATGATCCGACTACCATGGTTCAACCATAGTACAACCATGGTTCACTTGTTGTACCACGGTAGTCGTACCATGGTGGGTATTATCATGGAACTGGTGAAATGGAGAGGTCACCGGAAGTATGGAAAACATAGAAAACCTAGAAATATTATTAAATTAACTTGCATACATACATATCCGGAATATTGCAATGCGTAAGTCTAAATATTTTGACAGATCGAGCGAGCTTTGTCATGAATCGAAATGAAGACCATAGACCTGCAGTCAAGGCCAAAAATAATAGCATCAATCGATAGATGGCAGCGCATAAATGATCGCATCATTAATGTCGTTCGCCTGTCAACTGTCTGCCGCCGACATAATTGATTTGAGTGTCGCCAAGTGGCCAACTGGCCATCGCCAGCTGATTAAGTCGATCTACAAACGGGTTGGACCGGCCGCGGCCGAGTCGCTACAATGAAAAGTAACTGGCGCCCGGCACGCGGAATTACCGGCATAAAACCGGACCAGGAGAAAACTCCACCGCGTATAAAAACCCTCCCAGATAAACCCCTACCAGACAGAAACAATCAAACTGTGTCCGAGGGGAGCACATACCTGCGCTCGGCCGCTTTTTTGCTGTTGTGACTTTGATATACAGTATACTCCCTGACCTTGAAACTCGAAGGTGACCTAGATATTCTGAAAATGTACCTTCACACCGAAAATGAAGTTGCTAGACCCTCAAGTCATTCGAAACTCCCAATGGTGGATAAGATATGTATAGTAAATAAAAAAGAATCTTAAATAGTTCTCAAGCTCAAATGTCACCAACTTGAAACCACTTATAGCGTTCACTATGGAACATATTCCTACTAAGTACTGATCAGTAGTTTTCGATATTTTCTGCAGACAGACACAGACAGACAGACGCCGCCAAAAACAATACCTGCTCACACCATAGCTGGCGCGCAGGTAATAACTATAACTATCGCTCAATTTTCAGAAGCAACGCAGCGGTTGTTGCTTAATGTTGGATGGAAAGTGGGCTTTGAGAAGTTGGTAACGCAACGCAAGCTCGCTGCAAAGTTAGCAACGAATACACTGTGAGTCAGAAAAAAAGTAAGCCAAATGTTTTTATCATATCTTCTATAAAACTCAGAGAATTTTGATAAAATCTGGTGGACAGTATTCTGAATAAATTTGCTACTCAGCAATGTACACGTTGTTTGTTTCACTTACATAATGTCCCTACACTACCGTGTGAAACAAAAATTCGCGTTTTTGCGTAAATTACAATGGAATGCCGTGATCGCGTTTCATTAAATTCGAAGATTTTACGTAGCATTAAAAGCAATGAAGTATGTTTACATACTTAACAAACTCACCAGACTTCGGTCTCCTACGACTACAGTATATGGGGACTGATACAAGAACGCATTTATCAGGCAGAAATGCGGGACATCAACGACCTGAAGCAACGTCTCGTCTCTCTCTGGGCTGAGCTGAAGCAGACCGTCGTCGACAAGGACAATAATCAGTGGCAGACAAGGCTGAGAGCGTGCATTCGTGCCAAAGGACAGCATTTTGAACCCCTGCTCAATTGACTCGTTATTTTTGGACAAAACTGTGGGCTTACGAAATACGCAGCTCATTTTACTGCGAATGTAACTTTCTCGTACGTTGACGTGTATTGTGGCCACATTCCACTGTTTCCATGAGACGCTTACATAATTAAAGTATATAAACACGTAAGACTATGACTAATTACTCTTTCGTGGCTTGTTGTAATTAATATTGAAAAAATAAGCAACAGCGTCGCTATTGTGTATAAACTTCGTGGCTAATGAAGCTCGATTTTTGGTTTCACGGGTAATGTAAAGACACTATTTAGGTGAAATAGAAAACGCGTACATTGCTGAGTAGCAAATTTATGCAGGATACTGCCCACCAAATTTTTATCAAAATCCGCTAAGTTTTATAGAAGACTAGCTTACTTTTTATCTGACTCACAGTGTATATACATCATTACTGCTTTCCCGCAACGTCTGCAATGCTGCACACTGAACGTAACCAAATCAACGCGCGTTGCGGTTGCGTTGCGCTACTGACTTGCTTTACGCAAGCCGGTTGCGTTAAGTAACGCTGACATCGGGCTTAAACGCATAAACTTGACCGTACGTTGCTTTTATTAACCCAATTTATGCCTCTACCACCTAGATATGCGTTGGAGGCATTATGTTTTCGGATGTACGCTGCGTCTGTCCTTCCGTATGACGCGATGTCGCGAAACCGCAACGACGTTGACAAAATTTGCACCGACCAATCACGTTCATTTACAAATGTGATATAAAACTGTGGTAAATGACCGACGGCGGAGGCATATGCATCGCTAAATTGCATTCTAGTTTTAGACGTTGTTTTCGGCTAAAGTTTGCAAGAGTTTGCTAGCACTGTAAGATAGCTGACAGCAAGAGTCTTTCGCGAATGGGATTTGCAATTGCCGTAGATGAGGTTTCGTCGCGGTTTCGTCTTGGTCCGATTACGTCCCCACGGCGAGGAGGGAGGGGACGGCGTAAAACGGGCCATATGTACGCAGCAGATATTTTACGGCGGACGAAAGGAGATGACCGGCCTAGGCCTACAGATGGACAGTCGTTGGTGACCGGCCGACCATGTAACAAGCTGTGCCGACTGCAGAATGCGTCTTCACGAGCGCGTCCTATAGACTAATTAAAGAATCCACTGACGAATGAATGATGATGTCGATATAATGTCTGCATTTGAAAAACATCGACATTATTTCAACACGGCGAGTATTACACTCCAAAGCAACATCAAATTGTTAACCGCCAACAGAAAAAAAAATAAAAATTTACCAAAAATTTTCAAAGACATTTTAACACTTCACTGCTGTACAAAACGCTACGTTCACTGTTTTGAAGTTATCGCAGGCATACTACATTCAATTGCTTAACTTAAAACAAAGTGTATTAGGGTCGTATCATAACTAAGTTACAAAATGGTGTCATTCTGCCAGGTTCTAAATATGAAAGTCCGAAATATAAGTTTTGTAGGGAATTTCATTGGCAACATTTACTGAAATTTCTATGAATATAACTCTCGTAAAATGCAATTTGAATAGAAAAGGCCTAAAACTAAGAAGACTTTTCATTATACATCTATTGCGACATCACCAAAAAGTGTCTTTCATGCCAGTATATTTTAATGAACTCTGGTCCGTTAATCTACGCAAGATATGAAACCAGTTTATCGATCCTGCTCAATGCTCATTATTCATTTACCACCCACGTAGCGGCGTACTAGGTGGCGTCTATTTTTGCCGGCGTCGGTTTGCATGTATGCAAAACAATAACTTTCGTAATCCTTGACCTAGAAAGTTCATTTTGGGCTTGGGTATGCAGGTATATCTTCCGAAAGTTCGCATATCGAGGTCATTGTGTCAAGGTCAAAGTTACACGAGCAAAAACAGCGCGCGCACGGAAGGTTCGCCTTTAATTAAAAGGCAATTTTGTTTTTGCAGGACTCAGCTCTGACTTCACTGATCCTAGCTTTTGTGGAACTTTCTGAATGCAGCTTTATTCATCTTTGTTTTATTACGAAGCAGTTTATTCACACTTTTGTCTTTACACACGGGATCGGTACAGTGACAATTTTGTTAGCGTAATGTCTAGTCTGTTTTCTGTTTGGAGAACGGTTAATGACAAAATACGACCAAACTGTCGTACGGTGTATGTCAATTCAGCAGCTAAAGCGCTATCTCAGCAGGGACATCAGCGGTTTATACTGACATCAAAATGCACGGATAACGGATTACACGGCGCTGTTGAATTGATGACCATTCAATGATTTAAGTCAGACAGCTGTTCAGACTTATTTCCTCCATACAATGCCAATTACACTACCGGGTGGGCCAAAAAGTGAGAACACGTCTCTGTTTTAACTCTAACTTTGTTAAATCTTAACCGATTTTCAAAATTATTTCACCGCTAAAAAGAACATAAAATTTGCAACAAAAGCGTTATACATCTTAAGTATGTGTTGCTGCACTACCTTCTAAAATTTGGCATTTGAACAGAACTGGTCAAATAAAAAAGGGCATTCCCTGCTTGAGAAGTCGTACACGATCGGTGTGCTAAGGGGTGCTGTCAACATTCAGGCTTATTTAAATATAAAAGCCTGATATTTCTAAGAATATTTACCAGAACTAGTAAGCGAGATAATAAGTAAGTCAATAAGAAGTATTTAAGTTAGATTACTTATATTTGATGTACGTGAAATCATAACATTGCGTTATGTTTGCATTCTCTTTCAGATATACAGCAAATTGGAACTGAAACTTCGCAAGGTAGTGCAGCGACATATTTACGGTGTGACGGGAAATATCTATATCTTATTACTTAGATAATTTCTTTCACTTTCCAGCAGTGAAAGAATTTTGTTAATCGGTTAAGAATTATCACGTTACAGCCATAAGAGTATCATGTTCTCACATTTTTGGCCCACTCTGTAGACAAGTCCGGGACGAGTCTGTAGTGACTATAAATAGCAACCACGTGTATGACGTTAGGCTGTAAAAAAGGTGAGCTTTAAGACATGAATACACTACATGGCGACACGACGTGACACACCGGAGACATTTCGACACATCGAGGTGGTTGAGACGGAAAGACAAGTCTACAAGTTTTTCGAGAAACGTTAACGAAAAGTTGCAAAGTAATTGGGTCATAAGTACGTCGTCTAACAGTTCCGTAGTGATCTACAGTGATGGCTTGAGGGAACAGCGTCCGAACACCACACTGCTAGGCTAGTCTTGCGTTATAGTCGGCCATAGAAATTATTAATTCACGTTATGACGTGTCAGAAACTGCTCGAGGGCCCCATATTTCGTCCTAGCCACACGTCTTGCGTTTCTCTGTTAATTAACAGAAAGACTGTCTTTGCGGAATATGTCTAAGAAGACGCGCAGACGGTAGAGGTAAGTAAAAAGTCTATAACAAACCCATTATTCGTCTGCCGCACAGGCCGTCACGCACATAACACGCACGCACAGACAAACAGACAGACAGACAGACGTCACGGGCTGATTGATATATGCGTCTTGCGCTTACACGCGCGAAAACGCTTAAAATGTCTAATAATAAGATGCATCGATTACTAAGGACGAAACTGAGCGAATAGACAAAATAAAACTACTAGTAATAATGACTGCGCACAACAATGCATCATCGTCTCCATGTTATGGAACGACAGTATATGCTTGCCGCTGAAAACGACCAGAATAGAGAAACTCTACTATCCGTGGTCGCGAAGCTGATACTGATTCATGAACCCTGCAGATTTCACGTTTAATAGTAAGCCTATCCATAGCTCTCTTATGTAGTTTCGGATATCGCAAGTGACAGACAGACAGATGGACGGACGGACAATGCACGTCGTTACTATAGCTGGCCTGGCCCCTGTTCTAACTAACTAGCTAATAACTGCACTGATAGGCTATCATAGGCCTTATATCACTCTCACACGTCTATCACAGTACACGCAAGCCGCCATAGGTTCCGCAAGCGTTGAAACTAAGCCAATATGAGTACCGCTGCCTCCGCTATGCCTGTTATGAACACGTTTATTCGTCAAAAATGACAGAGATAAAAAACAACATATTATCCAAAATGCAAATAAAATATACAGTGAAACGGCTATATTTGACAATCGTCACGAAATCGCTGATACATAGCGCCAATGGCCACGTGTCGCGGGCCAAACATAGGCATACAACGCAGAGAGTCATCTCCAGAATAACAGTCACTGTATAGTGCAAGCAAAATAGGTCCAGCGGGCACATAACAGTTGTGATTACGTGTAGGTTATATGCATGACACTGAAACATCAAGCACGAAGCGGCTATAGAAAATGACTCCCAGAGCATTGTGTGCTGTATACTTCTTTTTGTAGGGTAAGGTAAGCACACACAGCGCCTCTTTAGTAAGGGAAACCTACTGCAGAGTTCAGGAGCACTTAGGCATGGCACGCGTTGTCGAGAGATCTCATAGTGCTATCTGCACACGCACGCGTTTATCCACGAACGGTATGAACGATACTTGGCTTTGCCTTCCCAGTCAGAGCTGGTTCTCATACCGACCCCGGAGGGATGAAAGGCTGAGTTGGCCTAGTTGGCTGGTTACATGCCTATATTGATATTGTTTACCTGCCCATCCAGTTAACGTGACGTCATCACTTACGTCATAGCGTGTGAGTCAGCGTTGAGGCGAAGCAGCCAAGAACTCGAGTTGACGGCTGGAACGTGATCCAAGGGAATCAGAGGAAACTGAATTACTCTCACTGGTACGGCGGCGGCACAACGGAAGTCGGTGACACGCGACTGAGATAAGTCACAGAACATTGGCTACCACGTAGCGAGTACTGACGTGATGTATGTGTTAAATACACGCACAGCTACGCTCTCGTGTGTGACAGAACGTGCGAATAGCGCCGCAGTAGCAGAGTTTGTCTAAAAAGACGCTATGCACGACACGTCAAACAGCACGTTTATAATTGACGACGACGACGATGATGACAAGCAACGACGGTTGATGAGCAAGACAGGTGCGCTGAAGATTCAGTCTCCAGCATCAGTCGATGCCGGGTAACCGAGAATGGCCGCCGGCAGCCACATCGCGTGTGGTCGTAGAGAAAAGTCGAAGAACCACGTCACATTTGCCAGCCGACCGACCATCTGGCTAGCGGCCGTAATACGCGGTTGAGCGTTAAGTATCGACTGGTGCCGGCGTGCGTCGCTATCGTTGCTTTCCTGCCCAGTTACTACTACTACTACTGCTGCCGCTGCGGCTGATGCTGTTGCTGCTGCTACAGTTACAGCGTAATGGCGACGCGTTGCGCGATCTCAGATACATGTGTTCGTACACTGCGCGCATTGCGTGTCCAGCAAGCTAACTCGGCAGAAAGACGACTCGAATGATTTCCCAATGCGCATTACAGCGATAACTGGCCCCGTCGAGGGATATGACAACGCCTGTCAAAGTGAGCGTTGAATCAAGCGCAGCCGTTTAGCTTCGAGTGGCGAGCAGTAGAAGCAACTCGTTGGTTAATGACCTTGTCATTCATTACCTGCTAACATACGCTATAGCTGATATACAGCGGTTGTTTGTCACGTCGGCCGCTCGCTTGTAAAAGACAAAGTCATGCTTCCATCTCTACACACAAACTAGCAGCCAGGCACAGCACAGATGCTTACTAGACGTGGTGATATACAGTGCTGTATTAGCCGGAGGTGGAGGGGTCTAACGCCCCTTGCCGAAAATGTCTGACCCCAAGACGAAATGAAATAAAATATCTTGAGTCGATTTTAACTCTCGTAAGACGGTATAACCAATTTTGAACAATTCGAGACCCCCACGCTGGGCGTGAAATACCATTTCACTCTTATCTCCGTGCACATGTTGAAGTCTGCCCCTTTCCGAAATTTGACTAATACGACCTTGGAAAATAGTAGATAATTGTTCGGTTGCCCTAAAGGCAATCCTTCACGAAATGTATAGCTTGACGACAAAATCGCAACACGGCTGGCAAAGGCAAGTTGAGACATCAGCGTGGAACGAGCATGGCGCTCAACTCGACATAATACAAGCCTGCAGTGTCTCTACAAAGCTGTTGTGCTCACCACAGCTCGAAACTTACGTCATCCACATGAGACAAGGCAAAACTTATCCACTTTAGATTCTGCGATGTCTTCGCCAGATAGTGCATACTAGGTGATGTACAATCGACGTCGGGATCAGTCAATGCAAGAGCCACTGACACAGCTAAAGTAGAAAAGCCTCAGGAAGTAGGTAATCACCAAGCACCTGTTGGATCAGCTACTGGCACCGCTAGTGACTGTATTTCAAACAATGACAATAGTACACAAACAGAAAATATTGCTTGACCATCTGGACAAGCACCTGAGCCTAACCAATCATCTGAATCAGCCGTTGCTGTTGTCATGTGAGGAGATTCAATACATGCTGCAGAGACACCTGATGAATCACATCCAGCCAAACGTCTACGAACAGCTGCCTGTGATGCTTTGAAACAACGGGCACAGCGAATGTTAGCACGCAGTAATACGACTTTACCTGCTGTAACTGAAAGTGACAATGTAGCTGTTCCTGTATCAGCCTTGGATAGAAGCAAAGGGGATACACCAGATGTTATTGATGTCGTACAAGCTGTGGGAGAATGCGGTTACATCATTGGCACAAAGCAGGGAATAATAAAAGGTAAACTAGCACGAAATCATTTGGTATCTTCCTATGGCAACCGTTCCATAACCCGTGGTAACCCCTTTAAGTTATCTGTTAATTACTGCCGCACAAACAAGCGGAAAAACTTTTTTAGTGAGCGAGTTGTAAAGGTTTG
>Ga0126335_1000403_pt1 | contig 20613 bp, 18 predicted proteins | sample OlaspJWI45metaG_FD_108409 | JGI IMG/M metagenome (GOLD analysis project Ga0126335, IMG submission 108409) | Marine gutless worms symbiont microbial communities from Oahu, Hawaii - Olavius sp. 1 OAHU.JWI-45 metaG | ecosystem: Host-associated > Annelida > Digestive system > Unclassified | place... | reverse complement strand
TCGCCGCCTGCATTATCCTGCTGGCGATCGGCTACCAGGCCCTGTCGGCTTTCGGGCTGGCTGTCCTGACCGTTCTCGGCGGTCTCGGCATCGTCCTGGCACTGGGCCAGCAGCGCGCGCTGCGGGCCGACGCCGCCGGCGTCCGTTAGCCCTGCCGCCGGCCCGCCGGGGAGGCCGTTCGCGGTCTGCCCGGCGGTCGCCGCCGGGTCAGCCGGTGACCAGGCTCCAGGCGTGTTCGGCCCGTTCGCGGCAGAGGTCACCATAGGTCACAGCCTTGGCCGACGAGGCGATGCCGTCGAGGCCGCGCTTGTAGACGCCCTGGACGATGGCGGCCAGCCGGAACAGCTGAAATACCTTGTAGAAGGTCCAGTCGGGGATACCCTCGCGACCGGTGAGGGCACAGTAGCGGGCCACGAAGGCGTCTTCGTCCGGCAGGCCGTCCCGCGCCACCACCTCGTGATGCAGGCCCAGGAAGCACGAGGTGTAGCAATAGGCCAGATCGGCCAGCGGGTGCCCGAACGTCGAGAGCTCCCAGTCCAGCACCGCGACCACCCGCGGCTCGGTCGGATGGACGATACAGTTGCCCAGGCGGTAGTCGCCATGCACCAGCGTCGTCGTGGCGTCCTGCGGCACGTGCCGCGGCAGCCAGTCCATCAGCCGGTCCATGGCTTCGATCTCGTCGGTCTTGGAGGCGACGTACTGCTTGGACCAGCGGCCGATCTGGCGTTCGTAGTAGTTGCCGTGACGGCCGAAGTCGCCCAGGCCGACGGCTTCGTAGTCGACGCTGTGCAGCGCGGCCAGGACACGCAGCAGGTCGTCGTACATCGCCGCCCGGTCCGCCGGTGCGAAGTCCGGCAGGGTCGGATCCTCCAGCACCCGGCCTGGCATCTTGTCCATGATGAAGAACGGCGTGCCGACGACGCCGTCGTCCTCGCACAGCAGGTAGGTGCGCGGCACCGGCACGTCGCTGTCCTTCAGCGCGGTCATCACCCGGTACTCGCGCTCGACCTGATGTGCCGACGGCAGCAGATCTCCCGGCGGCTTCTTGCGCATGACGTAGTCGTGCCCGCCGGTGTGGATCAGGAAGGTCGGATTGGACTGCCCGCCGGGGAACTGGCTGACCTCGATGCCGTCGCCGACGCCGGGCATGTGCTGCGCCATGTGCCGGCGCAACGCCTCGGCGTCGAAACGGTGCATCTCGCGCACCGGAATGGTGACGTTGTCTTGCTCGCCGCCTGCGGCCTCGCTCATGCCGTCGCTCCTTGCTGCTGCCGGCGCCGGGGTCAGCCGGCGATCTGCGACACCTGCCGCCAGGCGAACTCTGCCATCGGCCGGGCCCGCTTGCCCTGCTCGACGGCGAACTCGCTGGATGCGGTGCCGTCGATCGCCCGCTTGGCGATGCCCTGCAGGATCGCCGCCAGCCGGAACATGTTGTAGGCGATGTACCAGTCCAGGTGGTCGATGCCGTCACGGCCGGTGCGCCGGCAATAGGCCTCGATGTACTGCGCTTCGGTGGGGATCCCCAGGTCGACGAGATCGAAGTCGCCGATGCCGCGGAACAGCCCCGACGGCAGGCGCCAGGTCATCAGGTTGTAGGTGAAGTCGCCGACCGGGTGGCCCAGGGTGCAGAGCTCCCAGTCCAGGATCGCCAGCACCCGCGGTTCGCTCGGATGGAAGATCATGTTGTCGAGGCGATAGTCGCCGTGCACTACCGAGGTCTCGTCGCCGGCCGGGATGTTTGCCGGCAGCCACTCCATCAGCCGCTCCATCTCCGGGATCATGTCCGTCTCGGAGATCCGGTAGGTCTTGCTCCAGCGATGGATCTGCCGTTCCCGGTACTCGCCGACCTTGCCGAAGCCGTCGAGGCCGATCGCCGCGAAGTCGACGGAATGCAACGCCGCCAGCGCCGCATTCATGCTGTCGTAGACCTGCGCGCGTTCGTCCTTGGGCAGGTCTCGCAGCGTCTGGTCCCAGAACACACGGCCTTCGACGAACTCCATGATGTAGAAGGCGGTGCCGACGACGCTGTCGTCCTCGCACAGGCAAAAGGTGCGTGGGACCGGCACGTCGGTGGCGTTGAGCGCGGTGATCGCCCGGTATTCCCTGTCCACCGCGTGTGCCGACGGCAGCAACTCGCCGGGCGGCTTGCGCCGCAGCACGTAGGACTGGCCGGGCGTATCGATGCGGTAGGTCGGGTTCGACTGCCCGCCCTTGAACTGGCTGACGCGGATCGGCCCTGCGAATCCCTCGACGTGGTCGCGCATGTAGCCTTCCAGCGCCGCCTCGTCGAAGCGGTGCTGTTGCCGTACTTCCTGCGTGCCGGAGAACTGCGCTTCCAGTTCCGCCATTCCCGCCATCGACGCTCCTCTCAGCGGCCGTTTCTGCTTATCGCCGCACTATAGACGATGCCGGGGTCGGGCGGTCCAGCCCGGAGTCGGCCCCGGCCGCGCGCGGGACGACGAGAAACGGCGGGGACTGTCCTGCCCCCGCCGCATCGGCCCGGCCGGCGCACGCCGGCCGTCGTCTTCAGGACTCAGGCGACCTGCGGCTTCTGGCCGATCACCTTGCGCCCGGCATTGACCTTGCGCAGGTACTCGATGCCTTCGGCGGCAATGGCATCGCCGACGACGAAGTCGCCTTCGCCGCGCAGTTCGTCCATGTCGACCCAGGCGGCGTAGATCTGCCGCGTCCGGTCGGTGATGATGCCGGCCTGCAACAGGGTCTTGATCAGCACGCGGAAGATGTTCGTCTGGTGGGTCAGCGAGTTGCGCCGTTCGCCTTCGCCGAAGACCTCGCGGCAGGCATCGCGCACCCACTCCCATTCGAGCCCGAACGGCTCGTAGATGTAGTGGCGCTGGCGGATGTTGGAGAGGTTGAACAGAAGCGTCTCGAAGCACTGGGCGGCCCAGTCCTCGACCCGCTGGTGCTCTTCTTCGGTCAGCCGGGGCACCGTCTTGTCGGCCCAAATCTTGCCGAACTTGTGGTGGAACGCCTCGTCGGTCATGACCAGTTGGGTCAGCCGCTTCAGCACCGGGTCGTTGGTGTGGCGGTGCAGGTTGGCGAACGCGCCCATGGCCAGCCCTTCGACCAGCATCTGCATGCCGACCAGCTTCTTGTACACCTCCGGCGCCAGCACCAGTTCTCCCAGCAGGTCGCCCAGGCACTCGCCCACCGGCAACGGTGTGCCCCAGCGCTTCTGGATGTAGAGCGAATAGGCGGTGACGTGGCGCGCCTCTTCGCGCGCCTGGTTGGAGGCGTATTCCTGGGCACCCGGGTCCTTCAGAATGTGGCACAGCGAGGCCGACAGCGACAGCGCGCCCTGCTCGCCATGCAGGATCGATGACAGGTTCCAGCGCACGATCTCGTTCGCCAGCCGTACCTGCTGGCTCTCGTCCAGGCGGTCGGCGACGGCGCAGTTCAACTCGATGATCTGCTCGCGCGGCATGATCATCTCGCGGCTGGCGTCGAACGGCTGCTCGAAATCGATGTAGGCCGGATCGAGCGGGTCCCAGAAATGGTCGTGGGTGGCGGAGATGATCTCGTCGAAGGCGCCACTGCGCTCGCCGTAGCGGTCGACCTCGATCATCTTGCGGAAGTCGTCGCGCCCGACCGTATTGTAGGCCGCGTCATGGGTGATATGAGCGGGCATGCGGCTTTCCTCCGATACTGATGCTTCCCAGCTGCCGCGACACTACTTAACGTTTACGTAAACGTCAATATCCTACACGGGCAACACCGGCCGCCGCGCGGCCCAGGGCCGGGCCTGCTCCAGCTGCCCGGCGAGCCGGAACAGCGTCGCCTCGTCGCCGAAGTGGCCGGTGAACTGCACGCCCACCGGCAGGCCGTCGGCGGTCCAGTGGAGCGGCACCGACATCGCCGGATTGCCGCTGGCATTGGTGATGTTGGTGAAGCCGGAATACTCGCCGACCCGGCCGATGAACGCCTCGCGCGGCAGTCCGGCATAGTCGAAATAGCCCAGTGGCACCGGCGGCCGGGCCACCACGGGGGTCAGCCAGACGTCATAGGTGGTGAGAAAACGGGCGAAGATCCTGCCGGCCTGCTGCAGGTCTTGAATCGCCAGCAGATAGTCGCCGGCGCCGAGCCGCCCGCCGCTCTGGTACATCTGCCAGGTCAGGGCCTCGAACTCGTCCTCTACCGGCCCCCGGTCGATGCTGCGGGCAGACTCCTTCACCGCCCAGTTGGCGAACGCGGTCCAGGCCCGCCCGAAGGCCTTGATCGTCGCGTGCGCCTCCAGCGGCGGGGCCGCCTCCTCGACGTCGTGGCCCAGCTCCTCGCACAGGCGCGCGGTGGCGTCGACGGCCTGGCGGCAATCTTCCGCGACGTCGGCACCGGACAGCGGTGTGGTCGACATGGCGATGCGCAGCCGCCCCGGCGCGCGCGCGCATTCCTCGGCGAACGGCCGTCCCGCCGGTGGCGCCCAGTAGGGATCGCCCACGTCCGGACCGCTGGTGGCGTCCAGCAGCGCGGCCGAATCCCGCACGCTGCGGCTGACCACGTGTTCCACCGCCAGGCCGCCGCCGGCGTCGCCTAGCGCCGGCCCCATCGGGTTGCGGGCCCGGGTCGGCTTCAGTCCGAACAGGCCGCAGCAGGCGGCCGGGATGCGGATTGAGCCGCCGCCGTCGTTGGCATGCGCCACCGGCACCAGGCCGGCCGCCACCGCTGCGGCGGAGCCGCCGGACGAGCCGCCGGTGGTGCGGCCCAGGTCCCACGGGTTGCGGGAAGGCCCGAAGGCTTCCGGCTCCGTCGTCGGCAGCAGGCCGAACTCAGGCGTGTTGGTCTTGCCGCAGACGATGAGCCCGACGCGGCGAAAGCGGGCCACCAGCTCGCTGTCCTGCTTGGCGACGTAGCGGTCCTTTAGGAAGCGCGAACCGCTGGCCGTCGCAATGCCGCCGTAGTCGGCGACCAGGTCTTTCAGCAGGAACGGCACCCCGGCGAACGGTGCCGCCGGGTCCACCTGCGCCGCCTCGGCCCGGGCATGGTCATCCATCGGCCGGATCACGGCGTTGAGCGCCGGATTGTCCCGGGCGATGCGCGTCAGCGCCGCGTCGACCAGTTCGCCGGCACTGAGTTCGCGCCGACGGACCAGCTCGGCTTGGGCAGTGGCATCGAGAAACGCCAGTTCATCGCTTGCCGGCATCACCACCTCCCGCGTCGCCGTTGCGCCCTGCCCGCAGCCTAGCCCGGATTTCTGACCACGGTCACGGCCTCAGCGCCGCTTGACGCGGCATCAGCCGCTGGCCAAGTCTTCCTGTAGCGCTACCAAAAGATGCGTCTGCGACAATGACCGACATTCAGCCCGATGCCCTGAACGGCGATCTGACCCGCGCCGCCGAGATGCACACCAGCGAGATGGATTGGGTCCGGAGCCCGACACCGACGGTGTGGCGCAAACGCCTCGACCATATCGGCCCGGCCGAAGCGGGGCGGGTGACCTCGCTGGTGCGCTTCGAGCTCGGAGCGAAGTTCCCGCGCACGATCATCCCGACGGCGAGGAGATCCTGGTCCTCGACGGGGTGTTCTCGGACCACACCGGAGACTGGGGCGCCGGCAGCTTTCTGTTGAACCCGGAAGGCTTCAGGCATGCGCCGTGGACGGCGCAAGGCTGCTTGCTGTTTGTGAAACTGCGCCAGTACGGCGGCCGCAACCGCGAGCACCTGGCGCTGGACACCGATGCCATGGACTGGCAACCGCAGGGTACCGATGGCCGGCGCATCAAGCCGCTGTACCGACAGGCGGGCTTTCCCGAGCAGATCCGCCTGGTCGAGCTCGCCCCCGGGACCCGGGTCGAACAGCACCCGCACCCTGGCGGAGAGGAGGTCTTCGTCCTGTCCGGCTCGATCCAGGACGACGATGGGGTCTATCCGGCCGGGACGTGGTTTCGCCTGCCCGACGGCAGCAGCCACGCGCCCTGGAGCGAGGACGGCTGCACGCTGTATGTCCGGGTCGGCCACCTGCCGGCCGGCGGCGGCGCCGGCTGACGCAACAGACCATGCAGCCTCTATCGATGCCTGGCGGCGGGTTTCTGCTGCCGGCCGATGCGGCTAGGCTGCGCCGGCGATGTCGTTCTACCTGCCGCGCCTGATCTGGCTCGCCCTCAATCCGCTGACGCTGCTGCTGCTGGCGCTGTGCCTGTCGCTGGCGCTGCAGCTGACGCCGTGGCGGCGTGGCGGCCGACGGCTGATGCTGGCCTGCACGGTGATTCTCGTCGTCCTCGCCGTGCTGCCGGTCGGGCGGTTCATGATCGCCGTGCTGGAGAGCCGCTTCCCGCCCCTGCAGACACTGCCGCAGCAGGTCGACGGGATCATCGTCCTGGGCGGCTCCGTGCACCTCAGGCGCAGCGAAGCACTCGGCGTACCGGTGCCGAACGGCAACGCCGGGCGGTTGATCGCTTTCGCCCGCCTGGCAGAGGCCTACCCGCGGGCAACGCTGGTGTTCACCGGCGGCAGTGGTGATCTGATCCCGGGCGATTTGACCGAAGCCGAGGTATCGGCCCGGCTGCTGCGCCAGTGGGGTTTTGATACCGATCGCGTGCTGTTCGAGGACCAGGCCCGCAACACCTTCGAAAGCGCCGCCCTGGTCCGGGCCATGCGACCGCCCCGGGACGGTGAGACCTGGCTGCTGATCACCTCTGCCTTCCACATGCCGCGCGCGGTCGGGGTGTTTCGCCGGGCGGACTGGCCGGTCGTCGCCTACGCGACGGATTTCAGCACCCGCGGCATTGCCGCCAGCCTGCGCCCGCAGTTCGATCTGGTCGGCGGTCTCCGGCAGTTTCACTTCGCCACGCGCGCCTGGATCGGCCTGACCGCCTACCGCCTCATGGGTCGGACCGACACCTGGCTGCCGGGGCCGGCGAGGCCAGATAGCTGAGGGAACTTCCCGGTCGACAAGACCGCTGCCCGCACGTACAACCCGGCGCCGGAGCCCATACCCGCAATCAGGTGCAGGCCCTTTACCTTGAAACGCCGCCCTTTCGTCGATGACGGACTGACTCGCGAAGACATCACCGAGGAACGCATTGCCGAGCTCGTGCGCACCTATGACGTCGCCGGGCTGATGGGGATCCTCGATGCCGAAACCCGCGAGGAAAGCCGGCGCAGCCTGCTCGCCGAGCATGCCTCGGATCGCGACCTGTGGGTGTTCGGGTACGGCTCCCTGATGTGGAACCCGGCCTGCCACGTGGCCGAGCGGGCGCCGGCCCTGCTGCACGGCTATCACCGCAGCTTCTGCCTGTCGACGCCGCTTGGCCGCGGCTCGCCGGAGCAGCCGGGGCTGATGCTGGGCCTGGAAGCCGGCGGCCGCTGCCGCGGCATGGGACTGCGCATCTCGCCTGAGCTGATCGAGAGCGAGACCCGGATCCTGTGGCGCCGCGAGATGCTGAGCGGCGCCTACCACCCCCGTTGGGTCCGGTTCGACACGCCGGGCGGGCCGGTTCGCGCCGTCACCTTCGTGGTCAACCGTCGCCATCCCCGCTACGTCGGCCGGCAGCCCCTGGCCGAGACGGTGCGGACCATCGCCGTCGCCGAGGGTCAGCTGGGTCGCTGCTGCGACTACCTGCACAACCTGGTGCTGCACCTGGACGAACTGGGCATCTCCGACGGGCCCATGCACCGGCTCTACGAGCTGGTGGAAGCCTATCGGGCGTAAGTCCTGAAAAAGCGAGCGGGCCGCGGATCTCGGTTGCTCGACTGCCTGCTATGCCCGCAAAGCGGGGATGACTTCGTGCGCGAAGCGTTCCTGTGCCCGCACCGCTTCTTCACCGAAATGATCCTGACGCGGGCCGATGATGAACATCCTGTCGATGCCAAGGCGGCGCAGTGCAGAAAGCCTCTCAATGCACCTCTCGGCCGGCCCGATGACCGCGAAACGCTCGATGAAATCCAGCGGAAGCGCCTGGGCGTGGGCGGCCTCTCCGCTTCCGTGCCGCGCCTTGTCGTAGTCACCAAGCCGGTCGTACACGGCATCGTCGCGCTGCTGCACCCGCTCGCGACTCGCGCCGGGCATGCTGGTGAAATGGGCGAAGATCCCTACCCCCGGCCGCACCAGTTCCGCAGCCCGTTCGATGTCGTCGTGAACGCAGACGTTCAGGTAGACACCAAGCGATGGCATCTTGTTGCCGGCACCGACGGCCCCGCGGACCTGATCGATGCCCCAAGCCACCCGGTCGATATCGGAGCCCAGCGAGAAGCTGACCCGCTCCGCCAACCGTGCCCCAATGGCGATGACCTTGGGTCCGGTCGCCCCGACATCGACAGGCACCTTGGCCATCTTCGATCCGGCCAGCCAACGAAGCTGGCTGTCGTAACCGCCGGCATCGAACGACTCCCCGCGCAGGTAGGTCTGCACGTCAGTGACGTAGCGCTCGAACACGGCGGGAGGGACCGGTTTGTGCCCGATGTTGAACAGTGATGAATCGCCGCGGCCGATGCCCAGCATGGCCCGACCGCCGGATGCCTGCTGAATGCTCGCGATCGCGCCGGCTGTCACGGCGGCGTGGCGGGTCAGCGGATTGGTGACGCCGGGGCCAAGCAGAAGTTTGGACGTGGCGCGGGCGGCGAGCGTCAATGCGACATAGGTGTCGGCGGACAGGTTCTGAGAATCGGTCAGGGTCAGTCCGTCATAACCCAGCGCCTCGCAGCGCTGCGCAAATGCTTCCATCCCAGAAATGTCTGGCCGGCCGAAATGCCAGAACTCGAGCGGTTGCTCACTCATCACGGCCCCGGTTCATACCCAGGCGTTCGGCAAACCGGAAATTGTCCTGTCTCAGCCAGGGAACCCCGCCGAAAGCGTCAACAAAGCCGGGCACTTGTGTCCTCCGGGTCCGACGTTATTGGCTGGGGCGGCAGGACTCGAACCTGCGATCACGGGACCAAAACCCGTTGCCTTACCACTTGGCTACGCCCCAGCAGGCGGCGCGCAATATAGGTGTCCGGGCAGCGGCAGACAACGATGCCGGGCAGGGCTAGTGAGAGGCGGCCTCGGCCTCGGCCCGGGTCCGGGTCGGCCAGCCGATCACCACGCCGTAGCAGACCAGCGAGACCACGGCCCAGGCGACCGTCGTGTGTGGCCACAGCGATGCCAGCAGCCCGGGGACGCCGGCCAGCGCCAGGTACAACGGCAAGCCCCAACGCCAGGGCAAACGACGGTAGATGATGTGGTGCAGATGCTCCCGGTCGGAGGTGAACGGCGAGCCGCCCCGCAACACCCGCTTGGCCATCAGGCGCAGGCAGTCGACGACCGGAATCAGAAACCACAGGGCAATGACATCCGCCGGCAGCCGGACGAAGCCGACGCCGTAGACATAAATTCCCAACAGGGCGACGAGAATGCTGATGGCATAGCTGCCAGAGTCGCCAAGAAACAGCTTGCCGCGCAGGTTGAACAGCAGGGTCACGCTCAGTCCCGCCGCCAGCGCCAGCAGCAGCGGTCGCAGGTGGTCAGGCGCGAACAGGGCCAGGTCCGCCGTCCAGAACAGGCACAGGCCGATGACGATGCCGTTCTTGCCATCGGCCATGTTGACGGCGTTCTGCAGGCCGACGATGCAGAGGATGGTGAACACCGGCGCCAGGGCGTCGAGGAACAAGGCCTCACGGGCAAAGCTGAAACGGAAGAACGTGACCTCGAGGGCCGGGATCGCCAACAGTGCCAGCCAGGCCAGAGCCAGCGACAGCAACAGCCGGTAGAGCGGTCGGATGTGCGCCCTGTCGTCCCACAGGCCGAGCACGAAACTGCCGGCGCCGACGGCCAGGAGAGCGAGGTAAAAGGGCGTGAACGGCGTCGTCACGGCAAGCACGACAGCCATGCCGAGTACCGGCGTCATGATGGCAAGGCCGCCGACCAGGGGAGTTGTCGTCGGATGGATCTTGCGCTTTCCGTCCGGCCGGTCGAGCACGCCGAGGCGGGTGCCGATGGCTGTCGCGAAAACGCAGATCACGCCGCTGACAACGACCGACGCCAATGCGATCAGCATCAGCCATCCGCTTGCTAGAGTCTCGAGTAAAGCCCCCCGTCCTTTCGCCGGCCCAGGCGCCCATGCCTCCCATCCGATGGCGCCGCGGGCGCGATGGTAACACGTCGGTCGGCGACAGCCAGCAGCAGACGTCGCGGACCCAGCGAATAGGTCGATTCGGCCGCCGCTGTCAAGGCTGGCACCCTGGCGTGCGGATCCATTGGGGATGGCATCGGCCGCGCACTCGCAGTAATGTCGGGTCCTCACGAGACACCCCCGCGGGTCCTACAGGCAGCCGCATTCGATGACAGTACTGGTCACCGGCGTCGCCGGTTTCATCGGCTTCCACGTGGCGCGCGCCCTGCTCGACCGCGGCGAGCAAGTGGTCGGCCTCGACAACCTGAACGACTACTACAGCGTCACGCTCAAGCAGGACCGCCTGCGGCAGCTCCAGCAGCGCAACCGGTTCGTCTTCCACAAGGCCGACCTGGCGGATCAGGACGCCGTCGGCGCCGCTTTGTCCGACTACGCCTTTGATGACGTCGTGCACCTGGCGGCCCAGGCCGGCGTGCGCTATTCGCTGGACCATCCGTTCGCCTATGTCGGCGCCAATCTCGTCGGCCATATGACCATCCTGGAACTATGCCGGCGCCAGACCGGCCTACGTGGCCTGGTGTACGCCTCGTCCAGCTCGGTCTATGGCGGCAACACCAAGCTGCCGTTTGCCGAATCCGATCGGGTCGACGATCCGGTGTCGTTGTATGCCGCGACCAAGAAGGCCGACGAGCTGATGTCACAGTCCTACGCGCACCTTTACCGTATCCCTCAGACCGGACTGCGCTTCTTCACCGTCTATGGTCCCTGGGGCCGCCCAGACATGGCGTTGTGGATCTTCACCGAGGCGATCCTGCAGGGCCGGCCGATCACCGTATTCAACCACGGCGACATGCGCCGGGACTTCACCTACATCGACGACATCGTCAGCGGCATTTTGGCGGCAGTGGACAAGCCACCGGCCGATGACGGCACCGCGCCACACAGGATCTACAACATCGGCAACCATCGGTCGGAACCGCTGCTGCGCCTCATTGACGTGCTCGAACAGGCGCTGGGCACCACGGCCGATAAACAGCTGGCGCCGATGCAGCCGGGCGACGTCAAGGAGACCTATGCGGATTTGACGGCGATCCAGCGCGATCTCGGTTTTCAGCCGACGACACGCATCGACGACGGCGTGCCGCGCTTCGTCGACTGGTATCGCGCCTACCATCAGGTATGAGCAAAACTGGCGCGGCCCAGGTTCCGACCACCGCACTTGGCCATGCGGCCGTGCCCGGGATCACCTGCATGGTCGCCAGCGGCCTGCTGCTGACGCTCAACGACGCGGCGGTGAAGTGGCTGTCGGGCAGCCTGGCCCTGGGCCAGATCGTCGCCAGCCGGGGTCTCGTCGCCCTCGTCGTCATTCTCGCCGTGCTTTGGTTCAGCGGCGGCCTGCGCCGACTGCGCACCCGGCAGGCCCGGGCTCAATTGGCGCGTGCGTTGATGATGGTCCTGAGCACGTTGCTGTTCGTGTCCGGCTTGCGCTGGCTGCCGCTGGCCGACGCCATCGCCCTGGCCTTCATCGGCCCGGTGCTGGTCACCGCCATGGCGCCGTCCCTGCTCGGCGAACGGGTCGGTTGGCGCCGCTGGCTGGCGGTACTGGTCGGCTTCGCCGGCATGCTGGTCATGCTGCGCCCGGGCTCGTCCAGTTTCGTCTGGGCCGCACTGCTGCCGGTCGGCGCGGCCCTGGCCGGCGCTTTCCGTGACGTGCTGACCCGGCGGATGGCCGCCGTCGACTCGTCGCTGGTGACGCTGTTCTATTCCACTCTCGCCGTCACCGTCTTCGGCGCCTGCCTGGCCCCTTTCGGCTGGTCCGATCCGACCCTGGCGGATGCGCTGCTCCTGATCCTGGCCGGCTTGTTGCTGTGCGGTGCCCACTTCCTGCAGATCGAGAGCTTCCGCTTCGCGCAGGCGGCAACCGTCGTGCCGTACAAGTACGCATCGCTGATCTGGGCAGCGATCGCCGGCTATGTGCTATGGGGCGACATTCCGGACCGGCCTACCGCGGCCGGAGCGGTCCTGGTGATCGGCAGTGGCCTTTACATCCTGCACCGGGAACGAAGACACCAACCGAGACCGGCAGCGTCGCGTGACGGAGGTCCGATATGAACGCAGATCGTTCGAATACCGTCCTGGTCACCGGCGGTGCCGGCTATATCGGCAGTCACGTTGTCCTGGCGCTGCTGGAAGCCGGCTATCAACCGGTCGTGCTCGACAACCTGTCAACAGGTCGCAAAGAGTGCGTGCCACCGGATGCCCACTTCATCGAGGGCGATATTGCCGAGTCGCGCCTGCTCGATGCCGCCCTGCGCGATCACCACTGCGCCGCGGTACTGCATTTCGCCGGATCGATCGTGGTACCGGAATCGGTGGCCCGGCCGTTGGCGTACTACGACAACAACGTGGCCAATAGCCTGCTGCTGCTGCAGGCCTGCCAGCAGTTCCAGGTCGACGTGTTCATCTTCTCCTCGACGGCTGCCGTCTACGCCGGTGAAGGCGCTGACGCGGTGACCGAGGACGACGTGCTGGCGCCCGCCAATCCCTATGGCCGCAGCAAGCTGATGGTCGAATGGATGTTGCAGGACACGGCGGCCGCGAGTGCATTGCGCTACGGCATCCTGCGTTACTTCAATGTTGCCGGCGCCGATCCCCAGCTGCGGACAGGCCAGAGCACGCCCGATGCCACGCATCTGATCAAACGCGCCTGCCAGGTCGCTCTCGGGCAGGCACCGGCGATCGACGTCTTCGGCAGCGATTACCCGACGCCCGACGGCACCGCGGTGCGAGACTACATCCACGTCACCGACCTGGCCGCCGCACATGTCGCGGTGCTCGACCACCTGCGTCGTGGCGGCGACAGCTGCACACTGAACTGTGGCTATGGTCACGGCTTCTCCGTCGCCGAAGTGCTCGATGCCGTCGATCGGGTCAGCGGCCAGCCGCTCGTGCGCAACATGGCCGCGCGGCGGGCCGGCGACGCTGCCGCGCTGGTCGCCGACCCGTCGCGACTGCGGTCCCTGCTCGGCTGGCAGCCGCAGCATGACAACCTCGACCACATCGTGGAGACGGCCTTGTGCTGGGAGCGCAAGCTGGCAGGCGAAGCGGCAGGCGACTAGTCCGGACGCGGCGCGCCCGGCCACGGGCCGAGCAGCAGCACCGCCGCGCCGGCACTCAACATCAGGGCGGACAGCCACCAGGACTGCCAGATCCCGAAACTGATCAGCAGGGGTACGGCCAGGGTCGCGGCGGTCGCAATCAGCGCCGCCCGGCGGGCCGCCGGCGGCGGCGCGCGCAGCAGCAGGGCAAACAGGCCGAGAACAACCAGGCCCAGGGCGATGACGCCGGGCAGCCCCAGTTCGAGCCAGACCTGCAGCACCGCGTTGTGTGGATGCAGCGGCAGCGCTTCGGGGTGCGAGCCGTCGGGGCCCGAGATCTCAACGATCACATCGTCACGGCGGCCGACCACGCGGGAGCTGTCATAGCCGGCGCCCAGCCACCCGACGGCGTCGACCTCGACGGCCACATAGTTCCATATGCCAAGGCGGTGCTCCCAGCCCGGTGGGAGGGCAAGGCCGGATTCGCGCGCGTCGGCGATCGTCAGCCAGTGCCGCGACAGCGTCGGTGCCGCGGCGAGATAGCCGAGCAGAAAGACCAGGGCGACCACCAGCACCGTGCGCGGCCAACGGAGGGCCAGCAGCACGCTGGCGCCGCCGACCAGCAGGGCCAGGACTGCTGCCGCCATCGGTAGGACCAGCACGCAAGTGACGACCGCTGCCAGGAACAAGACCGCCAGCCCGCGGCTGCGTGCCCACAACCGCTGGCACACGGGCCAGGTCACCCCCATCAGCAGCACCAAGCCGACGGCGATGCTTTCGTAGAGCTTCTTTTCCTGAGTGAATCCGTCGGGGTGCACCAGCCGTGTGATCAGCCCGCCGGTGACGATCTCGAACAGGAACACCAGGACGGTCAAGCCGGCGGCGAGCAACAGCGTCCGGGACAGGTCCCGTTGCAGCCGCGGTTCGAGTTCCGTCAACCCGGCGATCCACACCAGCCCCAGCGGCAGCAGGATAAGATGCCTGACGGCGCGGCCGAGATCGGGTTCCGGCGCATAGCTGAGACTGACCAGCGCCCACGCACAAAGCAGGAAGATGCCGGTTGCCAGCAGCGCGGCCGACGACCAGAGCCGTCGCCAGCCGCTGAGCCGCAGGTTGGGCACCGCCGCCAACAGGAACACCAGCACGGCGCCCTTGTTGGCGAACACGGCGACCGGGACCAACGCCAGAAAAGCGGCGTGCATGGCCACGATCCGCGGCCCGCCTAATTGCGTGCTCAACCGGTTGACGCGCGTATCCTGGCGGCGCACTGCTTAGTCCCCCTGACCGGCCGAACGATGAATATCCTGCACATCATAAACAGTCTGGACGTCGGCGGCGCCGAGAACGCCCTGGTCAACCTGATCAGCGCCGAGTCCGGCCGCAACCACCACCGGGTGGTGTCGCTCACTGGCCTCGGCGCGTTCGCCGCACCGCTGCAGGCCCTTGGCGTAGAGATCCATCCCCTCGATTTCCGCCGGCCACACCGGATTCCCGCCGAGTTCGCCCGTCTCGTCCAGTTGCTGCGGCGCCAGCCACCGCAGCTCGTGCAAACCTGGATGTACCATGCCGACGTCGTCGGCGGTCTTGCCTGCCGCTGCGCCGGGCGCCGCCTGCCGCTGGTCTGGGGCGTCCGTCTGACCGAGGTGGATCCCGCCGGCATCAAACGCACGACACGGCTCCTGGTGCGCTGCGCCGGCCTGCTGTCGCGCTGGCTGCCGGATGCCATCATCGCCAACGCGGCTGAGAGCATCGCCAGTCATGCCGCCTACGGCTACGACGTGCGCAAGTTCCACATCGTTGGTAACGGTTTTGATACGCAGCGTTTCCGCCCGGACGACGCACGACGGCAACAGCTGCGGAGGCAGCTGGCGATCGCCGACGACCGCGTTCTCGTGGGCCTGGTGGGACGCTACAGCACCCAAAAGAACCAGGACGGTTTTCTGGCCGCCGCCGGCAAGGCAGCGCAGGCCATGCCGTCGCTCGACTTCGTCCTTTGCGGGCGCGGCATCGGCCCCGACAACCAGACGCTTGCCGCCTTGTCCCGCCAGCACCAACTCGACGGGCGGCTGCATCTGCTGCCCGAACAGCCCGACGTGGAAACCGTGTTCGCCGGGCTCGATGTCTACGCCTCTGCCTCGCGCGCCGAGGGATTCCCGAACGTGGTCGCCGAGGCGATGGCCTGCGGGGTGCCCTGCGTGGTCACGGATGTGGGCAACTGCCGCGAACTGGTCGGCGACAGCGGCATCGTCTGTCCATCGAGCGACCCGGCGGCAATGGCGGCGGCGATCGGCGAGCTCGCCGCCATGTCGCCGGCAACCCGCGCCGCCATGGGGCAACAGGCACGCCAACGGATCAAGCAGGCGTACAGCCGGGAACAGATGCTGCGGGGCTTCGAAGCGGTCTGGGACGAAGTCGCTGGCTCAGTGAGACGATCGCACTAGCAGCGTTTCTTTCAGGTACAGGGCCACCCCGACCGGCAACATCGCCAGCACCAGCAGCCGCGCCGGCCAGCGCCGCAGGTCCCGCCAGGCTGCCCCGACAGGTCGGCCGGCATGCAGGCTGTAGCGCACCAGGTTCGCCGCCGACTTCAGGAAACTGGCGGGATCGGCGCCAAACCAGTCCAGGTCCTCGTCCAGCACCATGACATGGAACATGATCAGGCCGGGCAACATGGCCGGATCGCGTCGGCGCACGCGGTCGCTCAGGCCGTCGCCCTGGAGCTGAAAGATCCGCAGCGCAACGTTGCTGCAGTGCAGGCGGTGCTCGCGGGCAAGGCGGTGCCAGACCAGCCCTTCGGGCAGGAACTTCACGGTGTCGGGCACTTTGGGAAACGGGAAGCGACGATGCAGGTCGACCCTGGTCGCCGCCCAGCGTTCGCCATCAGCCCTGTAGCGATACAGCAGTTCCTGCCGGGTGACCTCCGGCATGCCGTCGGGGAACGGCTGCCCCACCACCGCCCCGTCAGCGGTCTGGCACAGCGTCATGATCCCGGCGCAGCCATCGCGCTGACCGACCGGAATCTCGTCCCAGAGCCGGCGCATGGTCGCCAGCGCCTCCGGCACGCAGCGGTCGTCGGAATCGAAGATCACCAGCAATGTTCCGCGGGCAACGACTACGCCCGCATCTACGGCGCTGTGCTTGCCCCGGTTGGGCTGCTGCAAGAGGCGCACCGGGAACGGCGCCCGTTCCGCCCAGTCGGAGACGATCTGGGCCGTCTGGTCCGTCGAACCGTCGTCGACGACGATCCACTCGAAATCCCGGCAGCTTTGGGCGCACAGGCTGGCATAGACATCCGCCAGCAAGCCGGCCCGGTTGTAGGTTGGTGTCAGGACGGTGAAGAACGGCGAGCCGCCACCGCCTCCGGTTCTGTCCATTGCAGGCATCGCGTGCAGCGCAACCATTCACCAAACCGACGACTAGGCCGCGAGAATGCGGAAAGCCGCCCGGCTGTCAATTCGCCGCAGCGGCGCCGGCCAAGTCTGGCCTGCCGTGCAACCATGCGATACAAGCGGCACCACACCGGTCAGCGCGGCGAAACGGCGATGGTGCGGCCGGCCCGACGGTATCCACGGCAGTTGGAGCGAACAGCCAATGTCTCAGCCGGGTGGCGATGGCAAAGCAAGCCAGGCGACGGCGATCCCGTTCATCGACCTGCAGGCGCAACGGGCGCGGATCGCCGCCCCGATCGACGCCGCGATCGCCAAAGTCCTCGCACACGGCCGGTTCATCATGGGACCGGAGATCGACAGGCTCGAGGACGAACTCGTCACCTGGGCCGGCGCGCGACATGCGATCACCTGTGCCAGCGGCACGGATGCCCTGTGGCTGGCGTTGCGCGCGTTGGACATCGGCCCTGGAGATGCCGTCTTCGTTCCAGCCATGAGCTTCGCCGCGTCGGCCGAGGCCGTCGTCCTGGTGGGTGCTACGCCGGTGTTTGTCGATGTCGATGGCGTTGACTTCAACATGAATCCCCAGAGTCTCGCGGCCGCGGTCGAGGCCACGCGGGCAAATGACGAGTTGACGGCGAAGGCGGTGATGCCGGTCGACCTGTTCGGCCAGCCGGCCGATTACGACGCGATCGGCGAGATCGCCCGGGAGGAAGGCCTGTCGGTCATCGCCGATGCGGCCCAGAGTTTCGGCGCGACCTTGCGCAACCGGCCAGTCGGCTCGTTCGGCGACATCACGGCGACCAGCTTCTTCCCGGCCAAGCCGCTGGGTTGCTACGGCGACGGTGGGGCCGTGTTCACCAACGACGACGCGCTGGCCGAAACCATCCGCTCGTTGCGTATCCACGGCCAGGGCGCAAACCAGTACGAGAACATCCGCATCGGCATCAATGGGCGCTTCGATACCCTCCAGGCGGCAATCCTGCTGGAGAAGCTGAAGATCTTCGCCGACGAGATCGATCGCCGCCAGTCGGTGGCCGGACGCTACCAACAGGCGTTGGCGGACGTCGCCAAGGTACCTGTCGTGCACGCGGACCGTAAGTCCGTATGGGCCCAGTTCACGCTGGTCGTCGAAGCGCGCGACGACCTTCAGGCGGCGTTGCGCCGCGACGGGATCCCGACTGCCATCTACTACCCAAAGTCGCTGAACCAACAGCTGGCCTACAGCGGCGCCCCAAGCGCCCCTGGCGGCACCCCGACAAGCGCTCTGCTGGCGCAGCAGGTGATCAGCCTGCCGATGCATCCCTATCTCGAACCGGAAGTTCAGAACCGTATCATTGCCGGCGTACGCGCCGGACTGGGCGGCTGAGCGGCGTTCGGCCCGCTACAGCTGCCAGCGCCGTATGCTCGGCCCGTAGACCAGGTGGCGCCACATCCCCTTGACGTCGGCAACCAGTCCACCTGGCGTGAGCAGGGCCGAAAGCTCCGCCGCCGACATGCCGCGATAGCTGTCGTGCGGCACAGCACCCACGACCGCGCCATATTCGGCCTGCGCCGGCAAAGGATCGATCAGGTCGACGCCGTGTTCGCGTTTCGCTTCGGCCGCATCCGCAAACGGATCGTGGACATCGACGGTGTGCCCACGTTGCGCCAGGCCACGGACGACATCGACCACTTTGGAGTTGCGCAGGTCAGGCACGTTCTCCTTGAAGGTCAGGCCGAGCACGAGGATGCGTGACGGCCCGTCGAGCCGCTCGTCTACCTGCGCCGCGATCAGGTCGCCCATGGCATCGTTGAGACGCCGGCCAGCCAGGATGATCTGCGGATCGTGGCCCAGTTGCTGGGCACGAAAGGCGAGGTAGTACGGATCGGCGCCGATGCAGTGGCCGCCGACGAGACCGGGCGTGAACGGCAGGAAGTTCCACTTGGTGCCCGCCGCCTCGAGAACGTCATGCACGGAGATGCCGAGACGCTGGCAGATCGCCGCGACTTCGTTGACGAAGGCGATGTTGATGTCGCGCTGGGCGTTCTCGATCACCTTCGCCGCCTCCGCCGTCTTGATATCGCTGGCGACGTGCACCCCGGCGGTCGTGATCGCACCGTAAAGCCTGGCCAGGCGATCAGCGACGGCGGGGGTCTGCCCCGCGACGACCTTGACGATGCGTTCGACCGTATGTTCCCGGTCGCCCGGATTCATCCGTTCCGGCGAATAGCCCAGGAAGAAACCGTCGCCACAGCGCAACCCCGAGGCCTCCTCCAGAGCCGGCCCGCAGATGTCTTCCGTCACACCGGGGTACACCGTGCTTTCGAACACCACCACGACGCCGCTCCGCAGATAGCCGCCGACGATCCGACATGCCGCCAGAAGAGCGCTCAAATCCGGCTGGTTGGCGTCGTCGACCGGTGTCGGCACCGTGACGATGAAGACGTCGACGCCGTCGAGGTCTCCGGCCTTGTGGGTCAGCGACATGGTACTGGCACGCAGCACCGCTTCCGTCACCTCGCCGGTGCGATCGTGGCCGCCGGCAAGCTCGGCAACGCGGGCCTCGTCAATGTCGAAGCCAACGACCGGGTTGTGGCGAGCCAGTGCCACGGCCAACGGCAGGCCGACGTAACCGAGGCCGATGACAGCCAGCTTGCTCGCCTCGGCCATCAATGCCATCCGCCCATGCGCACAGCAGCCGGCAGGGTGCGCGCGACTGCCGGTTCAGCCACGGGCGAAGTGCTCCTGCACGTGCGCAACCACCTGATCGACGCAGGCCTCGATCGAATGCTCTGCCGTGTCGACCACGACCTCTGAATGTTCCGGCGCCTCGTACGGCGCCGAGATGCCGGTGAAATCCGGGATCTCACCGGCCCGCGCGCGACGGTACAGGCCACGCGGGTCGCGCTGCTCACAGGTGTCCAGGTCGGCCTTGATATAGACCTCGTGGAAGTAGCCCTCGGCGGCATTGCGGGCCCGCTCACGATCGGAGCGGTATGGCGAAATGAACGCGGTAACCACCAGAAAGCCGGCGCGGGCCATCAGCGCGGCGACCTCACCCACGCGGCGGATGTTCTCCGCCCGGTCCTCCGGTGAGAAGCCCAGGTCTGCGTTCAGGCCATGGCGGATATTGTCGCCGTCAAGCACATAGACCTGGTAGCCCAGGTTGAACAGCCGCCGTTCCGTCGCCACTGCAATGGTCGACTTGCCGGCACCCGACAGGCCGGTGAACCACAGCACGCCGCCGCGATGACCGTTGCGCTTCTCGCGCGCCTGGGCCGTGACGCCGTGCTCGACGCGCGTGACATTCGTTGCCCGGCGCAGGTTCAGCCGCCGCTGGTCGGCATATCCCTCCATCGACAGGATGCCGCCGCCGGCGATGTCGTAGCCGTCAACCACGACGAAGCGACCGGTCGCCGGCACATCGGCGAAGTCGTCCAGGGCGAGCATGTCGTCGCAGCGGAACGTGACCTCGGCCACGGCGTTGCGCTCCACCGACTCCGCCGGGTGGCTCGACAGATCGCCGGTATCGATGACATGGTCAACCGACTGCACCGTGATCATGCATTCGCGCGTGTTCAGCTTCAGCTTGTAGCGGCCGCCTGGCGCAAGCGGGCTGCGGCCCAGCCAGAACAGGCGGGCGCGAAAGACATCGCTTTGCACGGGCGGCGCCTCGGTATGGCTGGCGACATCGCCACGTTCGACGAAGATCTGTTCTTCCAGAGTGATGCCGACGGACTGGCCCGCCAGCGCTTCACTCGGCGCTGAAGACACACTCCAGGCTTCGATAGTCTTGACCCGTCCCGTGTGGTTCGAGGGCGAAAAAACCAGCTCATCCCCGACCTGCAGGCTGCCGGTTTCGATACGTCCGGCAATGATCCGCCGCTCGTCGAAACGGTAGACGTCCTGCACCGGGAAGCGCAGCGGCAGGTCCTCGGCAATGGTCACGGGGTCGAAGGCGTCGAGCGCTTCGATCACCGTCGGCCCGTCGTACCAGTCCGTCGCCGATGACCGGGTGGCGATATTGTCCCCGTCACGCGCCGAGATCGGGATGATGTAGCTCGGCGTCACGCCGATGTCCGC